>Ga0209507_1000961_pt1 | contig 25648 bp, 20 predicted proteins | sample AD_UKC028_MetaG_FD_184414 | JGI IMG/M metagenome (GOLD analysis project Ga0209507, IMG submission 184414) | Active sludge microbial communities of municipal wastewater-treating anaerobic digesters from USA - AD_UKC028_MetaG (SPAdes) (version 2) | ecosystem: Engineered > Bioreactor > Anaerobic >...
GAAGGCCATGCCGAACACGTTCCGGCCCACCTGGATCGGGGTCATCACCAGTCCCCAGGGGAAGCCCCACCAGCCGAAGACCAGCGACAGCGCCGTGTTGCCTAGCTGCCGCTTGAGCCCGCAGCTCCGGCAGCAGATCTGGGGATGGCTCGACCAGCTGGTCATCACCAGGATGGACCAGACCCGGTGGGAGACATGCACGTCCACCGGGCCCCGGCCCTTGCAGATCGGGCAGGTGCCCTCGTGAATCTCCTTGGCGAAGGACTCGACCACCTCGGGCGGCACCTGTTCGGAGGCGACCGCCGCGTAGCCGCTGGAGAGACACTGGTTGTTGCAGAAGTGGTGGCCGCGTTCTTCGACGCCCCCGAAAAGGATGGTCGAGCCGCAGTAGCCGCACTTGGCCATTGGAAATCCTCCTCTAGACCATTGGGCGCACCGGCGCGCCGCTCTCTGCCCCCCAGTGTATGGGCGGGGCACCCGGAAGGAAGCGAAAGAGGACGGGAGTGCAACCGCCTCGTCCCCGCCCTTGACTCCCGCCCCCGGCGCGGCTAATCTTCGCTCTCGTAAGCCAGAAGGAGCGCCGCACCCTTGGCCGCCGCCATAGAGATCGTCGACGTCTACAAGAAGCTCGGGAGCCGCCAGGTTCTCGACGGGGTCAGCCTCTCCGTGGAGACCGGGCAGATCCTGGCGGTGGTGGGGCCGTCCGGCGTGGGCAAGTCCACGCTCATCAAGCACATCGTCGGGTTGATGAAGCCCGACAAGGGCGACGTGCTGGTCGAGGGGCGCTCGGTGGTCAGCGCCCGCCGGAGCGAGCTCGGCCAGATCCGCCAGTCCATCGGGCTGGTTTTCCAGGGCGCGGCGCTGCTCAACAGCCTCACCGTCGCCGAGAACGTGGGACTGCCGCTCGTCGAGCACACCAGCCTGCCCAAGGAGCGGATCCGCGAGATCGTCGAGGAGAAGCTCGGCCTGGTCCACCTGGAAGGCTTCGAGGACTACATGCCCGCGGACCTGTCCGGCGGCATGAAGAAGCGCGTGGGCCTGGCCCGGGCGCTGGTCCGCGATCCGCGGATCATCCTGTACGATGAGCCCACCGCCGGGCTGGACCCGATCATGTCCAACGCCATTGTGGACCTGGCCGGCGAGGTCCGCCAGAAGACCGGGGCCACCTCGATCATCATCACCCACGACATCCACACCGTCTTCCGGGTGGCCGACCGCGCGGCCATGATCTTCCGGGGGAAGTTCATCGCCCAGGGCACGGTGGAGGAGATGCGCAACACCCGGGACCCGGCCGTGCGCCAGTTCCTGGAAGGCAACACCCACGGGCCGTTGACCGATGACTGAACGGCGGTTGCGGGTTGCGGGTTGCGGGTTGCGGGTTCTGCACCTGCGCCTGACCGCCGGAGCCTTGGCAAAGACGATTTCACCTGCGTTCATCTGTGGCTTGCTGTGGTTGTCCGCCGGCTGCGGCGGGCCGCGGAGGACCGAGGCCCAGCCCGCGCGCGCCGCGGCGCTGCGGCCGGCCCCGGCGCCGGCGTCCCCGGCGGCGGCCTCCGCCGGCCCGCTCGGCGACCTGTCCGGACCGTTCTTCTGGTGGCAGGAGGCGCCCTCGGGCCTGGCCGAGTGGGGCGCCGTGGAGCCGTTCGCTGTCGGCTGGTCGCGCCCGGGAAATAGAGTGTCCATAATCCGCCCGCTCGGCTGCCTGCAGGACGAGGGCCCGGACTCGGTCCGCTGGGACTTCCGGGCGCTCTGGCCGGTGGTCTGGGCGGCGCGCAACGGCGAGAGCGGCCGGTTCAGGATCTTCCCGGTCGTCTGGTGGGACCGGCGCGTTGACCGCTCCGGCGGTGAGCCGGTCAGCAACACCTACTGGGCGGTCATGCCCGTCCTGTGGGGCGGCGCGGACAGTTCCCGCGGCAAGCACTTCGCGGTCTTTCCGGTCGGCGGGCTGCTCAAGGGCAAGCTGGGCACCAAGTGGATCCGCTTCGTGGCCTTCCCCCTCTGGGTGGACTACGAGGGCCAGTACTACCACTCCTGGAACGTGGTCTGGCCCGTCTTCGGCGCCTGGAGCGGGCCCGAGGCGCGCGGCTGGCGGGTCTGGCCGCTCTACGGCGTCGACGAGCGCGACGGGCGCTACCGCCGGGTCTTCGTCCTGTGGCCCTTCGGACACCACTGGCAGACCGCGCTGGACGCGCCGCATCCGGCCGAGACCTGGGTGGCCTTCCCGTTCTGGATGCGCTACCGCGGCGACTCGCTGGCCTACGACAGCGTGCTCTGGCCGTTCTTCGGCCGCCGGCAGGGCCTGAAGCCGGGGAACGAGTTCGTTGAGTGGCACGCGCCCTGGCCGCTGATCTCCTGGACGACCGGCCGGAGCGTCCACGGCTTCAAGGTCTTTCCGTTCTACGGACACCGGGTGGGTGCCAGCGGTGAAAGCCGTCAGGTGCTCTGGCCGCTCTACGTCAGCGGGACGGCCGACGAGGGCGTCAAGCGGGTGAGCACCGTCACCTCCGCCTTCGTCTTCAGGCACGTGCGCGAGGAGTGGCTGGAGCGCACGGTCGACGGGCGGCCGGTGCGCAGCCTGCCCCCGCTGCCCGAGGAGCGGCAAAGGCTCGCTGCCCTCCGCCAGCCCGGGGCCTACCCGGAGCCGGCCGGCCGGGGCGTGCGCCCGGCGCTGCCCGAGGAGACCCGCAGCGAGGTCAGCACGCTGCTTTGGCCGCTCTTTCGGTACAGCCGCAACGAGCACGGGGAGCGCTTCTTCACGACCCTGGAACCCTGGTGGTTCCGGAACCGCGAGACCTTCGACCGCGTCTACGGGCCGTTCTTCACCATCTACCGGTACGACAGCTTTGCCGACGGCACGGCCCGCCACCGGGCGCTCTTCAACCTCTACGAGCACGTGCGCGGACCGGAGGCGCGCCGGGTGCGGTTCTCCCCCGTCTTCGACTACTCGCGCGTCGGCCGGTCCGGAAGGGATATCCTCCGGCTCCCGCCCGGGAAGTTCGACGCGCCGGTGCGCAGGGACGCCAAGCGCTTCCAGGTGTTCGGCGGGCTCTTCGGCTACGAGCGGCGCGGCCGGGCCAAGCGCGTCAGGCTGCTCTGGATGCCGGTGGGCCGCAAACCCGCCGGCTGGGACGACCTGCCCGCGCCGAACGTCGCCCCGCCGGAGCCCGAACCCCGCATGATGCCCTCGGCGCCCATCTGGGATTCCGCCGCGTTCCGGGAGGTCCTGCCGGGGACGGCGGGTTCGGGCAAGCGCGAGGACGCCGGACCGGAGTCTCAGGTTCCGGCCTCCGTCCCCGGCCCCCGCAGCCCGGAACCCGCAAATCGGAAGCCGGAACCTGTAACCCAGCCGGAGCCCGCCAAGTGACCCCGGCCGCCACCCGCCGCCTGGCCATGCTCCTGGCCTGGTCCGCCGGCGCGGCGGCGTTGCTGGTCATTCTGACGGCCCTGGCTGGAGGGGACTCCGCGGTCAGGGCGCGCAAGGTTCTGACCTTCGCGGTCGTCGCCGAGGCGCTGGCCGCGGTCCTGGCGCCGCTCTTCGCCGCCGGGCCGGCCGCCCGGGGGCGCTTCTGGGCGGCGGCGGGGGCGGTGGCCATGCCGGTCGCCTGGGTCTTCCTGGGGTCCGCGCCCGGAGAGCTGGTCCTGGCCCTGGGACTGGACCGGGGCGCGCTCGGGGCGCTGCTCCTGGCCAAGCTGGTGGCCGCCTCGGCCGGCCTGGCCGCCGCGGGGCTGGTACTGGCCCTGGCGCGCCTGACCGGCCGCCCTCCGGCCGCCGCGGCCCTGGCCGGCTTCCTGCTGCTGGCCTTCGTCCTGCTGCCGATGTACAGTCTGACGGCCATCCGGGCGCTGTCCGCCGATGGCCGGACAGCCGCGCGCGACCGGCTGATATCGGCCGGGCTGCGCTCTCCGCCGCTGGCCGCCGCTTACACCCTGGCCGGCTCCGCCCGGCCGGCGGGCTGGGGATACCAGCCGCACACCTCGCCCTGGTTCTACCACCACTGGGTGGGCACCGACTACCCCCTGGCTCCCCCGTCGCCGGGCGAGCACCTGGCCGGCTACCTGCTGGCGGCGGTGTTGCTGGCCGGAGCGGGAGCGCTGCGCCGAGGCGCAGGGCGGGCTGATCTGGGCCCGAACCGCCAGGACGCCGGGAACGGGGCCTGAGCGGGCCGCAGGGGCAGTCCCGGCGGCCATTTTCGACTGACGACTGCAGATTGCAGATTTCAGAAGTACGGGGAGCGTGGCCGACCACCCCCGGCGCTTCTGCAGTCGTAGATCAGCAACCGGCAATCGGAAGTTCGCCGTTGTGAATCGGCCAACGTGTTGACGGTTGCGTGGCTCGGCCGCTGGCCGCATTGCCACTCAGGGTCATTTAATTCTCTGCGTATGAGAGACGATAAGTAGAAGACGACATCAGGGGGGCCTGGAGGAGAGTGGTGAGCGATTCGGGTCAAGAGATCACTCTATGGGATTTGCTGGGTCGGGTGAAAGATGTGCGGGAGGCTCAAGGGCAACGGTATCGACTGCGGTCGATCCTGGCGATTTCAATAGGGGCGACGCTGGCTGGTCGGGACAGTCTTGCTGGGATAGCTCGGTGGGGCAAAGGGCTGGGCGACGAGCACAAGCGGGAGTTTGAGATCGAACGCGAAGACGTTCCATGCCATGCGACCTATCACAATGTGCTGACCGAGATGGATGTAGCCAGTTTAGAGCAGGTGCTGGGCATATGGGTGGGCAGCCTAGCTGACGACGACGGTCCCAAGCATATCGCGATAGATGGCAAGACGGTGCGTGGCAGCAAGGGCAAAGGCAACGAGGCGGCACATCTGCTGACAGCCTATTGCCGGGCTGCGCAGGGGGTGGCCTGCGAGCTGCGGCTGAAGCCCGGGGAGAATGAGATCACCGCGGCACGCCGTCTGCTGAAGAAGATGCCACTGAAGGGAGTGCTGGTCACCGGAGACGCCATGTTCACGCAGAAGAGTCTTTGTCGCCAAGTGGTGGATGGTGGCGGAGACTACTTCTTCGTGGTAAAGGGCAACCAGGAAGAGCTCAAAGGAGACATAGCCGCCGCTTTCATGGAGCCGGTTTCCCCCCTGCGAGAAGAAGCGTTGGCGAGCTGAAGTAGACGTCGCCGAACAGACGGTCAAGGCTCATGGGCGAACAGAGACTCGGCGTTTGGAGGCTTCGGCGGCACTGGCTGGTTATCTTCGGTGGCCCGGCGTCAAACAGGTGTGCCGGATCACGCGAGAGCGGGAGCTGAACGGCCAGAAGAGCCTCGAGACGGTCTATGCTATAACCAGCCTCAGCCGCCAGCAGGCCGATGCCAGACAGCTACTGGGCATAAGTCTGGCTCACTGGGGCATCGAGAACAGGCTCTTCTGCGTACGGGATGTGACTTTCCGAGAGGATCTGTGCCGGGTGCGGCAGGGCTCTGGACCGCAGGTCTTGGCGGCGGCCCGCAACACAAGCCTCACCCTGATCCGCGCCCTGGAATACCGCTGTGTCCCTGAAGCCCGTGAATACTTCGCCGAACATCGCAGCCAAACCGTCAGCCTCGTTCGTCACGGGAGAATTCAATGACCCTGCGAATGATACAGAGCTGATACAACGTCCCGCAGCCGAACCGGTATAATCTTCCAGGGGCTGATTCTCGGCACCGCTAATCGGAGAGGAATCATCATGCCTACTCGCCTCCACAAGATCATGCTCTATGAGGGCAAATTGGCCATGCTGTTGCTGGCCGCGACATGTGGTGCACTCATGTGCTGCCATGCTGTATCGGTGCCGGGGGAGGCTGCGGGGCCCGGTGATGCCAAGCAGATTTCCTCGCCGGTTTCCTGGTCAGGCGCCAAGACTGGGATTGCGGAGCCGACCTGCCTGCGCATCACTACGGAGAAGGAGTGGCGCGCACTGTGGCTGCGGCATATCGGCGTGGAGGCCAAGAGCCATGACGCTCTTCACAACGATCCCCCTATACCGAAGGTGGACTTCGGGACCCACATGGTAATCGCCATCTTCGGGGGCGCCAAGGACAACACCCAGGGGCTCCGTATGTGGTCTGTGATCGAAACGGTGGAGCAACTCACCCTGCGATACTCCGTGCAGTTCTACAACAACATCAAGGATGATCCCACGACGCCCTATGGTATCTTCGTGCTGCCCCGTTCGGACAAGAAACTCGCCGTCGAGGAACTGGGGCATAACGATTCCCAGGGCAACCCCACTTGGCGCAAATTGAAGGAGCTCCCTGCGCCGAAAGAGAAGGAGTAATCGCTCGCGCCGCGCTTGCACCGGACGCCGGGGCGGGTCGCGGAGGCTCGGGATCGCACCACGCCATCCCGTTGTCCAGTAGCGACTTAACCGTCTTGCCGCGTCCAGGAGCCGCCGGCTTTCCAGGCCCCCTCGTAAGGGGGCCCCTGGGCCAGCGCCTTCGCCATCGGACCAAGAAACGAAGCCACGCCCGAGACCGCTTCCGCAAACGAACTCGGAGCGTTGCCGAGTCGGGACTTCCTGACGAACGCCTTCCACTGGGTCGCCTTGGCGGGGTCCCTGCCGAAAGCACCGCTGAAGGCGGCGGGGGCGGCGGGGACGGCGCTGTCCCTGGTGGCGAACGTCTTCCGGACCGCCACCGCCAGCGCAACCCCGTCGAAATCGAACTGCCGCGACAGCAGCCAGACGTCGTAGAAGTCCTTCATCCGGCCCAGCAGGTCGATGTCCTTGGTGGGACGCGAAACCGGCGCGCGCCGAGCGGCGCCAAGCGCAACCAGTACCTGGCCGCGGCGGACTGGGCCAGCGGCGGACGCCTGCCGGCGATCATAGAGGAGCCGGTCCAGGTCATGACCGTGCCCCGGCTCGGCGCCGACGGGCGCCTCGCGACCCTCTTCCTGCTCAACGCCAGCATTGACCGGACGCCGGCCTTCCGGGTCAGGCTGCGCCGGGCGCGCTCCGGCAGGGTCGAGTGGGTCACGCCCGGACGGGCGCCCGTCCGGCTGGCCGTCCGGCGCCAGGGGCGCGAGGTCTCAGTCGAGGTTCCGCCAATGGCGGCGTGGACGGCCGGGTATCTCCGGGTGCGATAGGCGATCCGGGCCGCAAGCTGGCATCCATGGCCCCGCGCCGGGCGTGATCGGCAGGGGCACAGGCATGGCGCTCCCCCTTGACGCCCCCTGGCTCACGGCGAGAATCTCCGCGTCCTGCATCCGAAAGGAGGCTGCGTTGACAATCCGCGGCATGCGCCTGGCTCATCTTGCGCCGGCACTCATCATCCTCCTGGCACCCGGCCTGGCCTGGGCTGCAGCGTCTCAGCGCGACGTGGCGGTCAGCACTGAGAAGGGGCTCATTGTCACTGCGAACCGCCGGGTGATCTACGTGCTCGACGCCGCAAGCATGGAGGTAAAGCGCCGGATATGGAACGACGGCATCGTTCAGAGGCTCAGCTTCAGCCGGGACGGTTCGCGACTGGCGATCACAGACGATACCGGCCGGCTGCGGATCCTGGACTCGGCCACCTGGGAGCCGGTGAAGGAGGTGAGGGACATCGGAGCAGCGGCCTTCGCGCCGGCCGCCGATGTCCTGCTCGTCCGGGAGCGCAAGAACCGGCTGTTGGTTCTTCGCTCCATGACCACCGGCGAGGAGCTTGGCCGGGCAGCCCTGGCCGAAGACACCTGGCCCGTAGCGCTGGTGCTCTCTCCTGACGGCAAGCGGGCCATGGCGATCTCCGGGGCTTTGGTAGGCAAGGAGAAGTCCTTGCCCTATGCGGAATGGCCCAGGGATTTCAAGGATCAGGTCGAGAGGGACACCTTCGCGCAGAAGAACGACGGGCGCCACTCGCACGTGGTCCTCTACAGCTGGCCGGACGGCAAGGTGCTCAGCGAAGCTGACGTCTGGTACTGCCTGCCGATGAAGTCGCTGCCGTACTGGCGCGATGACGAGGTCGTAGTTCCCGAGACCGGCAATGCCTGGGCAGCCATTAGCTGCAAGGGCGACGTGCGCCTACTTGAGTGGCCCGGATGGTACTGCGACGGCCTGGGCTGGTCCCCCTCTGGCGACTGTATCTTCATCAGCAGGATTGGTGGATACGCTTTTCTGCGCCGGGGCGATAAGCCGGTTAAGGTCGAGCTGAAGGACGGGCAGAAGCTGCCTGGTGGATTGGGGCTGGAGCAGGAGACCTTCCTAGGTTTCGGTTTCGGCTCGGATGGCGTCGTCTTTGGCGTCACCTCGGACAGCCGCATCGCCCGCATCGACAAGAGCGGCAAGCTGGTGGAGATCAAGCCGTTCTTCTGATCGCCCTTCGGGGTTGACGCTCCCCCGGTTACTTCCCCCCCAGCCCCGCCTCCTTGCGGATCTTCTCGACGTCCAGCTCCTTGAAGTACTTGGGCAGGTTCTTCCAGACCTCGTGGAACCCGTAGGGCCCTTTGGTCATCTCCTCGAGGGCCTCTTCCTTGCTCCAGCCCTGGACAACCACCCGGTAGATGGCGCACATCAGGCCGGTGCGGTCGGAGCCGTGCATGCAGTGCACGAAGACCGGGGCCTTGGCCGGGTCGCCGGCGGTCTTCAGGAACTTGATCACGTCCTCGTCCTCGGCGTGCCAGGTCTGGAAGCGGATGTGCTCGGCGGCCAGGCCCTCGACCTTCGACTCCTTGATCTCGTCCTTGTCGGAGTGCAGGCCGCGGAGGTTGACGACCGTCTTGATGCCCAGCTTCTTGAGCTCCGTGAAGCCCTCGGGCGTGGGCTGCTCGCCGCGGTAGAGCGTCTCCGACACCTTGTAGCAGTTGCCGACGCCGGCGAGCTTCACCGGCTCGGCCCAGGCGCGCTTGGCCGGGGCCGTCGCGCCGGGCTGAGGCTCGGGCTTGGGATCGGCGGGCTTCTCCCCAGTCCACTCGGTGGCCGAGCTGCGGGCGTCGCCGCCCCCGGTGGCCGCCGGCTTGACCGGTTTGGTCAGCGTGTGGCGGAAACAGCCCAGGCCGGCGACGGCCAGAGCGGAGGCGGCCAGCGCCGCCGCCGTCGTCAGGGAAACCCTGGTTCCGATGCTCATGTGCCCCTCCGCGTCACCTGAGTCCCAGCTTGCGGTCGATGCCGTCCATCACGGCGATGGCGCAGGTCTTGTCCCGGTCGGTGCCGATGGCCCCCACCCAGATCACCACCCGGGTCCGCCCCTCGCCGGCGTTGTCGACGTCGACGCGCACGACGATGTCGTCGGCGCGCCGGGCCTTGATCCGGCCGACCAGCGCGTCGTGCTGTTCGGACTCCACCGACAGCTTGAGGTCGACGATCGTGCCGCTGGCCGCGGCCCAGACCCGTTCGTGGCCGACGCGGTAATCCTTGCTGAGCTTGCCGCCCTTCCAGACCCGGGTGGCGTCGCCCGTGCCCATGGTCTCGGTGCCGACCAGGCAGCCGGAGAGCGCCGCCATGGCCAGAACGGCGGCCAGTGTGCCGGCTGCGGATACCAGATGGTTTCTCATGATCGAGTTTCCTCTCTAGATCAACCGCGCCACCAGGTTGTGCTCGCGCGCCCCGGTGACGATCACCCTGTGGAAGCGGCCGGCGCCCAGGGCGGCCAGCCCGGCGTGGGGCGCGGTGATGACCACCTTGCCGTCGACCTCCGGGGCCTGGTACTGGCTGCGGCCGATCGCCGCCTGGCCGCCGCCGCCGGGCGACTCGATGAGCACGGACAGCTGTTCGCCGATGCGCTCCTGGCCGCGCATGTCGGCCACCAGCTTCTGCACGCGCAGCAGCGTGTGCAGCCGCCGGTTCCGGACCGCCGCCGAGTTCTGGTCCTTCATCCGCGCCGCCGGCGTGCCCGGCTCGGGCGAGTAGGCGAAGGCCCCCAGGTGGTCGAACTGCGCATCGGTGACGAAGGCCAGCAGCCGCCGGAAGGCCGCGCGGTCCTCGCCGGGGAAGCCCACCAGGCAGGTGGTGCGCAGGGCGATGTCCGGGCAGCGCCGCCGGAGCTTCTCGACCAGCTCCCGGAGCTGCCGCTCGCCGTAGGGGCGGTTCATGGCCGAGAGCACCGCGTCGTCGGCGTGCTGGATGGGCATGTCCAGGTAGCTGGCCAGGCGGTGCTCGCCGAAGAGCTCGAGGACGTCGTCGCCGAGGTGCGCCGGGTGGGCGTACATCAGCCGCAGCCAGCGGTATCCGGCCACGTCCAGCAGCCGGCCCATCAGGCCGGCCAGGCTGGCGCGTCCGCCGGGCAGGTCGCGCCCGTAGGCGGCGGTGTCCTGGGCGACCAGCACCAGCTCCCGGGCGCCGTCGGCCACCAGCTCCAGGGCCTCGTCGATGACCGCCTCGGGCGGCCGGCTGCGCATCGGCCCGCGGATGGACGGTATGCGGCAGTAGGCGCAGCGGTTGTCGCAGCCCTCGGAGATCTTGAGGTAGGCGGTGCGCTTGTCGCCGAAGCGCAGGCGCGGCGCGCAGCCCAGCACCTCGGGGGACTCGGCCCAGCCGTCCTTGGGGGGCAGGCCCAGCGCCTGGCGGCAGACCGCGACCAGCTCGGCGTAGCGGTCGAAGGGCAGGACCAGGTCCGCCCCCGGCACGCGGGTGCTCGAGGACGGGTAGCAGCCGGCCGCGATCACCTTCCTCAGGCGGGAGCTCCTCTTGAGGGCCTGGAGCCCCCGGAGCGTCCGGACCGTCTCGCTGCGCGCCGACCGGAGGAAGGCGCAGGTGTTGACCAGCGCCAGGTCCGCGTCGGCCGGGTCGGAGGCCAGCAGGAAGCCCTCCTGGACCAGCGCGCCGACCAGCCGCTCGGAGTCCACCTGGTTCTTGGCGCAGCCCAGGCTGATCATGCAGACCACCGGCCGCGGACCGGGGTCGACGGCGGATGGCGGGGGTGCGGGCCTGCTGCGCTGGGGCATGGCCGCATTTTACAGCGCCGGCGCGCCGGCGCCGGGGAAAATTCCGGGCTGCTAGCTCCGGAAGACCATGCCCGGCTCGAGGCGCAGGACCTTGAACAGCGGCACGGTGGCCGCGCCCAGGCAGGTGACCAGCACGGCGGCCACGACGGCGGCGGAGAGCCCCCAGGACAGCTCCATGGGAGAGCCGGTGGAGCGGATCAGCTCGGCCAGCCCCAGGCTCAGCAACTGGCCGATGAGCACCCCGGTCACGGCGATGAGCAGGGCCTGCCCGGCGATGATCCGGAAGAGGGTGCCGCGGCCCGCGCCCATGGCCTTGAGCACGCCGAACTCGGCGCGCTGGTCCTGGACCAGGGCGTAGAGCACCTGGCTGACCACCGCCCCGCCGACCACGAAGCCGAGCAGCGCGGTCAGGAAGAAGGCCGAGCCCAGCCCGGTGCCGAAGAGCCAGTACGACTTGGTCCGCTTGCTGAACTCGGCGGAGGTGAGCACGTCGACCTCGGGCAGGGCCCGCCGGACCTCCTCGCGCAGCGCCGCGACCGACACTCCCGGCGCGGCTTTGACCAGCACGTAGCTGGTGGTGCCGGCCGGGGCCAGCGACGACTTCAGGGCGTCGTCGTGGCGCATCAGCACGTACGGGTTGGTGGTGAAGCTGCGCATCCCGACGGTGAAGCCCGTGACCGTGATCTTCCGGCGGGTGAGCTCGGCGGTGTCGCCGACCTCCCGGATGCGCAGCCTGGCCTGGTCGTCGCGGTCGATGAGCGCGCCGCCCGGGATGCCCGAGAAGTCGGCGCCGGCCGGCTCGACCGGGAAGGGGATGCCCAGCGGCCCGCCGGCGGGCAGGCCGACCACCTCGGTGTTCTCGATCTTGCCGTCGGCGGTCTGCCAGTTGCTCCAGGCCACCAGCATCTTCTCGGCCCACTCGACGCCGTGCACCGACTTGACGCGCGCCAGGTTGGACTCGGGCATGGCGTGGCACATGTCGAAGTTGGGCGTGCCCCGGGCCATGACCCACAGGTCGGCGGGCATCCGGTCGATGAAGATCACCGAGTTGGACATGAAGCCGGAGAGGATGCCGATCTCGACGCTGGCCAGGACCACCGCCAGCGACACGCCGGTCAGCGCGGCGATCAGCCTCCGCCGGTTGTTCAGCAGCATGCGCCGGGCGACGGGAACGGTCAGAGCTGGCACGGCCGGCCTCCGACCCGCCCAGCCCGGACGCCCGGGGCTGCGCTCAGTGCACCAACCCGGGCCCCGAGAATAGGGCCGCCCAGCGCGCCGAAAGCACCAGGCGAATGACGCGTCGCAGGTTCCCCAACGCAGTTTGGCTCCATGCGAACATTGTAACCCTCCTAATCCGCCGCGGCCAGTTCCGCTTGGTGGAGGCGGAGCAGACTTGGGAACCTGCGCAGGGCGACGCGGCGGACGAGCCAGGAGAAGAGGCGGCTGAAGAGGCGGGAGCGTCTGCCGCGGACGTACTCCCGGTTGTAGGGGTCGAAGTAGAAGGCCTGGGGGACGCAGCGGGGCGAGCCGCGCTTGAGCAGGATGCGCATGACCTCGCAGGACATGATTCCCGCGCAGAGCATGATCGACGACGCCAGCGCGGGCCCCTTCTCGGTCTCGAAATCGACGCGGGATGCGTCCATCGCACCGCTGCGGGGGATCCTGGGCAGCAACCCCGCCCCGAAGAGGGCCATGCGCTCGGCCCGGGTCATCCCCGGCCTGATCCCGAAGAACTCGTCGAAGCTCATCCCCTTAGGGTCGAAGATCTGCAGAGACGCCCCGTAGCCGATCGGCCCGGAGGTGATCGCATGGATCCCGGCCTCCCGGGCCGCCCGGAAGAGCGTGCGGCGGGCGTCGATCTGGAAGAAGTCGATCCCGTCCAGCACCAGGTCCGCACCGAAGAGGAAATCGGCGGCGTTGGCCTCGGAGAGGGCCTCGGGGATCACCCGGATGCGCAGCTCGGGATTGACGGCCAGCGCCATCTCGGCCATCACCGCCGCCTTGCTCCGTCCCAGCGTGTGGCTGAAGGCGCCGGCCTGCCGCTGGAGGTTGGCGGCCTCGAAGTGGTCGGGGTCGCAGATCACGAAGCCGCCCACGCCCATCCGGGCCAGCGTCAGCAGGTAGTGCCCGCCCACCGCCCCCATCCCCGCTATCGCCACCGTCGAGTCACGCAGAACCGACTGCTCCTCCGCAGTCAGCAAACCGAGGTTCCGCGAGGTCGCCTCATCGTAGGAGTACGGGAAGCGCGGGGGCTCCTGCACCTGAGCAGCTGCCGGACGCGCAACCGCCGAGCAAACCACGGCTGGCTCCGGCCCGCCGGAAGCAGCCGCCACCAGCCCAACCCGCCGGCGCAGCGTTGCGAGGCAGCGGCGTTGCTCGGGGGAGGCCCCATCGAACATGCCGGGCTGCGCTGCCACGAAATGCTGTAGCTCCGCATCGCTCATCGGGCACAACTGCCGGCGCAGCGATTCAACGCTGCCAGCGGCCTCCCGCACGGTGCGGAACTGCGAGTAGATCGAGCCCGTCTTGACCGCCTCATGCTCAGCCTTCGCCTCCGTCTCGCGATGGCGTTCGGCTCGGTCCAGGTTGAGCCGGAGCAGCACCGCCGGCGCGCCACCCACCCGGTCGCAGTTCCGGTCCGGCCCGGCATCCTCGAACAGCATCAGCCTTCGGTAGAAGCGGGTGTGGCGCGGATTGACCGTGATGACGAAGTCGGTCGCGGTCCGCACCCCGCGGGCCACGAAGTAAGCCGCGTTGAACAGCTCAACGAGGACGCCGGCCCCGGACCGGGAGCGGTCGTCGATGCCCAGCGAGATGATCTCGGCCAGTGAGCGGCCGGAGTCCCGCAGCGCATCGAGTTCCTGGCCGTAGATGCCGTCGGCCGGCAGGCCCAGCGGCGAGTCGAAGACCACGGTCAGGGCTCCGACGGGGACGCCTCCGGTTCCGGGTTCAGCCGGAACGCGTGACCTTGGACTCTGCACTGGTAATCCCCGCTCGGCCAACAGGGTCACCGTCTCCGGCAGCGCGTCAAACATCGAAACCCAGAGCCGCGAGGGATTGGGCTTGGCGTACTCCTTCTCGAGGTAGAGACGGTAGATCAGTTCGTAGGCGCGCTGCCGGCTGTCCAGGTCATTGGCCACCCGGATTGAACAGCCGCAGGACTTCAGACCGACGTCGCTGGACGCCTCGATGTCACGAAGTCGCTCGCTCAACGCCATTCTCACGGTCGTTCCCTCCACAACATCATGAGAGCAATCCGCATGCCGCAACGCCATGGCGACAACCATAGCTACAACAAGCACATACATACTCTGCATTCTGCGACAATTCACCAATAACCCCTTGAAGTATCTAATAGTATCCCAATAATATCTATGCTAAGGATGGAGACGGATGGCATGCCCAAGATGACGAACACTCCGTTGACCTCCAAGTATGCTATGGTCCCAGCCTTGTCCGCGGTCGTGGAAGTCTGCGACGCGATCAGCGCCGCGCTGTGGGACCGCACCGACGGACGCGAGGCGTGGGCCATGGCCGAACGCCTTGAGTTCGGCGCGGAGGTGCCGGCCGATCTGCTGATCGCCCTGTTCACGGACTGGGGCCAACTGGCCACCAAGCTCGGTCGGTTGCCTGACGCCCAGGTGCTCCTCGGCCGCGCCAGGAGCGCATTGCCAGATGGCGCCACGCCGGAGATGGTCAACTGCGTGGCCACCCTGGAGGGCCTGCTGGCCGCCTGGCGCGGTGACCTTATGCGCCGCGAGGCCATCTATCGCGAGAGCGGTCGGACCCTGTCCCCCGGCTCGCGTGAACACTTGCGGCACCGGATCAGCCACGCCCACTTCCTGGCCACCATGGGGCGGGAGTCGGAGGTCGACGCCGAGCTGGGCGCCCTGGAGGGCCTGGACCAGCGCAGTTCCGAGATGGTGCTCCTGGTCCGCTTCATCCAGGCCGTGGAGACCGGGCGCTTCGCCGCCGCCTGGGCCATGGCCGGGACGCTCAGGCGCTTCACCTGGGACATTTCCGGGCACCGGGCCTTCTTCCTGGAGTTCCTGGACCTGGCCGCCGGCCGCTGGCGGTTGCCCGGGCTCGAGGGCTCCGACGGGCCGCCGTCCGTGGCGGGGCAGGAGGGCGGACCGCTGCCGGCATGGGCGCAGATCATGGATGACCTGTTGGCCGGCCGGCCCGAGCGGGCCCTGGAGGTAGCCAAGCGGGAGGCCGGCGGCGACCTGGTCGGCTGTGTGACCAAGACGGGCAGCGACTCCTTCAACCTGATCCGGGCGGAGCTGGCCAACGGCAACTGGCAGGCCGCGGTGCGCCTCGTCGGCATGCGCCGCGCGCGGGGCAACCGTCACTACCTGGACGATTACTTCATGGCGGCTGCCTGCCTGCTGGCCGGCCAGCGGGCCGACGCGGCCGCCCACTTCGCGCGGGTCGAGAGGGCCTGCGCGCAGTACGACGCCGCCGGACGCCTGGAGTTCGAACTGCGCATGGCCTGCGCGTTCCGCCCGGCCGACGTCTATTGGCTGACCCGCATGGCCGGCAGCCCGGCGGCGCGTTCCTCTCGGCTCGCGCGGAGAAACACCGGGATCGCGGAGGCTCAGGGCGCGCCGCCGGCCCCGTCTGTCCAGGCGCAGCCGCCCGCCGAGCCGCGCGGGCTGATGCGACTGGTCGGCCCCGGGGAGGCCATGACCGCCGTCCGCGACGCGGTGCTGCGCTGCGCCCAGCTCGAGGCCCCGGTGCTGATCACCGGGGAGACCGGCACCGGCAAGGAACTGGCCGCCCGGGCCATGCACGAGTGCGGTCCCCGGGCCGGAGAACCGTTCCTGGCGGTCAACTGCGGGGCCATAGCCGAGACCCTGCTCGAGAGCGAGCTCTTCGGCCATGAGCGCGGCGCCTTCACCGGGGCGGCCGGGGCGCACCGCGGGCTCTTCGAGGCCGCCGGCCGGGGCAGCATCCTGCTCGACGAGATCGGCGAGATCCCCCTGCGGCTGCAGGTCGGGCTGCTGCGTGTGCTGGAGTCCGGCGAGATCCGGCCGGTGGGCAGCTCCCGCAGCCGCCGGATCGGCTGCCGGATCATCGCGGCCACCAACGCCGACATCGCCGGTCTGGCGGCGGAAGGGCGCTTCCGGAAGGACCTCTACTACCGCCTGGCGCGGCTGACCGTCCGGATGCCGCCTCTGCGGGAACGTCCGGAGGACATCGTCCCGCTGGCGCTGCACTTCCTGGCCGAGGCCCGCGCCGACGGGGCCAAGCCTGCGCTATCCGCCGAGCTCGAAGAGGCCCTGCGCCGGGCCGCGTGGCCCGGAAACGTGCGCGAGCTGCGCAACGCCGTCGAGCGCATGCGGCTGTACGGCTCGGAGAAGCTTGGCTACGGCCTGGCGGACTGGGCCGGGCCGGAGCCCGTCACGCTGTCCCGGCCCCTCGGAAAGCCACTGCCGGCCGCGGTGGCGGCGGCGGAGGCCGGCGGTGGAGCACGGCAGGTCAGGGCCGCAGACGACGTGGAGGGCTTTCTCCGCGGCGGTCGCACTGCGCTGCGCCGGCTGGAGCGTCTGCGCGAGCTCTTCGCCCGGCACCGCCGGCTGACCCGCGCCGAGGTGGCCGCCATCCTGGAGGTGGCCCCCAAGACAGCCACCGCTGACCTCCGGGCGCTGTGCCGCATCGGATTCATTGAGAAGGTCGAGCCCGGCGCATCACGACGCACGCACTACTTTGCCCTGAGGGAGCCGTCCGGAAGCGGCGGGTGAGGCGGCGCAGATCGCCTGCTACGGCCGACTGCCGGGATGCGCGTCCGGCTCGATGCCGATCTTCCCGAAAGGGATCTCGGCGAAACCCGGGATGGCCAGCGCCGGCGAACCCGGCCGCAGCGTCAGGTCGCCGGCGGCCTCGTTGGCCAAGAGCGGGTCCTGGTTCTCGACGTTGCCGGCGATCTCGGCGTACTTGTCGAAGACGGCTTCGCCCTTGGTGCGCGACTCTCCCATGAACGCGCCGTTGGCGAACCCGAGGTTCCGCGAGAATATGCAGCCCTGGGGCGCGCGCCAGAGCGCTCCGGGCGCGGTGATCTTCGCCCAGTCGTTGGGGATCCTGGCCAGCAGCGGATAGGCCGCGGCCCAGACGCCCTCCTGGTACTTGACGCCGTCGGCGGCCAGCCGTTCGCGGAGGTTCCAGGAGTCGCCGGGGGTGTTGTTGATGTGCACCAGGCCGCGGTTGTCGCCCTGCATGGCCGTGCCGCAGCGCACCATGATGTTGTTGGTCATGACGTTGTCCCGGCCACCGCCGTTGAGGATGCCATGGCCGGTGATGCGGCAGAGCACGTTGCCGGTGATCTCCACGCCGCTCAGGCAGTCGTCGAGGTATATGCCGTGCACCCCGGAACCTTCGACGAAGGTGGCCATGTCGTGGATGTAGTTCCAGCGGATGCGGCTGCCTCGGTAGCCCCAGTTCCGGCCGCCGTAGATCGCGCCGGCGTCGGACGAGTAGCGGCAGACGTCGTGGATGTCGTTGAACTCGATGACGTGCTCGTTGCCTCCGTAGAACACGGCGCTGTGCGGCGCCTTATGGATGAAGTTGTGGGCCACTACCTGGCCGCAGCCCGACAGGGTGACCGCCGGCTTGCAGGTCCAGGCCCAGCGGGCGAAGTCGTGGATGCGGCAGTTGACCACGGCGTTGTTGGCCCTGGTCAGGCTTCGGCGCTCGCCGCCGTCGAGCGTCACTCCGCCCTCGCCGGTGCCGTGGAGGTGACAGCGCTCCACCCGGTTGCCCGAACCGGAAATGATCGCCGCGTAGGTCCCGGCGTTGCGGAGCTCGCAGCGCAGCAGGAGGTTCTGACTGCCCTGGTCGATCCGCAGCAGTTCGCCCCGGGAGGCCTCGATGACCAAGTCGCGCAGCTGCACGTGCGCGGTCCCGCGCAAGGCGACGAGCGGAGTCTCCAGGGTCGAGGCCAGTAGCTCGGACGTGCCCTCCGGCAGCCAGACGAAGAGCTGACCGGTCTTGCGGTCCAGGAACCACTCCCCGGGCCGGGTGATCTCCTCGAGCAGGTTCTCCGCGTAGAAGGGCTGCCCGGCCTCGATACCGAAGGGCGGGGCCTTCACCAGGTTGACGGTCCGGGTCGTGGCATCGATCGACTTGACGGGGACGTGGAAGTCCGCCCAGGCGTGCTTGAAGTAGCCGTGCAGCCAGATCTCCTCGGCCTGGCCCCAGCGCCGGAGACGGTCCCCGAAAATCCTGAGCGCCGCGTCGCCGGGCGCCTCGGCGATCTTCACCAACCCGTGGCTGGCGGACTCCGGGTTCACCGTGCTCGGCGCTCCGGTCGCGCGGCTGTCCTTCGACGGCGAGAGCGGGCCGAAGCCCTGCCCATAGCGGTACCACCACGGGTCGGCGTTCCCCGGATAGCCCGACTTCTGGGTGGTCAGGAACCAGGCGGTGTAGGTCTCGCCCTGGTGCTTCCAGGTGCGCCGGTAGAAGTTGTAGATCTTGCCGCCGACCGGCTGGGCGCGTCGGTAGCAGTTGACCCCGTCGGCGGTCCCGACCGCCAGGTACTCGCCGCCGACGTCCGGGGCGGTGCTGCCGTACAGCGTGAAGCGGCCGTCCGCCGGACCGGAGAGGATGTCGTGCTGCTCCGCGTCCGGCCAGCGGGCCAGGGTCAGCGGTTTGCCGTCGGCGAAGAGCTCGAGCGCCGCGCCGACCGAGTCGCCGAATCCGCGGACGCGCAGCTGACCGTAGTCGCGCACCCCCTGGGCCGGGAGGTCGGCGACCCGCACCTTGCCCCGCGCGGACGGGTCCAGGCGGCTCCAGACCGGAGACGCTTCGGTCACTGCCGCGAACCTGGCTAGGTCCAGCTTCCTGGCCCCGGCCAGCCTGGCCGATTCGCCCGGGAAGCTCGCGTAGACCACCGGCCGGCCCTCGGTGCCGGAGTCCTCCTTGCTGAGTTGGAGGGTGGACTCGCGCAGGTGGAGCCCGCCGCGCAGCCATATCGTTACCCCGCCGGGCGGCAGGCCGCCGCCGGCCTTGAGCGCACGCACTGCGTCCCGCGCGCGCTCCAGCGTGGCAAAGGGCTGGTCCTTCGTGCCGGGACCGCTGTCGCTGCCGCCGGTGGACGCGACGTGGAACTCCGCCGCGCTGGCGCTCGGAGCCGGGATGCCCGCCAGCACGGCCGCCACCAGGCAACCTGTCAGCATCGCGGAGGCTCCGCGGGGGGCGGACTTCGGCGTGATCATTACGGCCTGTCCTGTCTGAAGGATCCGGTCAGTGATTCCGGCAGGCGGTGGCCCCGCCGGCAGAGCCGGCAATCCTAGTCGCGGCTCGATCCTTGTCCAGAATGGGACTGCACCGGCTTCCGCGCGCAGACCATCCAGGTGTTGCCGACGACGCGCTCGCGGACGATCTCGAAGCCAACTTTCCGGAAGCGGGCGCGGATGTCCTCGAGCTCGTAGGGCGTGTGCAGGATGCCCTTGCGCATGGCCCAGGCGTTGATCCTCTCGGCGATCCAGCGGAAGGGCTGGATGCCCCGGGGATGGAGCAGCACGTTGGCGGCGAGCGTCCCGCCGGGAGTCAGCACCCGGAAGATCTCAGCGAGCACCGCGTCGACCCGCGGGAAGCAGTGCATGGCGTTGGGCACGTTGGCGGAGGCGAAGCTGTCGGCGGGCAGGTCGAGCGCCGCAGCGTCGCCCTTGACCAGCTCCACGTTCGGGTCCTTCCGGAAACGCCGGCGGGCGCCGGCCAGCATGGCCTCGGCGCAGTCCAGTCCTGCGACCCGCACCCGCGGCGCACCGGCCAGTCGCCGCCAGCCCAGCACCAGCCCGAGGAAGGTGCCCGTGCCCACCGCCACCTCCAGGTGCCGATCGGCGACGTTGCCGGCGAAATGCCGGACCTGGGTCCAGAGCGTGCTCCGGTAGGTGAAGGTCAGGATGGCCAGGCCCCTCAGGTTGTACCACCACGGCGGTGACGAGTAGGCCTGGTCGATCTTCTCGAGCTGCTCCTCGGGAGCCAGGCCGCTCAGGACCGAGGCGGGCGCCGGTTGGTACGAGATGCTCATCTCATTCCTCCTCGGCGAAGGTCGAGCGGCAGCAGTCCCCGCCCCGGGCGATGGTCTGCTCGTTCTTGGAGAAGCGGATGCCCCGGCCCGCGACGACCCGGGTCCAGAAGCAGACATCGGCCTCGCACATGGCCGTGGCCAGCTCGCCGATCTCCAGCTCGCGCAGGACGCGAAGGAAGGCGCAGTCGGTCACCGCGAACTGGAAGCAGCCGGGTTCGTCGCGCTCGTAGCGCACCTTCTGGTACCGCCCCGCGCCGCGGTGGACCTTGCGGTACTGCGCGGCGATGATCGCGACCCGCGGGTCGGCCATGACCGGCCGGAACTGGCGGGCGGTCTCGACCGCCGCCGCGGTGCGCAGGACCATCTCCATCGACGCCCGGAGGGCCGCCGGATCGAGCCGCGCGGTCAGCACCCGGTTGAGCGCCGCCAGCGGCAGGAACTTCAGCCGGAGCCGGAAGGGGCTCTGTCCCCGCAGCAGCCGGCCGCCCATCGCTGCGGTGCGCAGCGCCACACGCAGCAGCAGGCCGGCTGTGCTCAGCCGGGCGCGGGCCGCGCACCCGGCCAGGGCGCCCAGGAGCCGCGGATGGATCTCCGGCACCCGCGTGGCCGGGACCGCGCTGGTCCCCGGCACCCGCCCCGCGGTTGCGGCTCCGGCGGTCGTTTCGGTAGCCAGCATGGCAGCCGCTCAGGAGTTGAAGCCGGCGCCGCTGAAGAGCGCGTCCCAGTTGCGGCGGGAGAGGATTCTCCTGACCAGACGCAGTCCGCGGGATATCTTCCGGGCCATGTTGCTGTCCTTTCTCACTCGCCGGCCTTGCCGGCGGCCAGTTCCGCCTGGTGGAGGCGGAGGAGGCTTGGGAACCTGCGCAGGGCGACGCGGCGGACGAGCCAGGAGAAGAGGCGCCTGAAAAGGCGCGAGCGCCTGCCGCGGACGTATTCGCGGTTGTAGGGGTCGAAGAAGAACGCCTGGGGCACGCAGCGGGGCGAGCCGCGCTTGAGCAGGATGCGCATGGCCTCGCAGGACATCACGCCGGCGCAGAGCATGACCGAGGAGGCCAGCGCGGGCCCCTTCTCGGTCTCGAAATTGACGCGGGATGCGTCCATCGCGCCGCTGCGGGGAATCCTGGGCAGGAGCCCCGCCCCGAAGAGGGCCATGCGCTCGGCCCGGGTCATCCCCGGCCGGATGCCGAAGAACTCGTCGAAGCTCATCCCCTCAGGGTCGAAGATCTGCAGAGACGCCCCGTAGCCGATGGGGCCCGAGGTGATGGCGTAGATGCCCCGATCGCGCGCCGCGTGGAAGAGCGTCCGGCGGGCGTCGATCTGGAAGAAGTCGATCCCGTCCAGGGCCAGGTCCGCGCCGGAGAGGAAGTCGGCGGCGTTGGCCTCGGAGAGGGCCTCGGGGATCACCCGGATGCGCAGCTCGGGGTTGATGGCCCTGGCCATCTCGGCCATCACCGCCGCCTTGCTCCGACCCAGCGTGTGGCTGAAGGCGCCGGCCTGCCGCTGGAGGTTGGCGGCCTCGAAGTGGTCGGGGTCGCAGATCACGAAGCCGCCCACGCCCATGCGCGCCAGGGTCAGGAGGTAGTGACCTCCGACCGCGCCCATGCCGGCGATGGCCACCGTCGAGCTGCGCAGAACCTCCTGCTCCTCCGCGGTGAGCAGGCCGAGGTTGCGGGAGGTGGCCTGTTCGTAGGAGTAGCCGCTGTCCTCCGCGGCCGGCATGCTGAACCGCGGCCCGGGCCGGCAGCCCGGCTCAGTCCTCCGGGCGGGGGCCGATTCGAGGTCCCTCAGCATCATCAGGCACCGATCCCTTCCGTCTGGGGCATGACCACCTCGGCCTCCAGGAACATGCGCTCGAAGTCGCAGGCCAGGTAGCGCGACTGCAGGTACATGCGGTCGTCGGCGCTGGCCCGCTCGAGCAGGTCGCTGCGCTCGACCATGAAGTGGCGCAGGTCCTCCTCGGACATCGGCCGCCGGCCCGAGCGCAGCCAGTCGAGGATGGCCGGCTCCTGGTCGTTGACGAAGAAGGCGTGGAGGTTGCCTGGGCCGCTCATCCGGCCGAACTTCTCGCGGTAACGGTCCTCGGCAGTGAGCAGATCCAGGCGCAGCGGTGAGGCCAGCACGCCGTTGACCGCGTCGTAGGGCCGTGTTTCGCCGATGGGCTCGAAGAGCAGCAGCCGGCGGTAGTACTTCTCGTGCCTCGGGCTTACCGTGACGACGAAGTCCGTGCAGTCGCCCAGGCGCCGCGCGGAGAGGTAGGCCAGTTTGAAGAGGTGCAGGAGCAGCTCCATTCCGGAGCGCTCCTCGACGCAGGCCACCAGCTTGGCGATCTCGCAGGGCCGGCGGCCGGCGGCGCGCAGCGCATCGAGCTCTCGGCCGTAGAGGGCGTCCATGGGCAGGCCGAGGGGGCTGTCCGGGATGAGGGTGAGCGTGGCCAGCGGATGGGTGCCGTGCGGATCGCTTTCGGCCAGAAAGGTGGTGCTCTCCGGCAGGGCATCTTGAAGGAGCAGCCGCATGCCCAGGTCGCGGTTGGGCTGGTAGCCCTTGTCGCAGTAAACCTCATGCACCAGCCGCCAAGCCCGCTCGCGGCTCTGGCGGTCGGAGGCCACGGTGATGTTCCAGCCGGCAACCGGCGCCCACGGCGCCACCGCAACCGTCCGCGTTGAGAATCCCTGCCCCTCCACCGCCTGCAGAATCCGCGACAACCGGTTGGTGGGCACGTTCGGCATGATCGAACCCTCCCCTTCGTTTCGACAGTCAGCAACTGAGGGGCCTCCTCCCGGCTAATCGCAACTGTCGCTACAACGCGCTTTATGCATTCGGTCCAAAATCAATGCTTGCTCTCAGCAGGCTTACAGGCTATATTCAGGCCGCATTCAGATGGCATACAGCCATGACGGCTTCACATCTGGAGGACACCCATGGCCCGAGGCGTCGAAGGCCGGCCGGCCGGTCAGCACCCTTTCGTGCGGAGCTACCTGGCCAGCAGCGAGTCCATCGACGACCTGGCCCGGCAGGCGCCGGAGCCCCGCGACCCGGTGGTGCAGGCCATGATGCTGCTGAACGAGTGCCAGCACGAGCGACGGTCCTACGAGGAGGCCGCGGCGGCGGTCCAGGGACTCGAACTGGGCGCATGCGATCCGTCGCTGCACATCATCCTGCTCGACATGTGGGCCATCGTGGCCAACGAGAACCGGCGCTATGCGGAGGTCCAGGCGCTGGCCAAGCGGGCCCGGGCGCTGACCTCCCGGCAGCTTCCTCCGGAGATACGGGCGCTGGCCCGGTCCATGGAGTCCTTCCGGGTCGTGGTCGGCGGCGACCTGGCCCGACGCGCGGCGGTTCTCAAGGACGCACTTGACCTGATCCCGGCCGGCTCCCCGCGCCGGCTCCATGCGCTGCTCAACTACGTCTGGTCCTTCGCCACGCAGGGCCGGCTGACGGAGATCGGGACGGAGCTGGCCGAAATGCGCGCCAACCCGGAGGCCGGCGCCATGACCAGGATGATCGAATTGGTCGACCTGGTGGAGACGGGCCGGACCGACGGCGCCCTGGGAGTCATTGCCGGCCTCGGGGCGCCCTGGGGGCCGATCTGGAAGAGCGGGCGCATGCCCCGCCAGGTTCCGGCCTATCGCACCGTCCGGGTCATAACGGCAATGCTGCAGGGCGACGGCTCCGTGGAGCGGGCCTATCGCGAGCTCGGCCTGGGCGACCCCCAGGACCCCGAGTTCCTCGGCCCGGAGCCGCAGCCCGGGAAGCTGCCCGACTGGGCGCTGGTCCTGCATCACCTCCTGGAGCGCCGGCCCGACCAGGCGCTCCGGCAGGCCAGGCTGCAGGCCGCGAACTGGGGCGAGTCCATGGACCGCGAAACCGGGATCGTCTCCCTGAACCTGGTGCGCGGCGAGCTGGCCTGCGGCCACGCCGAGGCTGCGCGCCGTCTCCTCGAGCGGCGCCGGGACATCGGCAACATCCACTATCTGGACGATCTCTTTCTGGCCCGGCTGGAGCTGTTGTCCGGCGAGCGCCCGGCGGCGGCGCGGCACTTCGCGGCCGTCCTGGCGGCGGCCGACCGGTACGATGCCCACGGCCGGGTGGACTTCGAGCTGCGCATGGCCTGCGAGCTTTCGCCCGGCGACGTTGCCTGGCTGGGCCGCGCGGCGGGCGCCCTGCAGGCGGCCGTTCCGGCGGAGGCCGCCGGCCCCGCCGACCGGGCCGCCCCGGCTGCCGGGCAGCCGCAGCTGGTGGGCTCCAGCCCGGTCCTGGCCGGGGTCCGGAAGGCCATCGACCAGCTCGCGCCCCTGGACGTGCCCGTGCTGATCGTCGGCGAGACCGGCACCGGCAAGGAACTGGTCGCGCGGCTGCTCCACGAGCGCGGCCCGCGGCGCGAGCGGCCCTTCGTGGCCATCAACTGCGGGGCCATCGCCGAGACGTTGCTCGAGAGCGAACTCTTCGGCCACGAGAAGGGCGCCTTCACCGGCGCGGAGCGGCCCCGCAAGGGCCTCTTCGAGGAGGCCGCGGGCGGCACGGTGCTGCTCGACGAGATCGGCGAGATATCCCCGCGGCTGCAGGTGATGCTGCTGCGCGTGCTGGAGACCGGCGAGATCCGGCCGGTGGGCGGCAGCCGGGGCCGGCGCATCGCCTGCCGCATCCTGGCCGCCACCAACGCCGACCTGCAGGAGATGGCCGAGGGGAGGCGCTTCCGGCGCGACCTCTACTACCGCCTCAAGCGGATGGAGATCCGGCTGGCCCCGCTCCGCGAGCGCCCCGGGGACATCCTGCCCCTGGCCGGGCACTTCCTCTGCGCGGGCCGGCGCGACGGGCAGCGGCCGGCGCTCTCCGAGCGGCTGCGCCAGTGGCTCCTGGCCCAGCCCTGGCCCGGCAACGTGCGCGAACTGCGCAACTTTGTCGAGCGGCTGCGGCTGCTCAACTCCGAGAAGCTGGAGTACGACCTGGACGACATCCAGGCCGGCGCCGACGGCGGGGCCGACCGGGCCCCGGACGGCCAGCCGCCGGTCCCGGCGGAGGCCGGAGCCCGGGCCGGCTTCGGCCCGGAGCCCGACTCCGCGGGCGCGGCCGGCGCCGGCACCGGGGGCGGGTCAGCGTCCGGCCCCCCTCCGGCGGTGGCGGGGGGCGAGGCCGCCTTCCTGGCCGCGGGCCGCAGCCCGCTCCGCCGCCGCGACCGGATGCGCGCGCTCTTCGCGCGGCACGGCCGGCTCACCCGTCAGGAGCTCGCGGAGCTGCTGGGCACCTCGGTCGACACGACCGGCCGCGACCTCAAGCTGCTGGTCGCCGAGGGCCTGATCGAGAGGGTCGAGCCCACGGCCTCGCCGCGGACGCACTATTTCCGGATGCGCCACCCGTGAGCCCGGCCGGCGGGCCCGGGGCTGCTGGATCCGGGGCGGTCGGGCCGCCGCCGGTCAGAAGATGAACGGCACCAGCCGCCGCACCCGGCCCCGGTAGGCCGGGAAGGCCGCCGGGAAGAGCCCGGCCATCTCGCGGTCCTCGACGAGGATGCGCGCGAAGAGCAGGGGCACGACCAGCCCGTAGAGCGCCCAGCTCCAGATCGCCCCGAGCATCAGCGAGTAGCCGGCGCCCTGCAGCAGGTACCCGGCGTACATCGGGTGCCGCACGACCGCATAGAGCCCCGAGGTGCACAGCCCGCGGGAGTCGTCCCTCCAGGCGGCCGCCAGCTGGCGGGCGGCCACCGCGGCCACCAGCGTCCCGGCGGCGAAGACCAGCAGCCCGGCGATCATGGTGGGTGGCAGGGGCGCGCCCTCGGGCA
>Ga0209507_1000981_pt1 | contig 25299 bp, 27 predicted proteins | sample AD_UKC028_MetaG_FD_184414 | JGI IMG/M metagenome (GOLD analysis project Ga0209507, IMG submission 184414) | Active sludge microbial communities of municipal wastewater-treating anaerobic digesters from USA - AD_UKC028_MetaG (SPAdes) (version 2) | ecosystem: Engineered > Bioreactor > Anaerobic >...
TCCGGGTGGACGCGCATCGCCGGATGGCTGGCGCGTCCCGTGCCCTACGCAATCCCTTCTTCGACCCGCCGGGTCGTTCGTCATCCATGACTCACTTCATGGAGTTCTCCGAAAATGAAGAAGAAGCCTATTTTAGGCAATGGCGCAAGAAACAGAAAACGGCAGTACTGGTGGTTGATGTGCCGCGCGAAGCGGTTAAAACGGTGCTCGATGTACTCGCGACGGTGAAAGGCAAGGTGCGAAAATGAATAATTTAATGGACGCGCTCTACCAGGTTTTCACCTCTACCATCCTATTCCCCGCCTCGGATTGTGAAGAGCAGTTCCGGGCGCTGTGTATTTCTGGACTGGCCGAACACATCGCCCAAGGCCACGCCCTAGGCTACCGCATCACTCCACGCGGCTATGCCGAGGCGACGGCCCGCTGGGGCCATGAGCAACGCTGATGTCTAAAACCAGCCCCAAATACACGCCCCTGGAGCGCGAATACGTAGAGGGATGCATCCTCAGCCTGCTGGCCCGCCGCCCGGCCAGTACCGTTGATCTCGCCCCGATGATAGGGCTGAGTAGCCGGGAGATTGGCTGGTTTATCGGTGAGTTGGTGAAAAAAAAGCACATCGCGGAGCAAAGTTTTCGCGGCAAACGGCGGTTGTGGCGGCTGGTTAGCGCCCCGCCGCCCCCGCCCAAAGCGCCGCGCAAACCATGGCGGTGGAAAACGAAGATGGCGGTTGACGAAGAGCATGAGCGATGGATGGCCTATTGGCAACTGCCGAAAGCAGAGCGGATGCTGAGGGAGCCTCCGCCGATCAGGAGTGAAGGATGATCACGCTGTCCAGCCAAAATGCGCCGCCGTTGCGAACCATGAACGAGCCGAGCAACGAATATGAAGCCCTGACTGAAGGAAGCATGGCGTTGCAGCGCATGAATGCCGCCGAAAATTTCCCGCGCAATACCTGCCCCGCATCCCGGATTGCGGCGGGCGTGGCCGAGGCGCTGATTACGGGCCGGCCCTATCCGCTGCTCACGGAAGAGCGGGAGTACTGCGGGGCGATGCTGGCGGCGACCGTGGCGGCCCTGTGGGAGGCGCGAACGGCAACCATCAAGGAATCCTTGACAGTTCCGCCTGTGGATAACGCTGTGGATAAACCGACTTGACCCTGTTGCAGGCGGCGGAACCGCCCGCTTGACCGCTGGCGGGGGACGGGGTAGGATGAAATTTCCTACGATAGTGCAGTCCCCGCCCTGTAGGCGGTTTTTTGTTGCCCATGCCTTGCCCCTCAACGGGGAGGTGTCCGGGAACCCGTAAGGGCCGGGCGGTCACTATCCGTAGGAGCGCCTCCCCACCCGCTTGTGTGGGACTCCTGAAATAGTGAGATTGTCATGACCACTGATCTTCCTCGTGTTACCCATTTTGGACCTATCGTCATTGGCGATATAACTTTAGATGCGGCTGTTCTAGCGAATGGCAATCGCGGTTATATCCAAAAGCAGTTGGCGCGCGCTATTGGTTTTTCTGATCAATTCCGAGGTGCCCAAGGGCGGCGTTTTTTGAAGGAAATAGCGCCTAACGCATTGAAATTATTGATAGAAACCGGTGTGCCCAAGGTTTTGTTACCTCACGGCGGATGGGCGTCGTTTGCCCCAGTCGGTATTCTCACGGAGATTGTGTCCGGCGTTATCGAAGCAGGTTGTGCGGGCAAACTGCATCACAAGCAGCTTCATATTCTCCCCCGCTGCATGGCAATCTTAAAGGCGCTTGCCAAGACTGGCGAGGCCGCCCTCATTGACGAAGCGACCGGCTACCAATACCATCGCGCGCCCGATGCGCTGCAAGACATTTTCGCCAAGCTGCTTCGACAATCGGCTTCCGACTGGGAGCGGCGGTTTCACCCTGATTTTTACGAAGCCATCTACCGGCTGTTCAACTGGGCATACAACCCCGCCAAGCCCAAGCCTTACATCATCGGGCGGATTACTTTGGAATGGGTCTATGAGCCGGTGTTTCCGACTGAAATCTTGATCGAGATCAAGGAACGCCAAGGCAGCGAGAAAATGCACCAATGGCTCCAGGAAGGAGGTCTGACCCTGTTGGAGAAACAGCGCGACGCAGTAATGATGATTGCCCGGTCGTCTGTTGATTATCGAGATTTCGAGAATCGCTGTGCGGTAGCGTTCTTCAGGCGCGGCCAAATGCCGATTCTGTATCCGAGGGAGGCCGCGTGATGACCAACATAGACCTGCGCCCAGTGCGGGCGCGGGTTTACCGCGTCGGATGAGCGCGCGCGGTATTGCTCGAATCGTTGCCGCCAGGCCGCCAAGTACGCGCGGATCAAGGCGGCGAAATTAATAGAAGGTAATACCCGTTGAATGTTGGGGCAGCGACAAAGCCGCCTACACAGTTTTTTACGAGTGATTTATATATACAACTCGCAATTCCTATAACGTCCATCACATTCAAACTCAAAATCAACAGCGCAGCCATGCCCTATATCGAGGGTAATAGCAATCCAGGTTTCCTGATTTACCACTTCATTACACGCCCATCGCCCGGTATAGTTTTTCTGACATTCTTCAAATTGTTGCTCAAAATCAATCAGCATTGATTTAAACTTTTCCAGATCAGTCATTTTTCATCCTTAGATCGTGACCAAAAAAACCGTTGTGTTCGGCGCTTCATCAATGACCGCGCCGTCCTGAATCAGCCAGCGTTGCCCCACCTCCAGACTCCGCCCCGGCGCTTTAACGCGCACAATGGCATCGCCGGGGAGTATTTGCACATCCGCTTGCAAATCGCCATAGGCGTTATAAATCGCCGTCACTTCGCCAATCATGAGCGGCCCGCCCGACTGCACAGTCTGTTGAAACAAGGTCCACAGGTTCATGGCGCGATCACCTCCAAATCCTGCACAATCGAATTCCGCCCCGCCGTCAGCGTAACTCCAGTTACGAGGCCCCGCCAGCCATCGGCCCCATCCACGAAGTCAAAGATCGTCCCCGGCATCAGCAACCCGGCTCCTGCTGGTGTCGCCTGCAACGGTAGACTGAGGCTGTAGTGCTTCATCGGCCATGCATCAGCAATCTCTTGAACCGCTCGTGCGGTAGCCGGTGCGAGATCGGTAATCAGCGCGTCCACGACTGCATTCGCGGGATACGTCCCCGGCATCCCGTCCCGTGTTGCGAGTGCGCAAATCCCGTTGTTCACGCCGCCACTGACCACAATGCAGTCATACTCCGCCCCGGGGGCGGCGTTGCGCTGCTCGGTCAGCGTATAGCTGCTCGATAGACTCTGATCGGGAACGGCGGACGCCCAGTCCCACGGGGCTATCGGCCATTTCGGCAGCGCGTGCAGTACGGAGTCCACGGCATCGGCATAGACTCGCCCGCCCGTCGCCTTGATGATCCGCAAGATTGAGGCGAGCGGAGTAAGGTTCTGATACTGATACGTATTAGCGGGAACGGTCCAGTCGGTTAAAGTCACTGCCCAGTCCAACTGCCATCCACTGATCAATTCCTGTAGCGCAAGCTGCTGTGCCGTCGCCAGATTCGCCTCGGTATAGCTGCGTGTGGCTGAATAAGGCTCGGCCATGACGGCAGCGGGCGAACGCCCGGACAGGGTGGCGCTGAACGCTCCAAACGACCGGTTGTAGCGCAGATCATCCACCACAAAGTCCCAGACAAAACCGTTGAGGGTCGCGCGCACCTTCCCCGGATACGCCGGCACGAGGTCATGGGCGGCCGGCCCGATCAGGGTGGCCGACAACGACCAGCACCAGGACGCCCAATCGAGGCTGACCTTGATCGAAGAGCAGGGTAGATCAGTACTGTCAGAAACGCGAATCAATGAAGCAGTATTTAGCACGCGATAGCTCCGGCGCAGGGCGGGATAGAGCAGCGCCGAGCCGAGGCACTGCAACCCAAAGTTGAGATAATGCGGTTTCGGGCAAACGAAGTTCAGCCGGCCTTCGTGTTTCACGCTGGGCGGGCGGACATACGGCACGATGCGCCAGCCCAAAGGTGGCGATTTCGCTACCTTATGCCGCAACGATTCATCATGCGCCCAAAGCGCACCGCTGGACCAGCTTAGACCTTCCACGGGCGCCATCAGCGGTTGGGCGGTTGCCATGGGACACGCGATCATCCCGTTGATCGGCTGCGCCGCTTCAAACCGCAACGCGGCGGTGCACAGAGTAAATTGTCCCTGGCCCCACGGGGACTGGATCGCGCGGTTACTGATCTGTCCGCTCGTCCAGGCCAGCGTGGCCGTACACGGCAGGATCGCCCCGGAAGTCCATGGTGTTTGAAGTGGCTTCAGAATCCACTGCCCTGCCGTCCAGTCCGCCCGGATCGGATGCAACAGGGGTTGCCCAGCCCGATCAGCGATGGAAACAGCAACCGTTTCCGGGAGGGCGCTCGGCTGCGGCGCAGTGCGGTCGGTACGGTACGGATGCGAAGTTTGCCAGCGCAATCCACTGGAAACTTCGAGCCGAACCGCCCCATAGAAACGCACCAGGCCCGAAGGCGGTGCGAGGGTGACAATAAGGGTGAGTTCATGATCATAACTGACGGCGCGCCCAAAATTGAGCGCGTCCGGGCGCGGCAACCCAAAATTGAGGAAGCCGCTGCTCATGCGTTACTCGCTAAACGTGGCCGTCAATACGGCCAACAGCGCCTCCGCTTCCAGCGCCAGCGTCTTGAGTCGGAACAGCGCATCACTGGCGACCAGGCCACAATCCCCATCCAGAACAAAGGCATCGCTGCTGCTGGTGATGCGGCCCCACGCCGCCAGCCCTGTAGCAGCAATCTCAGTCGGAAGAATAGTTAAGGTGGCGGTATGATTGACTATGGAAATCAGCGATGGAATAGCGAGCGCAATCAGCGCGGTCTGCGTCGTAATCGCCGAGCCGGTTTCGGGTTGTGGCTCGGTGTACAAGGTGATCGTGCCGCCCGCGAGTTGGTCTGCCAGCAGTTGCAGGCGCGCATCCCGCAGATCACCCGATAAAGCGATCATGGCCGTTCACCATCCGCCGTTGCTAATCGGTCACTGATGGCGACTGCTTCAAATTCTCCGGTATGATCCAGCGCATAGAGTACCCACGGGCCTTCGAGAATATGAGAAAACGTGACATTTCCTGACTCGGCATCCGACCAGGCTTCCCGCACCAATCGCCCGCTGATTTGATCATGCAGCCGAACTCGGCGCGAAGCGGGCGCGTTTAAGCGAGTAACGGGTTCAACAATTTGACAAGCCCCACCAAAAACAAGGTCACTAAACAAAAGTCCGTCAATCAATAATCCGGCCATTTGTTATCTCCAAGGCCCGGTAAGATCAAATGCAATTCCATAACTCGCACTATATGAGTTAAGTAAAATTATATCCCGATCGGTAAGGCCAATAATGTTGGATACAATTGTTTTATGAATCGCTGAATTCAGTGCATTTAATGGAGCATACAGGCCCGGCAATGTCCCGCGCATCAAGCCGGCTGATTCAAAGACAAGAATCGGGGCAACGATTAAATCATTATTTACTGCATCAGGATAAGCAATAGATGATAGTCCCCACGTAGTAACTAGGGTCGAATAAAGTACAGCAGCAACCGCCGTTCCGATCTGAGTATAGGATCGGGGCATAACTAATCCCGCTGTATTTGCAGAAAACAACCCACCATTCGTTCCTCCATAAGCAGGCGCGACTCCCCCTGCCCCGCCGTTACTTCTTGCTAATAAGCAATGATAGGCGTCCGCACTCAATCGTGAACGAATGTCGCCAAACGCCGCCATCGCATAATAATCGCCGGCTGAACCATAATACACATGCAAATAAAAAAGCCGATCATCAGCAATAAGTACCCAGGGTCGAGCCGTTCCTGATGTAGTATTAGACCGGGAAATCCCAAAATCGCTGCTGCTCGGAAAGGGGTCCGTCCCGGTATCAATGTCACTCATTGATTGATAGCCAATACATGCGGCGCTATAATTCGTTGAATCATCTACTCGTAAATAACACCGTGTGCTTTGTACGTTATCGGCGCGATAGGCGGCCTTGTTGGTGCCGCTGTAGACTTTGGTGAATCCTGCGGGTGCGCGTTTGGCGGTGATCGTGCCGCTCGCGGTTTGATTGGAAATGCCGCTGGTGGCAAAAGTGAATTGCGTCGTACTCGTGACCGTAACCCGCCACTTGCCATTCAGGCCCGCTGGAGTGGCGCCGGCAATCAGGATGACCGGGCCGGTATTCCCCACCATCGCAAAGCCGTGGCCGCTGCTGTACGTTGCAGTGGCTACGTTGCTCGCCACCACCAGCGAGTCCAGCGTGACCCCGCCAAAGCCATCCTGCAGGCAAGCGTCCAACAGGCCAATCAATGTGCCGGCTGTCCCGGACAGCGCCGGTGCCCCCGTCATCGTCGAGTCGAAGTAAACCACAGAGGTGTCAGGCATCAACGTCTCCTAGCAAAGTCAAGCGCACGCGATCAGGCGTCCCAGGATCAGGCGGGGCGCTCGGCTGCACGCAGCGAATCCCCCAAATGCCATCATCGGCCCCCGTCGTGTTAAACCGCAGCAAATTACCGGAGACCCATCCTGATCCCCAGCCCAGCGGATCAATCGTAAAATAAGGCTGGTTGGTAATGGGATTGATCGGAGCAATTTCAGCCGTGGTGGACAGGGCGGACAGCGTGATCTGCCCAATGTGCTCGCCGGTAATATTGAGGGTCGTGCTTCCGGTAAAGGTCAATCGCCAGCGTTCGGTGATCGCGCCGTCATTGGTGACGATGATCGGATAGCTGCTGTAGTCGTATTGCGCCGCAATCGGAGTACCGATGATCGTATCCTGCCAAACACTCGTCCAAGCGACTTGCGCAAAGGGCGCAGTAATAGAAGCCCCCAGATCGCCCAGTGGCACACAGGTAGACAGATACGCGGCGGTGGCCGGGAAGTCATGGGTTAGTGCCGGCGTGAACCGCACTTGATTTTGATACCCCATCCCCGTAATCAACACCTCGTCGGCCACTACCGTCCAGGCGACCAGCGGCTGATTGTAGCCGGTCAAATCCAGATCAGCGGCCATGGTAATTGAACCGAGTGCCAGATTGGCGCTGTACATCGTGTCGGGAATTTGCGTACCGACCGCATCTTCTGCCCAAATCCGAGTGACGTTTGCGCGATCCAGTGGGTAGGTGGTGCTGGCAACGGCGGGATTGGCGAGGGTCGTTGCGACCGGGTGATGGAATACCGCCATGTCCCCGGCTTTGACCATGGGATACGCTTTTGTGGTCGGCAGGCGCACCACATCGAGGGTTCCGCCGATGAGGCTGTTGACCGTGGACGCTTCGTAGTTGCGATACGTCACGTACAGCGACGCCACGGCCACTTCTTCCTCCCATGTAATCGCCAGCGCCCCCGTCTCGTAATCAATCGTGCCGGTGGCATCCCCGGACAATGCCCCAGAGCCGTTATCCGTCGCCGTCAGCGTGCTGCTGTCATCAGTAGTAAGCGCCGTCAGCGTGATGCTGCTGGGCACAATCCCGGTTTTGAGTGCCAACACAAAAACATCAGAGTCGGCGGCGGCGGCATACTGCCAATAGATCGGACTGAACGCGGACGTAGTTTGCGCCGAAATTACAATGGTGTCGTAGCGCACGTCAGCAGCAAACGCCAGCGCCACTTCGCCGGTGCCATAGGTGACGGTCCCGGTAATCCCGTCGTGATCAAAAGCGCCCAGACCATCATCCGTAGCCGTATAAACCACGCCGGTTTCGTAATCCGTCGCAGAAACCGTGACCAACCCTTCAGTCAAGGCCGCGCCGGTATCGGCGTTATACGTCGCAACGGGATAATGGCCTGCTGTGAAGATCGTAGTAGCCTCTGCTTGATAGGTATACGCGATCCGAATGGAGGCCGAGTACACCGCTGTGGCAAAGGTGATACTGATCCAACCGGTATCATAATTGATGCTGCCGGTGGTAATGCCCGTCCCACTCACCACGCCGCCACTATCTGTTCCGGTAATAACTGCGCCGGTATCCACGCGATTCGCGGTGAGCGTGATTGACGCCGCTTTTACCGGATGCTCCAGGTTGAGATAAAGCAGCGTAGTTTGGGCTATTGCTGATGCTTGTTGCCGATAGAGCACAGCAGATTCATAGCCATAACTGATCGTTAATCCACTCAGATAGACGGCTTCGCTAAATGCCAGATCAATAATCCCATCATCATAATCTACCGTGCCGGTCAGCCCGCCATAGCCCGTCATGACGCCCAGCCCGTCATCCAGTCCGCCCACTGCATCGCCATCAGCGGTACGCGCCGTTACTGTAACGGTGCCCGGATACAGGTCTTTCCCGGTGTAAAAGGTCTGTGCGGTAATTGTTTTGGTGTAAGTGATCGTCACCGAGCGCATCTGGCTTTGGGAGATCATTGGCGATTCCGCCAGCGTCACCGTAATAGACGTACCGGCCACCGAGAACCGTTCGGGATTGGTTGACCCGCTGATCGTGATGCTGGCGTTATTTTTGTTGCGGTAGTTGACGGCAATATCCGCCAAACTCGGCATGGGATTGATGGTAGTAGTTTGCAGCAGGCTGTCTACCGCAGTCACGGCCAGCGTTTTGCGCTGGAGACTGCCCTGCACTACGTTCTCGATTTGATCGTAAACGGTTGGCGCAATGGCGACTTCACTCGATTCCAACAGGGCCGTGACCGCTCCGGTTGCGGCAGTGGCCGCCAGTGGAGTAATCCCATAAATTCCATGGGCCAGCGGAACCGAGCGAGTGAAATAGATTTGGGTCTCGGTTACATAAGATGTTCCAGCGTTGTAGTCGCCCCGGAAGGTCGCAGGCAGAGGCGGGCTGATCGTCAACGTGATGGTGTAGGAACTGGTGGATACGGCCACCACCCGCGCATAGTGCGTCGCAGCGGTATCCGCATCTTCGAAGTACAGCACTTCATTAACAGCGGGAACGCGCGTTACCGCTGGAGTTTGTCCGCTCACATGGTACAGAGAGAGGGTTGTTTCGCCCTGGTGGTAGTCCTGGTAGAGCCGCAGGGCGGAATTGACATCCTGTTGGGCCGCCGTATAAATCGCTTCAATGGCGGTTTCGCGCGTTTCGCTGGCATGGCCGCCGCTGTCGAGCAGACAGACGGATACCGCTGCATCGCTGGGCGGGAGACTGAGATAGGCCCGCGCCGCCAAAAGTGGTTCATCGTCCAGATTGCGAACGGCGGCGAAAAACTTGCGCAGATGCGTTCGCCCGGTAATCCGATCCCCGGACGCGACATCAGGGAACAGATTGTTGTCCTCGTTATCCAGCAACTCGGCATAACTGGGATAACCGCCGCTGTCATCGCTGTCATCCATCCGGGCGGCGGCGAGAAACTTCAGGTCAGAACTGAGGATGCTGGTCATTAGATTGCGGTTCCTCGCGCTTTTAAGAGCGCCTCAATAAACTTTTCAGGCGAAAGATCAGTAAATGCCGAGAGCTTTTGATCGCCCGCCGTTAAATCGAGTTGATACTTTTTGGTCGGAACGGCGCTGTCGAGCTTTTTAATCAATTCAGTCAATGCTACCGGGTCCACTTTCGCGCCGGCTCCCGTTTCCAGTGCTTTATTAACCAGCCACAGCAGTTCATCTTTGGTATAGCCATTTTTTTCCTCACCCGTCCCGCCTTTGGCGGTGGAGGATAATCGGCGCTGCATCGCGGCATCGTCCCAGGCCCGGGTCAGCACAGAGAGTTGCCCTTTGAGACGAAGCGCCTCTTGATCGTACTGGGCTAACCGCACATTTAATATATTGTATTTGCCATCAAAATAGGAAAGATCGCGTTTTAATAATTTCAGTTCTTCGAGTTCCTTGTAATATAACTTCCCTCCACTGGCTTCTCGGTCTTTTAATTCTTTAACTCTGGCGCGCATGATTCGTTCTTCATCCTGAAGCTGCGCTTTTTCATTCTTGATAGATTGGTATTCACCCGCATAAATTTCATTGATCTGTCCTTTGTATTCACCGATCAATGAATCCAGCGCCGCTTTGTCCTGATCGGTAATGACCCGCAAAAACTCGGCTTTCTGCTCAGCCGTGAGCATACTGGCCCCAGAGAGATAATCAGAAGCATCAAAGGGATTCTTGTTAAGCGACTGCTGCAAATCCATGATTGGGTTGGAGGCGCTTCCTGAAGTCGCCTGGAACTGTGCATTGACCCGTGCGAGTTGGATGGCGGTCGTTTCGGCCACCTGGCCGGCCTCGATGACTTTTTCAATCAATGCTTGCGCCGAGGTCATCGCCTTCGTGGTGGTTTCAATCAGCGTCTTCGTGGCCTCTTCGCTGGCTTCGAGGGCTTCGATGTTAGTATCCGCTGCGGCCTTAAGCGCCGTATCCCACTGTGCCGTCAGCGCAATCAACGCTTCGAGCTTTTGGGAAATGGAGGCGCTTTCGCTTTTAGTGAGGGTAGCCATACGCGATCAGAGAATCCTGCTGAGTTTAGTAGCGGCATCCGCTACACCGGTCATACCCTTCTCAAAGCCGGACAGATCAGTTTGCGCGATCTTGGTACTGAGGCTGTGAACTTCTCCGAGCGTGGATTTAGTCGCTCGAACGGCGGCCTCGGCATTAACCCAGGAGCGAGCTACTTTGTCACCGGCCTGTTCGGCGTTCGCATCGGCCTGAATACTCTTCACCTTGGCGTCGTTGATCTGACGCAACACATCCGCCTGCCGATCCAGGAGCGCCACCAGGTCGCGGTTGCCCAGCAACTCCGCTTCGCGCCGGCGTAGCTCAATCGCCGCTAAACGCTCCTGATAATCGAGTTCCTGCCGTAGCAGTTCCGCTTTCTGATCCTGCCCCTGCGCTTCGAGCAATTCAGCGTTCAGTTCCTGGAGTTCGTTGCGCGCATCCTGCGTTTCCTGCTGCATTTCACGGAGTTTTTGATTGGCCGCTTCAATCGCTGACTGCAACCTGGACAGATCTTGCTCATTGAGTAAGCCAAATTCCCTGCCGGTATCGCCAACCACTTCTCCCATGCGGAGTTGCGCGGCGGTCGCGTCTTGGGTGCCGTCCGCAATCCCTTCGTACTGCGCAATCAACGCCTCGGCAGTTTCTTTCTGGGCCTCGAATTCCTGTTTGACTTGCCGTGTGGCCCCAGCCAGCCGCCCCATCCAGTCGTTCATATCGAGCATGGCGTCATTCGAGAACTGGCGCTGCAACTCATGAAAGCGCTCGGTGAGCGCCTCGGTATCGCCGCCTAGGGCGCGGATGGCAGCAATCTCTTTGTTCATCACTGAAGTGACCGCTTCGCCCGCCGCTTGGCGCTGGGCATTCGCTTCAGCGGCGGCCTTAGTGGCCTTGGCGGCTTCGCGGTCGGCCTCGACTTTCGCGCGGGTGGCAGCAGTTTCGTCCTTCAGGGTTTCCGCATAATCGGTTGCCTGTTGCGCGGCATTGGCTTTAGCATTGGCAACATCCTTAAGCTTGGCGATCTGCTCCTGTTCGGCCTGACTCAGCCCCTCGGTGGCGGTCGCTTGCAAGGTGTAGGCGTCTACCGTTTTTTGGGCGTCACTCGCGGCCTGTTGCGCGGCGGCGGCTTGAGCTTGAGCCTGGTTGATCAGCACGTCTTGCTGCTGCGCCACCAGGCGGGCGGCTTCCGCTTCATCGCCGTGCGCTTGGGCCACTTTGAGCGCGCCGTCGATTTCTTTCAGTTGGGTGTCGTAGTAGCGGTCGCTGGCGGCGGCGGCGCGCTCGTGCTCTTGGGTCTGCTCGGCATAGAGGCGCGTCAACTGCCCAATGGGGCCGGCCATCACCTGGGCCTGTTGGGCTTCACGCTCCAGTTTGGGTAGCCGCTGATCCAGGAGTGCGATTTCTTTCCCCAGCGTGGCGCTTTTTTCTTTCAGCGCCTCAATGACCGCCCGCTCTGCTTTGTCATATAAGCCATCGGCATTGGCCTGGGCGTAAAGCTTTTGAATATGGGCATCTATTAGGCTTTGTTGTTTGCCCAACTGGTTTATGTGTTCCTGAGTACGATCAATTTCTTCCTGGGTCGCTTGCGCCACCAGGCGAGCGGCTTCCGCTTCGTCACCGCGCGCGCGGGCCAGCGCAATCGCTGCTTGGATTCGGGCGCTATTGATTTCCGCCTGCCGCTCCGCTACAGCGATGTCGCGCTCGGCTTCTTCGCGAATACCCGACAGTATCTCTTTCAGCGCAGCAAACGCGGGATCACTACTGACTTCCTGGAGCCGCTGCCCGATCAACAACAGCGCCCGTTCTACCTGTTCGCCGCTGAGCGTGCCGTTCTCGCCCAGTTCTACAATTTTCTGGCGGAACGTTTCAATCTCTTTGGGGTTATCGAGTTTTTGCAGCGCCCCTTCAAATGCTTTCTCGATGGTGTCGGCGCTCAGGTCGGCGTTAGTGGCCAGCGCCGTAAAGTCCTGAATCGCATCGGTAGCCGCCGTACTGATTCCGTTCAGCGCCTCCGGCCCATCGACCCCCAGCCGTTGCAGCCGCGCCAGGACTACCCCTTCAATTATTAGGCCCAAATCTGCGAACGCCTTTTTGGCGTTGTCGTTGTTGCCGACTTCCGCTATCGCCTTGCGGGCTTGCTGCTCTAACTGCGTCAGTTGTTCGTTGGTTAGCTTGCTCAGTGCCGCGCCGAGGGTTTCCGGGATTTTTTGTCCGGCGGCTCCTGCTTCTGTGCCAACCGCTTTCAGGCTGGTCGCCAACTTGAGGACACCGGTCAAATCCAGGTTTTTCGCCGGCTCCGCCATGAAGGCGCTGATCGCACCCTCCGCCGCTTTGGCGGCATCGCCGGTCTTGCGGAATTCAGCGATGGCGGCTTGCAGCGTTTCGGGGAGTTCTTTCAGTTCCTTGCCGTCCACCGCCGACTGGAGCCGATCAATTTCCGGGATGGCGGCCTTGGCTTCGGCGGCGATTTGTTTTTCCCGCTCCGCCGCTTCCTGCGCACTGGTTTTGTAGCCAAAGAGCTTGGCGGCAGCGTTGTTAAGCGATTGCCCCAAATCGTCCAGTGCGGTGCCCACTTCCCCAGCCGCTAGCCCCCCGATGGCGCGTCCAACCGCGCCAATCGCGTCTGACGTAGCACTGGCGGCGCGTACCGTGATCCCCAATCCATCCGCAAGCACTGCCAAAAAATCAGTCAGGCCCTTACCCAGCGGGCCTGTTGCCAAATCCGCCAGTTGGTTCTTCAGGCGGTTCCAGGACGCACCAAAAGACTCCACCTGTCCCTGGCCGCCGCCCATGCTTTTTTCAAGCTGTTCGGCGAATTTGGGCAAAAATTCACTGGCCATGACCTGTCCGGATTCCAGCATCTTGCTGAATTCGGCGTTGGTCGCCAGCAACGCGGAGGCGGCTTGTTGCGCCGCGCCGGGGAGCACATCTCCGAGTTGTCCCCGCAGTTCCTCGGCGGAAATGACGCCCTTGCTCATCATCTGCGCCACGGCATTCATGGCGCTGTCGACGTCCGCCGCCGAAGCGCCGACCGTACTCATCGCGCCGGCCAACGCGGAAAAGATTTTCTCGCTGGCCGCCCCTTCCAACTGGGTGCCCTTGGCGGCAGCGGTAATTTTTAGGAAGGATTGCGCCAGATCGGTGCTGCTCACTCCCAGCCGATCCGCCACGCCCCGTACAAAATCTAATGCATTAGTTGTGGCTTGGCTGGAACCGGTAATGACATCGAAGCCGCGTTTAAGCGCGGTCATCTGATCGTTCAGGTCCAAAATCTGGCGAGCTAATTCCACTACACCAACTGCCGCTAATGCGCTTTTTAGCCCCCCCAGCGGCTCAGTCGTCGCCTGAATACTGGCGCCGGCCTTGCGCCCAGACTGTTCAACTTCCTGAAGCCCGCGATTAAACTCATCAGTCGGATTGCGCTGCGCCGCCAAATCCGCCATGGATTGCTCAAGCTGTTGCACGAGCGCCGCTGCGGCCCGCGCGCCCTTGCTCACCTCGTCGGTTCCATCAGCCAGCTTTCGCTGCGCCGTAGCAGCGGCCTGTGCGCGCTGGCTTAAATCCCGTTGCCAGTCGCCCAGTCGCTCAAGTTCCGCTGATGACAGCCGCCCGGATTGCGCCAAATCACGCAATTCATTTTGTAGGCGATCAATACCGGCAGGGGTCTTGATCTGGTCTAGCGCCGCAACCAGTGCTTTTTCAATCGTATCTCCGGCTGCTTGAGAGGATTTGGCGATGCTAGAAAATGAATTAACAACCTTGGCTTCTGAGGTCGTTAGACCGTCCGTAATGCCTTCAACGTCGACTCCAAGTTGTTTTAACGCTTCCGCCAATTTGCGCAGTTCGGCGCTGGCTTTATCTTCAGCAGATAGTTCAATTTGTAGTTTTTGATCGGCCATGCGGACTATCTCTTATAATTTAACCAGCGTACCAATCGTACACATAGATGGCTGAATATGGCGATTACCCCAACCGCGAATAGCCCTAGAAATAGCCAGCCGATGATACCGCAGCCCAGGTCTCTGGAATAGATAACACAGTATTCCATATCTCTACACCGTGATCATTTTGAGCGTAACCGCACAAGAATCGGAATCATCAGCCCAATCAAATAAGGGGCTGGCTTCAATGGATTGGATGACGACGGTATAGGATTCTCCGCGCACAGAGAGGCTGTAGGTCGCTTCAGGATCGGCCTGCAAAACTTTTAGCGCATCTACAATCAGGCGCGTTACCCAGGCGCGTTGCTCGGTAGACTGCAATGTAATGGGCCGCCCGGCCTGTTTTTCAGCGGATTGCACGATGGCCGCGCCGGTCAGGGAATACTCGACACTCACGTCTACCGCCTGCCAGCTATAGCGATCCGGCCAGGCCAGATCGTCTGGGAGCTCGACAGTATCCAGGGTAATCGCCATCGCGCGTACTCAGCGCCCGCCGAACAGCGGGCGCTTAGGAGGGGAGAATCAAGCCGCGACTTGCGCGATCTTAAGGTACTGCGAAATCCCAGTGCCGGAAATAGTCGTATCCTGGAGCACGTCAAACGTCACTTCCAGCCCGGCGAAATCGTCGCCGATCATATCCAGGCCAGAGGTCACGCCGAACTTCACCCGATGGAGTTTGACGTAGAAAGGGTTTCCGCTGTCCGCTTCATTCAGGCCATCGAAAAACAGGATGTATTCCGGCGCCGCTTGCGTCAGTACCTGGGTGACTTCCGCCGTCATCTTGGTATAGGAAATCTTGATCGGCAACCCGTCCGCAAACCGGGTTGCATCCGCGTCAATACTCAGGCCCGCTTTGCCGAGGGTGTAATCTGTGCCGTCTACCATCGCGACCGCGCCGCGATTGGTCCAGGTCACCGTGCCATCGGTAATCGTGTCGCCGGTAGCCGATTTGCCGGCCCAGGACGGCTCCCCCGCCGCGCTCGTGCCCGCCGTGGTGCACTGGTACACATCGCTGTTGGCTAAAATACAGTTGCCCGCGACGTAAGCGTGTTCACCCGCCCAGGTGGCGGTCACGTCAATGACCGGCGTGACCGTTGCAGTCACGTCCGGGACATAGGCAAATTCGACAAAGCCGCTGGTATAGGCGGTATGGCTGGCTTCATTGGTGACTGACCCGGTGGCTTGGGTATCCACTTCACCGCGCAGCACAAACGCCAGATTTTCCGGGCTGTAGTCATGGACGGTCATAGACCCGGTAATGCTACTAATGCGGGTTAGCGTGTCTTTCATCCCGCCGCCCGCCGAGGTGTAGTCCAGTAATTCCTTTTTTTCTTCGGAAATGGCAAGCGCCAGTTTGGAGACATTGCCAAGTGGCAGGTTAGCGCCGCCAGCTTTCAGCCCGGCATAGACTTTGCCCTTGCCAACATAAGAGCGGGTTAGAGAGGTTTGCGTCATGACAGCGATTCCAGGTTAGGTCAAACAATTCGTAATCAATACGATTCGACATAGCGAAAAGTTAAAACGAACTGGACAGCGGCATAGGCGCTGCCCGGTTCAGGGAACAAATACTGCGCATCGCCCAGTACGATGCCGGCCTTGTCGCCGGTGGTACGCACCACCAGCCCCGCCAAGGGCGCCGCCGCACCCAAGCCCAGTGCGCCGCGCAGCGCAATCAGCAGATCATCCAGGGCCGCATCCGCGCCGTGGCTGGATGTAAGCGCCACCCGCCCCTCGAAGCCGACTTCGAGCGCAATCCGCGCTTCCGCGCCCAAGGTAGCCTCGACTTTGTTGGACAGGGGCCGGAAAATCACCAGCGGCAACGTAGCGGTCTGATTAATAGCTTGCGCTTCGTGCCCCCGATACACCTGGGCGGCACTCAGTCCCGCCAGCCCTTCCAGGGCCGTTTCCAGTTGGCTGAGAATCGCGGTCGCCTTGCTGGTCATGACACGCTCAAGGCTACGGTATGAAACAGGTCATCGTAGGCAATGATCTGATCAATCCGGTACGTGGTGGTGCCGACCGCCAGCGCGGCGCCAATCACGGGCAACGCTACATCGCTTTTCGGCAACAGCGCGGTCTGGCGCGGCTCAAACGTCTCGCCATACTCGCTCACTAAATCGCCGCCCCGGTTGAGCATAATCCAGGTGTTGACCGCCGCCCCCGCGGGCGGGGTGTACGTCGCATCGTCGCCGAAATTGGCCCGCAGCGGCGCGGGCAAGGCGGTAGCGATCAGCGTATCCACATAGCTCATGTTACTGCGCCAACTCCACTACGCCGTCCTGGGTGTCTGCGGTAAACCGCAGCGCATAAACCGGGCCGGTTAGTAGATAGGTAGTAGTCACCGATACCGCGCCTGACGGCCAGGCCATCCAGGCCCCGCTACTGGTGGTCTGGTATTCAACCAGCAGAGTTCCAGCAGGTGTGCCGGCCCCCGGCACCGCCGTGATGTTGATCGGCCACGGCAGCGTTTCATTGAGCGACGCAGCGGCATAGATCACGGGCATCGCAGCGGCGACCGCGATTTGCGCGTTATTCGGGGCATTCGGGCGATTGGCGGTAATAACGCTCATGTAGGCTCCTTGAGCGGCTCCAGTCCATCCCGCAACTCTTTAGGGAGCAGCTTGAGGTCAATACCGATGACTTCACCCGCCTTGAACTGAACCGGGTCGAGGACGTCATACAGGCCCTTGCCGACACTGCGCAACCGCGCCGCCCGGTGAATGACCTGCGCGTCCCCCAGCCGGAGACGTACTCCGGCGGGGAAGGTAGTGATGACTTGCGTCTTGACGCTGGTCAACATGCGGCGCGCCTTTAGGTCATCGTAACCAGACAGGCGGCTTTCCAGTCGCCATAACCGACATTGCGCCAAGCATCAATACCGTAGTGGTGCTTATCCTCGTTGAATTCGAGTTCGCTCCCCTCGGCAATCGCTTTTACCTGAATGTCGGTTTCCTGTTGCCGGATCAATGGCTTGATTTCTGAGTCAGTACGGAACACGGCAAAATTGGCCGTCCAGGCCGACAGGCGGGAATTCACCACTGGCACGAGGTCCAGTCCGCCGGCGCGAATCTGATCCAGGCTCGATTGCAGCGTGCCGGCCAGCGGCGAATACACCGCCTGATACGCGGGCGTCCACAGCGAAGGCGGCACCATCACCAGGAAGCGGCGGGCATTTTCGTTGGTCGGCTCGCCCTGGTCATCCACGAAGCCATAAATAGCCTGAACCGCCGCCATAATGCTGGCCTGCATCTGTTCCACGCTGGGCGCGGTAGTGGTGCCCTTGACCGCTGCGGGCAACTCGGAAATATCCACGCTGATGCTGTTGGACTGGCTGCTACCCGATTCAGGATGGTCAGTGTCGAAGAAATACTCGCCGTCGTAGCAGACGGTACTGCCACCCGCCGCAATCAGGGTAGAGAGCAGCTTGGCCCAATGGGCATTCGCGCGCAGCGCCAGTTCCCGGACGCGGACCATGACCTGCCCCGTCTTGTCGCGGCGCATTTCCCGGACCAACACCTCAAGAGTCGCCTCGAAGTGCAGGTTAGTGATGGTGATACCATTGGTCCGAAATCCTTTGGCTTGCCGACCACCAATCCACTCCCGCATCGCCGGGACCATGCCCAGCCAGCGATAGGTTTCCCCTTCCTGGTCGCTGGTGAAGATGTTGGAAATGGTTGGAATCCAGCTCGCGCCAATGTCCAGTTCCAACGTTTTGTAGAACTCGCCAATGATGGCGCGAGAGCTAAGACCTTGAGCACTCATAAAAACCTCCGCTCTGTCTCCCGACAGTGCAACTCGAATTAGGCAGCGGCACGCAGCACAACATAGCTGATCTGTGCGTCATTACTGGTGTTGGCCGCCGTCAGGGTGATCGTGATGGTATCGGTGGCCGGAACGACTTTCGCGATGTACGCGGCCTGTGAAGGCGTGACCAAAAACGACGCGACCACCTTATCCGTCGCCGCGACCCCGGCCACCGTGGTCGCCAGCGCCGCGCCTGACCCGGACCAGGTAATCGTGCCGGCATACTTCACGACATGGCTGGGCGCGATGCCGCTGTCCAGATGCTCCAGACTGACTTGCGCATCGGCAATCTTGGCATTGGTTACGGCGTCCGCATCAATCTTGGCAGTTGTAACAGCCAGATTGGCGATTTTGGCCGTTTCAACCGCACTCGACGCCAGAGCTGAGGCAGTCACGGTGCCTGGCGGACGCGGAGTATCAAACTCAACCAGGGCCACGCCGCTACTGATAAAGCGCCGAACCGCGCCTACATAGGTGTTGGTGCTGGCCGTGGTGGTGAACGCATTGTCATCGCTGGCATAAACCGCCGCGCCCACGTCGGTAATCGCCGTAACGCCGCTCACCGCCAGTTGCACCAGACCACAGGCAATCACCCGGACGTTTTTCGCGCCCGCCGCGCCACCGGTATTGTCTACGTTTTGCTCACAAAACCCGACAAAGGTGTCCGCAGCTACCAAAGGCCGCGCATAGCCGGAACTCAAGCCGACCGCCGATCCTTCATAGATGATGTCATTGGCTACCACCGGGATTTCATTGACCGTTCCCAGTTCGTATACCCGTGGGCTATCAGCCGCTAAAGTCGTCATAAATCACCTCACCGCTTGAAAATATGGACCTGTCCAGCCTCTTCCGCACGGCGGTAGGCCAGATAAGCATCGAAATTGGGAAACTCATTGCGCAGCGCCGGGTCCTGTTGCCAGTCGCCGCGACAGCGATCTTCCAGCGGCGCATTGGGGTCAACGCCGAACGCCGTCAGTTCCGCCATAACGGCCAGCGGCTCAGCGGTTTTGCCCAACTCGGCCAGTAAGCGCCGGCTGGCCGCATCCGCCGACAGGTCAGGATCATCCAGGCACGCATCCAGGCAGGCCCGCACGCCAGGCCGCGCCAGTAAGGCTGGAGTCACCAGCGCCCGAATGGCGGCGCGGCGCGTTGATTCGGCGGTCAGGACTTCGGCGCGGAGGGCGGCTACGTCCACAACGGGGGCCGCCACAGCCGGATCTGGCGCAGAGATCGCTGCTTGCGGCTGATCAGGTGCAACTTCCCGCTCAGGCTGCGGATCGGACTCGGCGGCGGGTGCCGGACTTTCGATGATGGGATCATCAGGCATAGCAAGCTCCTGTGAGGAAGCGGAAGAAACAGGGGGCGCGCTGGCGCGTAAGACCGGCGGCACGTATTTGAAAGAACGCAGCGCCGCTGCATCCGCACAGGCGGTAATCGTAATTGGGTCGGTTGTGCGGTCGGCAAAGCCCAGCGCCACCGCCTCCTGTGCCGTCATCCAGGTTTCATCAGCCATCATTTCGGCCAATTCATCCGGGTCACGCCCGGTTTTAGCCTGGTACGCGGTAATGATGCTGCTCTCGACTTTTTCCAGCACCTCGGCGGTCTTGCGCATATCTTGAGCGTTGCCCAGGACGCCGCCGCTGGCGCGATGGATCATCATCAGCGCATTGTCTGGCATCACTACCTCATCGCCAGCCATCGCAATCATGGAGGCAATACTGGCGGCTAGCCCTTCAATATAAACGGTCTTCTTGGCGGTGTGGCGTTTCAACTGGCTGTAAATCGCCGAGCCATCAAACACGCTGCCGCCAGGGCTGTTGATGTAGATGTCCAGGTTCTTCACCTTGCCGGCGGCTTTCAGTTCCTTAGCAAAGCTCTTGGCGGTTACGGGGTCTTCGTCAAACCAGCCGCCGCCGATGGTGCCATCAATGCGCACCTCGGCGCGATCCGGGGCAACCGCCTTAATCTGGTAATAGTTCATGATGTTGCCTCTGGGTCAGGCACGGTTTCGGTTTCGGTTTCGGTTTCTTCTTCATCGTCTTCTTCTTCCGGTTCAGATTCCGGTTCAACCGGAGATTCTGACGATGCGGCGGGCGCTTCGGAGTCCGCCATCAAGTCACGGGCTTCCAGCATTTCATGCCATTGCTGCCACTGGTTCAGAATCTCGATTGGATTTCCGCCGCGCTGGCGGATGATCTGTTGCGGGCTGATCAGCTTCAGGTCCAGCGCGATTTTATATCCGGCCCACTCCTTCGCCGGATCAATAAACAGTTGCGCCGGAGTCTGGAACACAGCGTCATCTAAAGTCGCCGGGTCGGTATCCGGCGCTAAGCGGAGTTGGCCGGACAGCCGCGCCAGCGCCACAAACCGCTGCCAGATCGGGCGGACAAACTGCCCAATGAACAGCCGAGACAGCGCCTCATAATGGCCGGCGCCTTCAACCAGTTCCTGCCGCTGGGCAGAGTAGGTGCCGTTGTAGTCGCGGGCGAGGCTGGAATAGGACGTGCCCAAACCTGCCGCTGCCGCCCGCAACTGGCCGTTGCGAAATGGCTCCAGGGCGGCGCTGGGGCGCTTGGAGTCCATAATGTCAATGGATTCGCCGGGGCGCAGATTATCCAGAATCATCCCCGGCTTGATCGTCAGGTCACGGTTGCCTTCGGAGTCCGTACCGACCAGATTGTCGGCGGCGTCGGTTTTCAGCACGCCGGTAATGCTGGCAGCGATCCGCGCGGCGGTCCGTTCAGCGGTTTCGTATTCGTACAGGTCATTCAATCGCTGGCATACGCTGGCGAACAGCGATACCCCGCGAATCTGGCCGATGCGGTCACAGAGCTTCAGGTGCAAAATGCGCTCCGCGTCTACCCGTTTCATCGTGGTATCGCGGACATAGCCCATAGCGCCCGGATGGGTTTTGTAAATCCAGTAGGCGCGGGGCCGGCCCCAGGCGTTGCGCTCCACGCCTTGCAAAATGCCGCGCGTGGTATCGTGGTAATCCAGCGGAAGCAGGTCAGCTTCCAGCAATTCGATGGAGAGTGGAACTTGCGTACCGTGATCCAGACTGGGAATCTGGCCTTCTACCAGTTGCGCCAGGCATTCGCCGTCCCGCAACCAGGAGCGACAGGCGAGGCGCTGCAAGGCTACCCAGTCCATCTCCCACGTCACATCCGGCCACTGAATCCAATCGCGCCACAGCGCCAGCAGTTGCGCCTGAACATCGGCATCAGTTTCGCCGTTCAGGGTCTTGGGCGCCGGCTCAATCCCGATGCCGGAGGGGCCGACAATGAACTGGGTCAGCCGATCCAAAGCGCCACGGGCGATGTCGTGATTTTGTTCAAGGTGGCGGGCATACTGGCGCAAGGCCGGCCCGGTATAGTCCACCGTGCTGTTGCCGTCGCGGGTATCGCCGCGTGAACGATGGGACTTGATTTCGTAAACGTTTAGCAGGTGGCGGGCGCGAGCACGGCGGGCCGCCCACTCGGGCGCCAGCCAGGCAATAGCACGATCCAGCAGCGGCGACGGGCGGGCGCGGTCAATCATCGAAAATCGCCGTCCGATGCCGAAAAGAGCCGGAATTCGTCGGCGAGGTGGTCGTGGCGGTCACGTCGCTGCGGGCCATAACGATGGCCTTGAGCAACATGTCAAGCGATTGAAATTGAATAATTTTATCGCCGGACTGGACGCGCAACTGGCCGCTGGCCGCTGCCGATTCCATCGCCGCGAGTTGTTCCGCAGAAAACGCCATAAAACACTACCTATTGTTGTCTATGACGCACTAAAGCACAAAATATAGATAAAAAACAGGTATTTTTTGACCAGCGGACAATAAAAAACCCGCCACACGGGCGGGTCTTGGAAATGCGCGCGCACTCAGGCCGCGATCAGGAAATCTTCCGCCCGACCAGCGTCAAACCACAGGGGCCGCTTGCCCTTCCCGCTCCAAGTTTTGCCGCTGTCAGGATCGCGGTATTTCGCAATAGAAACCACCGGCGCTTTGGCCGGCTTTTCGGCGGATACCTTCGGGGCATCGCCAAGCAGCGCCAGCAAGACCGCGCGGCGCCCCTCCAATTCAGCCAGTTCCGCTTTAGCCCGCTGCCGGATTTCCTGTTCAATACTGACTCGACTCTCAATCAAAGCATCTAACGGCAAATCACTGACTGCAAAAGTCATATATGCTCCAGTTGTTCATAGTGGAATGCCTGTTATAGAATATCTGATAGATCAAGTCAATCTACAAACTCCATTCATCCTGTCGAATGACCTTTCGAACCGTGTTTCGGCTGATGCCGATTCGGGTTGCAATGGCACTGATTGAAACGCCGTTACGGAGTAGTCCGCTAATTTCAGTATCGCGGGCGGCGCGGTCAGAGAGTGGGATGTAATGGCGCTCCCCGCCCCAGTCGTGCCGCAATGCGCCGATCACCAGCCGCACAATTACAGCATCCAGCCCGGCTGCAATCAGGCGCGCGGCGCAATCGGCCAGCAAATCACAGTCCCCATTCATCACGAGGGCGTACCGAAACGCGCGGGATGGCTGGCGCGGGTGACGGCGGCGCTTTCCCGGTGGCTGGCAGAGCGCCGCCCGTCAATGCGACCCGGTTCTGCTGCGGATCAGCCCAGGCCGGCGGCGCATCCCAGTTCAGTCGCTCGGCTTTCAGCATCAGCATCGCCGCGTGGTTATACACCATTAGGTCCATCGCCTCGTTGCGCGCATTGCCCAGGTTTTGCCAGCCTTTCTGCGTGCGTGTTTCCGCCGTCAACTCGTCAAAAAACCAGGTGCCGAGCCATTTGGGAAAATGGAGATAACCGGGGCCGGCTTCCGCCCGTTCCAGGTCCGCCGCCAGGCTGTCTTTCAGCACCAGCGTATTCAGTTGCCAAACCGGAATTTCGCCGCGCGCATTGGCCTTGCGATCTTTGCGCTGCGTGGCATCAGGATAGGTCCGGGTGATGCGCGGGCCATCGGGCCGGCTACTGCCTTTGACCAACATCAATTTTTGCGCATAGCCGGCCTGGCGGGCTTGACGCCAAAAGAGATAGGCGCGTTCAGTCACACCGGCTTTGCCACCTGAATCTACCGCCAGCATGGCCGGCACGACTCCACGCGACTCATCGGTTTCCAGCGGGTAAGGCTTGCGCAAGACCTGATCAATCAACACCTGCCAGTCTTCAATGTGTCCAGCCGGGTCAATCGGTTCCGGTTCATCGTTGCCGGCTAAACGGCGTGACCAGCGCAGGTTATAGCGGTCTACCAGCCAGCGTTCATTGTCCCGGCCCCAGCCCACGACTTGCACCACGAAGCGATTGTTTTGCACGTCTACAGCGGCGGTCAGGAAATAAACGCCTTCTGGCACGGTTCGCTTTTGCCGGTCTTCCGCCCGATCCTGCAAGGCCCTGGGATCACGGGTGACGTGCAACTGGCGCGGGCGATAAGCCATCCCGAAATCGCCCGTAAGTACGGCCTGGAGGCGGTCTTCCGCGCCGGTCTTCTCCAGTTCTTCCTGTGCCGCGCGCGCTTTTCTTAACAGCGAATCCCATGATTGATAAGCCGCCGCCGGCCCGGTCAGCCAGTAGGAGGCAATTTTGGTTTTCGGCGGCTCGCCGCTGATAACGCCTGCCGAGTCAATGGTTTGCCCGGCAGCCAGCCAGATGCCCGCCGCATTCATCGCCTTTTTCTGCTCACGGCCCATCGCGGCCCCGCAATGCGGGCAGATCAACCGGGCCTCACCGTCCACCTCGACCAGCGCCTCGGGCGAGGGCGCGGCGGTGAAATACGCGCCGCATTCCGGGCAGGGCCAATACCAGCGGCGACGGTCGCCCTGGTTGTACAGCGCAAAAATCCCTTTGCACGGCGGCCCCTCGTGCGGGTCCCGATACTGCCATTTCGGATCATCAATCAGCCAACCGGGCGACGATTCGACACACACCCGCCCGCCACTCAGGAAGGTTTGGACGCGCTTGCTGGCCAGGGTGAACGGATCGCCTTCGCCGTCAATGTTGTCGGTAATCCGGTCGTAATCCGTGATGGAGACATAGCGCAAGGTGCGCCCGGACAGTTGATTGATGCTGGGCCAGCCAATCATCAACCGCATCCCGTGCCGGTATTGCTTGTCGAATACGTTGTCATCGCTGGCATAGGGCGATAGCCGGTTTTTCAGTTCCGGCGAATGGCGATGGGCGCGGGCTACATCATCCTTGCTGAAATCGCGGGCGGTCGCTTCCGATGTATTGAGGAACAGGAAGTCGCCAGGATCACAGCAGACTGCATAGGTCAGCCAGCCCAGTACGAGAGCAGCCGTTTTGCCGGTACGGGCTGGGCCGACAAAGATCACTGCCTCCACGGTGCGATCTGCCAGCCGGTTCATCGGCTCCAGCATGTACGGGGTTAAGGCGGGATTCCAGCCGCCGCTTTCCCCGCCAGGCCGGTGAATCTGTAAATACCGCGCCGCCGCTTCCGCGACCGGAATGCGGCGCGGCGGGCGCAAGATATCAGCAACCGATTCGAGAATGGCGTGGGCGGTCATTGAGGGAGTGGATGAGCTTCGGGTTCAACGTCCACCGACTTCCGGGTTAGGGCTACCACACTTTCGTACATTCGCTCACGCATCACGTCTACCGTGCGTTGCACCAGCATCACCGCATCCGGCGGGAGCGCAGCGTCCCGCTCCAGGTGATCCGCCAGCGTATCCAGGTGTTGCGCAATGCTCTTGCAGGCATCGCCCCACGTTGTTTCCACTTCATTGGCCGGCAACAAGACCCGCACTTCCTGCGCCAGCTTGATCCGTTCCCGCTCGGCGCGGAAGTGGTCCAGCCGGTCTTTGGGCGGCAGCTTGGCGGGATTGACGGTATCAGCGCCGCTGTCCAGGCCATACTTGCGGCGGTAGATCGCCTCGAAGCCTTCCCGGACGTGCCAGACCTGCCGTTTGCCGATCATCTTGTACGGCGCGGTTTCGAGCGCCTGCTGGCAGACGCGGCGATCTACCTTGAGCACGTCGCTGAACTTGGTGGCCGTCCACCAGAGGTCATCAATCGCGGTTACGGTCGCTTCCATAAGTCACTGATAAATCAAATGTTTGCCTGTACATACAATAAAACGCGCCAAACCGTCCCTTAAACTGCC
>Ga0209507_1000989_pt1 | contig 25018 bp, 35 predicted proteins | sample AD_UKC028_MetaG_FD_184414 | JGI IMG/M metagenome (GOLD analysis project Ga0209507, IMG submission 184414) | Active sludge microbial communities of municipal wastewater-treating anaerobic digesters from USA - AD_UKC028_MetaG (SPAdes) (version 2) | ecosystem: Engineered > Bioreactor > Anaerobic >...
CTTGGGGCGTGTATGGGTCGCTGTCGTCCTCGGCGTCCTTGGTTGGTGACTGGTGGCTTTCCTGCTCCATCAGGTCGAGGCTTGCGCCAGCCCACTCGGCAATATGTCCATAGAAGGCGGCACGTTTGGCGTGCTTCACGTACGTCGGCGTGTCCTTGCCATTGGCTTTGTAGTGCGCGCGGTCGGCCATCTCCTCGAACGCGCCACCGAGGTCGTACAACATGTCGCGTATGTCGTCACTACTGGCGGAACTGCGGGACGGTGTTTCGCGACACTCCACGACCACATCCATCGCTTTTATGCACGACTTGTAGTCGGGCGCGTTGAACTCGATGTGAATGTCCAGTTCGCTACTGATAGCGCCAATGGTGTCGTACTTGCGCGGGGTGAGCGTGGGGGGTGTGATGGTGTTTGTGCGGGTGTTCATTTGATTCTCCTGAGTGAATGAGTGGGTTAGGTGAAGAAGATGACGCCAATGGCGAAGCCAAAGACGAAACTGAACGCGAAGTAGTGGGTCATTCCAGAACCTCCAGAGGCTCCACGAACGCGTACGGGCGGTCGTACTCGTCACCCTTGCGGTAGTAGTCGAACCAACTGGGTGCTTCGGCGTTCAGGCTATCTGCAGCCTTTTGCGCGGCGTCGGCATTGGCGTACAGGCGACCGGAGTGTTCCGGGTACACGTTATCGTCCGGGTCGCGGTACGCCACCATCAACGAGTAGACTTTCATAGAGGAGGGCATTAGAAGGGTGCTCCATACTTGTTGAAGTAGTACGCCATTTCCAGCAGCTTGGCCTGCTCCTGCGCGTCGTACTTGCGCGTGGGGCGAACTGGCTTGATGAACACGCGGGTCTTGGCATGGAGTTCCTGCACACGGGCCTCCCACTGGTCCACGACTTCCGGGTTGCTGGTACGGGCCGGGGAGAACTTGGGCGCGGGGGTGAGGGTGTTGCGGTTGGCGGCACGGTGACTGGTGGCTTTCAGGTTGGCGAGGTAGTCGTCGATGCCGGACTGGATCATGGCGATACTGCTGACGTGCTTCACATTGCGCAGGTGACGGGCATTGTTGATGTGGGTCGTGCGGGTCATGGTAGTACTCCTTGAGTGAGTTGGTTCAATGCTGATTTCGGCATTATTGCCATCGTCAGGCGCAGTAAAGGACTGCGCTATCAGCGACCCGCCGTTACGGCATGGTGGGTCTGGTTTGTTGTCGTTGTTGCGGGTCAATCGTCGGTGGGCGGGGTTCCTTTCATGTGGGCCAGCATGACCTTCATGCCGGCAGTGAGTTTCTCGACCTTTGCTTCGAGGGCGGTGAACTGTTCCTCGATTGCGAGCATGCGGGTAGCCATTTCGTCAAGCTCGGTCAGCGCGCGGGCACCAGAGGTAAGGTTGCGGCGCTGCAAGAAGGCATTGATGGACAGCTCGCTTATATACCAGCGCCCGTCAGCGCCTTTTTCGCCAGCGAGCTGTCCGCTATTGACGTAGCTGAGCACACACGGCTGAGTCCGGCCCAACAGATCGCAGGTTTCGGCAGTTGTCTTGTAGCCGGGGGAGGATGCAGGTTTAGCCATATAAATTTTCCTATAAGGGATAAATGTACACTTTTTTCGGATGAATGTACGAAACCGTTTATACCCTACATTTTACGAGGTCGTTGTGCTGCAATGGGTTGATGGGGGTATTCTGTACTGTGGTGACTTTGCTAAACATATTATCAGATCGTTGTGCTGCAAGGGTTTCAGGGCGTAGTCTGCTGGAATCGACTTATTCCTGAAAATAAGAATACTCTCTCTCATGTGCACTCGCGCCGGTCGCCAAGTTTTCAGGTGTACACACGTATTTTCATATATTTTCCTTGTACATAAAAGTAATATATATAGAAGAACAATGCCGGAAGCCGCACCACACCGTCGTGTCGTTTGCTGGCGTTATAAGCGATTTGGCGAACGGAAAAGTACATAATGTACATGTTATAGCGCTTATAGCTCACCGAAACGTACATAAATAACTTATAGCACTGTATAAAATACTGTATAAACAGTTATAGCTTGTGCCGCCCGTGTCGTCCATTGGCGTGATGACTGGTGTTTTCCCTTGCATATAAACATGGTGTTATACCTCTTATATACCACTAAGGTCATATATAAATAGTTTATACCAAACTCGCCCACCGTAACGGTGGGCCTATAAATAAGGCTTAGTATAAGTTATTTATACCCTATAGATGGGGTAAATCTTGGCTTATAGCCAAAACAGAACGGCAAAAAACCCCACCCTTGCGGGTGGGGTATAAGGCCCGTTTATACTAGGCGGCCTTGCGCTTGGCAACAGCCTTGACCGGCGCGATCTTGGCGACAACCTTGCCCTTGGCGACTGGCGCGGGCTTCTCGCCTTGCTCCGGCTGGATGCGAATGACCGCGACCTCGTTGCGGAAACCTTCGACGACCTTCAGCAGATTGAGCGTGAGCACGCCGGTCTTGTCCTCGGCAATTGCCGCGAGCACCGCCTTGCGCGCTGCGTCCTGCTCGACGCCGGCCTTTTCCAGACGGTCTGCCGCTTGCTTGTAGTGCGAGGCTTTGGCTTGCGCTTGTGCGGCCTTGCGCTTGGCGCTAACCATGAGTGGCGAACCTTCGGTGGCAAACGCCGCCTTGACCGCACGATCCCACCGGCGGGTAAAAGCCGTTTCCTCTTTCGCACCATCCAGCAACTCCGCCTTGATCGTAGCGAGAAACAGATCGGTCGCGGAGGCAGTCTTGATGCCTTCAGCCATTGCCGCTTCGACGAGCGTTTCTGCCACGAGTTCGTAGGCCGCCGTGACCTTGCGTACCGCCGTTGCCTTGGCTTGCTCGATTGTGTCAATCCGGTTCCACGCGGCGATGATGTTAGAGTGATTGAGCTTTGCGTTCATGGTAATCTCCAGTAAGTGACCCACCGTAACGGTGGGCAAGGTCTAGGCCGCTTGGCTATCCAAGTGACCCCCTCAATAGTAGATGAGCATTCGGCAAGGAATCTCGCTAGGTTCGGCGTGACCCACCGTAACGGTGGGCGCAGGATGTGGGGAGGGCTAGGGTAGCGGGGCTACCACCCCCTATGCTGACAACAGGGGGGGAGGGTCAGGTGGGGGGGTTAAGTACCCCGCGCACCTCAAGGTCAATTTTTGACTATAAGCCGCATTTATACCCTATACTCCACCCCGCAACGAAGTATCATGGCCGGCGTAAATCCCGGCGGGGCGCTCCCCCACACTTGACTCCCCCCGACAACGGAGGTAAAAAGCGGGAATGAGCGCCCCAATCCCCACCCCCGCCGAGGCGGAAGCTGCCTTACGCGACGCGAAACTGAAGGCCGCATGCGGTCTGGAGTACGCAGTCAACCTGATGAACGACACTTTGACCGACCCGACCACCCCCTTGCGTGTCGTCGGCGAGATTTACGACCGGTTTTCCAAGCTGGTGGGGGTCGAAAAGCAGCAGGAGCAGCGCGGTGCCGGGTTCAAGCTGGTGATCAACCTGAATTCCGCTACGCAAACGCTGCAGCACACCGAAATCGAGGTGTTTGAAGTCGAAATGGACGCTGAAACCACTGAAAGCCCCCCGAGCTACCTCGAAAACCGCTCCGGAACCGTAGAAATGCTGGCGTCCCTGTGAGCAGCCTCGAATATACCCCGTCGCCGTCGGTCGAACCGTTCCTGACCAGCGACAAATTCCAGAACTTCATCGTTGGTCCGGTGGGGTCAACAAAAACTACTGCTGCGATCATAAAAATTGCTTATGAGGCCAGCCGGATGGCCCCGTGCCGTGACGGGATACGCCGCTCGCGCTGCGTGGTGGTGCGAAACACCCGCCAGATGTTGTGGGACACGACTATTCCAGACTTCCTGAAGTGGTTCCCCAACGGCGACGCCGGCATACTATATAAGACAGACTCGAAATTCCTGCTGAAGCTTGATGGGGTGGAGTGCGAAGTGCTGTTCCGCGGCCTTGATGATGCGGACGACGTCCGGCGGCTGCTCTCCCTCCAGTTGTCGTTCGGCGTACTGGATGAGTTCCGGGAAATCAACCCCGACGTGTTCAACCAGTTGACCAGCCGTCTCGGGCGATACCCCGACGGGATGATGGTGCCGCACCGTCCGGAGTGGGGGATCGACGACAAGGGGAACCCGATCCAAGGGTGCGTCGACGACAACGGGCAACAGATGAAGAAGGTGTGGGGCGCGACGAACCCGCCGGACCGGGACACGTTCTGGGAGCAGCACCTGTCGAACCCGGAGGACAACTGCCACGTTACGATCCAGCCAAGCGGGATGTCGCCCGAAGCCGACTGGGTGCAGCACCTGCCGAGCGGGTACTACGAAGACATCGTCGTTGGGAAGACGGAAGAATGGATCGACGTCTACGTACACGGGAAGTGGGGAAAGTCGCTGTCCGGCATGCCGGTGTTCCGGTGTTTCGACAGGGATACGCATGTGGCGACGACGCCGTTGATCGTTCAGTCGAGTCCGTTGATTATTGGTGTCGACGCGGGGCTTAACCCGACGGCAGTGATCACGCAGCCGACGTACAACGGACGGGTGCTCGTTCACAAGGCGATCACCGGGACGGACAATGGGATGGGGGCGCTACGGTTCATCAGGGAACGGCTGAAGCCGGCGCTGGCCGCGGAGTTCTCGGGCAAGCAGGTGATGATCGTGATCGACCCCGCGGCGTTCCAGCGGGCGCAGACGGATGAACGGACGGTCGCGGATATATACAAGGCCGAAGGGTTCGCGGTGAAACCGGCGCGGACGAACGCACTGGCGGCACGGTTGGCGGTGGTCGAGAGTTACATGACGCGGACGGTCGACGGGCAGTCGGCGATGCTGATAAACGCCAGCGAAACGGAGCTGATCAAGGCGCTGGCCGGGAAGTACCGGTACAAGATCAACACCAAGGGCGTGCAGGATGATGTGCCGGAGAAATCGCACCCGTGGAGTGATTACGCGGACGGGCTGCAGTACGCCTGCCTCCAGCACGACGGCGGGGCAGCGTTCGGGGCGGCGATGACGGCGGTGCGCCGGGAAATAAAGCCCGCACCAGTGGCGTGGGCGCGGTGTTGAGTTGTGATACAGTAGCGCGAAATTACCTGTAGGGGCGCATATGGCCGGACTGAACATCAACGGGATACTCCCGACCCGCAGTTTGCGGGATATTCTGGATGAAGAGAAGCGCGCGGCGGAGCTGCGACAGCAGCAGCCCGGCATCCAGTCCCTCGCCAGCCACGTCAAAAAAGTGTGGGAAGCCGCGCGGACCGCCAAGCAGCAGACCATCGAGCAGCGGCTGCTGACGAACTTGCGCCAACGCCGTGGCGTCTACGAACCCGACCTGTTGGCGGAGATCAAGAAGACCGGCGGCTCGGAAATCTACATGATGATCACGAGTAACAAGTGCCGTGCGGCGTCTGCCTGGTTGCGGGACACGCTGACCGGAGCACGCGACGAGAAGCCGTGGATGATCGACCCCACACCGCTGCCCGACCTCCCGCCAAACTTGCACCGAGCGGTGTACGACGCAGCGAACCAGAAGGCGATGCAGGTCGAAGCGATGATCGGTGCGCCGCTCACTGAGCAGATGGCCCGCGAACTGATTGAACAGGTCAAGTCGACCATGATGGTCGAGATCAAGGAGATGGCGAAGGAAGCGGCCGGCCGGATGGAGATGAAGATGGAGGACCAGCTCGAAGAAGGCGCGTTCTCCCGAGCCTTCGCCGAGTTTATCGACGACATCGTGACATTCCCCGCGGCCTGTATCAAGGGGCCGACGCTCCGGCGCAAGCCGCGGATGGTGTGGAAAGAGACAACAGTTGGCGAGTTTGAGCCGGTGGTGGTCGAGGAAATCGTCCCGACGTGGGGCCGGGTTGATCCGTTCAACCTGTACCCCGCACCAAACAGCACCCACCCGGACGACGGCGACCTGATCGAGCGCCACCGCATGACCCGTACCACCCTGTCCGAACTGATCGGCGTCGAGGGGTACGACGACGGGGCGATCAAGGCGGTGCTCGACGAATACGGTCGTGGCGGACTGCGCGACTGGCTGGCGGTCGACTCGTCCAAGGCGCAGGCCGAAGGTAAGTCCGTCTCCGCGGTGCTGAACAACCCGGAAGCCGAGATTGACGCGATCCAGTACTGGGGCGCGGTGCAGGGCAAGATGTTGATCGAGTGGGGTATGGCCGAAGACCGCGGCGAGCCGATCGAGCCCACCAAGGAGTATCACTGCGAGGTGTGGCTGATCGGGCGGTGGGTCATCAAGGCGATCCTGAACTACGACCCGTTCCACCGCAAGCCGTACTTCAAGGCGTGTTTCGAGGAAATCCCCGGTGCTTGGTGGGGTAACGCACCCCCGGACCTCATGCGCGACTGCGCGAACATGTGCAACTACGCCGCGCGAGCGATGGCGAACAACATGGGCATCGCTTCCGGCCCGCAGGTCGGAGTCAACATTGACCGCCTGCCGCCGGGGGAAGACCTGACGCAGATGTTCCCGTGGAAAATCTGGCAGTTCACCAACGACCCGATGGGCAGCGCCGCGAAGCCGATGGAGTTTTTCCAGCCGCAGAGCATGTCCGGCGAGCTGATGGCGATCTTCGACAAGTTCTCGATGCGTGCCGATGAGGATACTGGCATTCCGCGGTACATCACGGGCGACAACGCGGGTATCGGCGGCGCGGGGCGTACCGCCTCCGGCATGTCGATGCTGATGAGCAACGCGGGCAAGACGATCAAGCAGGTAATCTTCAACATCGACACCTACGTCACCAAGCCGCTGATCGAGCGCCTGTACTTCTACAATATGCAGTACGCCGACGACCCGGACCTCAAGGGCGACGTCAACATCGTCGCCCGCGGAGCCAACAGCCTCGTGGTCAAAGACGCTGCGCAGGTTCGCCGGAACGAGTTCCTGCAGGTGGTGCTCAACAGCCCGGTTGTCCAGCAGATTGTCGGGATGGAAGGGATCGCGGCGCTGCTCCACGAACAGGCGAAAACGCTCGACATGGACGCCGATGCGATCGTACCCTCCGTCGAGGCGCTCCAGCTCAAGCAGTTGGAGGTGCAGATGCAGCAAGGCGTCGCCCCGCCGCCGGTTGAAGGCGGTCCGCCCGGTGCCGGCGGGCGTCAGCGCACGCAGGAAGACCCGCAGCAGAACAAGCAGCAGCTCATGACCGGTGAGCCGGTCACGGACAACATGGGAGCACCGGCATGAAACAAGCCGCAGAAATCGTATCCGTCCTGTTCCTGTCCCGTGAGCAGACCCACCGCGCCCACCTCCTGACCAAGAGCTACGAGCAGCACATGGCGCTCGGCAGTTTCTACGAGGCGGTGATCGAGCTGGCGGACAGCTTCGCCGAGCTGTACCAAGGCACCTACGGACGCATGAGCGACATCCCGTACGGTACGCCGACACCCGGCGCGATTGACGTCGTGCTCGAAAAGCACCTCGACAAAATCGAAGACCTCCGCATCGCGTTCGGCAAGAAGCTTTGCGACCGCCCGCTGGAGAACACCCTCGACGAAATTTGTGGCCTGTACGCGACAACGCTGTACAAGCTGCGACTCCTTACTTGACCCCCACCAACAACCACCCTATATTTACGCCAACTACGCAGGAGGCATCATGACTACATCCGCCGTGCTTTTACCTAACGCCACCGCTACTGGGGCCAGTACCTCAGTTAACAGTTTCCCTGCCACCGGGGCGACGTTTCAGGCATCCGGCACCACCTCTGCCGGGGCGGGTGCGGCGACGATCAAGATTCAGGTCAGCAACGACAACAGCAACTGGCTCGACCTCGGCACCATCACCCTGACCCTGGGCACCGCAGCGACCTCCGATGGCTTCGCCTCCTACGCCGCATGGGCCTACGTGCGAGCCAACGTCACCGCCATCAGCGGCACCAATGCCAGCGTAACCGTCACCCTGGCCGGCTGACATGACCACCGCCGTCAACGCCACGCTGGCCGGCAGCCGCCCGTTCTTCACGCTGACCCCGCTCGGCGCGCTGGTCGGCAACCTCGGCGCCGGTGCGAAAAACCTGTTTTCAGGATTCGATCCAGATGCAGTAATCACGGCTCTATTTGCTAGTGGCGAGCAGGGCGTCTTCTTCGACCCGTCCGACCTGAGCACGATGTTCCAAGAAAGCACAGGCATTACGCCGGTCACTGCGGATGGTCAGCCTGTTGGGTTGATTCTGGACAAGAGCAAGGGGCTGGTGCTTGGGCCGGAGTTGGTGACGAATGGTGACTTCAGCAACGGTAGTACGGGGTGGACGCTGGGCACCGGCTGGACTGTATCGGGTGGGGCTGCAATATCCGCAGGAGGCAATCAGTTCCAATCAGTAATGCAGAACATCATCACGGTTACTGGAACTATCTACAAGATAACCTTAGATGTGACTTATACATCTGGGTCACTCCTTATAAGACTTGGTGGGGGTACAAACTTAGCGGAAATTGGTAGTAGTGGAAGCAAGACGTACTACCTTAGAGCAGAAGGTACTGGCATAACGTTTTTATGCAATGCCACTGGGTACGAATTTGTCGGCTCAATCGACAACATCTCCGTCAAAGAACTCCCCGGCAACCACGGTGTACAGTCGAATGCAGCACTGAAACCTGCACTTAGGTATTCACCGTACCGCATTGATTACGATGCTGTTGATGACACGATTGTTTCTACGTTTGCGTCTAGCCTTGGGACTAATTGCACAGTTTGTCGCGCAGTTGCAGGTGTTGGAGCAAACATCCTGACGGCGCAAACAATAGGAACCTCATACTCCGACAGCACAGACCACTGCGGCCTTATAGTCATTGATCGGGCTTTGACCGCTGGCGAAACATCAGACGTTACGGCCTATCTGAACGCAAAGGCTGGCGTATGACTGGCCTCTTAAATCGTGCAGGCGCAGTGTTGGAGCGTACTAAATGACCTCGAATTTCTCAGCATCGATACCCGCCGCCAACATGCAAGCGGCAAACGATCTGCTCAACAACACTTCGCAGACGCCGGGAGTCAAGTCCTATGGCCCATCGAATTTTTCTGTAGCAGCCTACGCTGGCCCGACCGCGACCGTTGCCCTGCTGCACAGTTGGGGAGATCCGGAATTCGAGGCTGCGGTGGCATCAATTCCGAATGTCACGATCACGCAAGGGACTGACCCAGTAGCGATGACCACGGATGCTGCTGAAGCGGCTGGTGCGACGTGGGGAACAGATGCAGCGCCGCTGACGGGAAATGTGAGTATCGGCCTGTATCAAGATGACGAGGGTACTTTGTGGTGGGTCAAGCAACCATACAACACGGCCATTTACCAGAACCCGTCAGAGTTGCCCGCGCAGATCGAACCGGCGAGGGTTCCTGGAGTTGCCGTTACGTGGTATCAGCCTTCTGCAGAATATCCATTCAAGCTGGTTAATTCATTTACTGGCCAACCGGATACCTGCACGCACAACGGCTTTACGTGGAAGGTCACGCAGGCCGATGGGGCAGGTAACAACGTGTGGGAACCAGGGGTATTTGGCTGGACTAAAGTATGATGACCGCCCTGCTGATCCTCTTCATCGCGCTCCAGTCCGCCGACGCAGCAACCACGATCTACGGACTCCGCAACGGGGCGCGCGAAATGAATGCCGTCGCCCGCTGGCTATTCGACAAGCTCGGCCTGGCTGGCGGCATTTTCCTGACGAAAGTGCCGATTACGGCGGTCGTCGCCTATATCGTGCTGAACGAGTTGGTCGGCCTGACCTTCATGCTGCTGCTTATCGTCCCATTCGTCGCGCTGCTGGCGAACAACCTGTACTGGATAAATAAGACCAGAACTTGACTTCCCCGATGTATAACTGTAGCTTATTTCGCAATCAGGAGAATTTATGGCTTTCAAACCGTTTGAACGTAGTAAGGCTGACAAGGAACCCAAGGGTATGAAGGAGGGTTCCAAGCGCGAAGAGAAGCTCGACGCCAAGCAGATGAAGGGCATTTCCCCCAAAGGCAAGGGCGTCGCGCCGAAGGGCAACCCGTTTGCCAAGGCCGCGCCGTTCGCTAAAGGTGGCGTCGTCAAGAAGGGAAGCCGTGGCTGCTGACCGACACCTCGTCGCTTGCCAGTTGAAACTGAACGGGCTGGAGGAATTCAGTCCGTACAAGAAACATTTGACCGAGTTGCGCGACAAATACCGTGCAGCCAACGATGCAATGGCTTCTGACTCCGTGTTCCGCCAGTACCAAGGCCGGATTCAGCAGCTAAATGATTTGCTGGAAGAACTGGAGCAGTCCGCTGCTCTGGCTTCCAAAATTGGTGGGGCGTAAGCCCTTAATGAGTAGTAGCCCGTAACGTGATGCAAACCCTAGAGATAGCTTGCTAAACGTCGTTCGGCACGAAAAGGAGACTTTTGTGAGTGCATTGCCCAAACAGATTCAAGCCCAACTAGACCAAGCAGAAGCACTGCAGGCCGAGATGGACGCCGCCGCCACTCCCCAAGACGGGAACCCGGAAGCCGCGCCCGAAGCCCAGCAGCCGAACTTGCAGTTGGTAGAACCCGTGGTGCAAGAACCTCAAGTAGCGCAGCCCGAGTACTCGGTGCTGGAGCAACGCTTCCGCGTGATGGAAGGTAAGTATAAGGCAGAGGTGCCAAGGCTTATCGAACAGAACCGGACGCTTTCCGAGCAGTTGGACCGTGCCCTTGCGGCGCTGGAAACCAAGGCGAAAGAAGCCCAGCCTGATGCGAAGCTCGTTACAGATGCCGACATTGAGGCATATGGTGACGATTTGGTGGACATGGTGCGCCGAGCCGCGCGGGAAGAGTTCAAGGCTCTGTCCGAAGCGTTCTCAGCCAAACTTGACCAGCGATTTGGCGACGTTGCGGCGAAAGCCGACCGCGCCGAGAAGCAGGCGGTCAAGTCAGAAACGGACAAGTTCTGGGAAACGGTCTACGCCGCTCACCCGGACTTCGAGACCGTCAACGTTGACGCGCGATGGGACGCGTTCCTGAACAGCAATGTTCCGGGAACCCGCTTTACCCGCCGCGCCGTTGCCGACGACGCGCTGAACCGTTTCGATGCTGGTGTGGTCGTGGAGCAGCTCACTGCCTTCAAGGACTCCATCGGTGTTGGCAAATCCGCACCTGCAGCCAGAGCGAAGCCGAACCTCAATAGTCAAGTTGCCCCGAGCAGCACCAGATCGTCCGCTCCCCAAGCCGAAGGTTCCCAGCGTGTCTGGACCGGCAAGGAGTACGCTGATGCCCTCGACCACCGTAACGGACAACGCATGGCTCGCGAAGACTACGAGGCACTGATTGCGGAAGCTGAGACGGCGCTGGCCGAAGGTCGCGTGCGATTCTGATGATGTCAGGGGCCATGAACAACGTGAAACTTTAGGAGAAATAGCTCATGGCTACCATTACCGCTGGTGCAGTCTACCCCGTTAGCGCACCCTTCAATACCTCGCCGGCCTACTCCGGTACCTTCATCCCGACCATCTGGTCGAGCAAGCTCAACGCCAAGTTCTACACGGCGTCGACGTTTGCTGCCATTTCCAACACCAACTGGGAAGGCGACATCAGCAACATCGGTGACAAGGTTGTGATCCAGAACATTCCGGACATCGCGATCTCGAACTACACCGTTGGCGCTGGCCTGACTTATCAGGCTCCGACGCCGAACACCATCGAGCTGACCATCGACAAGGGCAAGAGCTTCGCGTTCCAGCTCAACGACCTGTTGGCGATGCAGTCCCAGCCGAAGCTGCTCGACATGTTCTCGAACGACGCCGGTATGCAGATGAAGGTCGCTGTCGACTCGAACTGCTTCTACGACACGTTCCTGAACGGCGCGGCCGCCAACAAGGGTGCTACCGCAGGCAAGAACTCCGCCGCGTACAATCTCGGCACCGAAGGCTCTCCGGTCCAGATCACCAGCGGCTCCTCGCTGGCGCTCCTGACCAAGATGTCCGGCGTGCTGGATGAGCAGAACATGCCCGAGTCGGATCGCTTCCTCGTGATCGACCCGCAGACCCGTCAAGACCTGATGTCCTCGAACCTCGCGCAAGCGCAGTTCATGGGCGACAGCAAGTCGATGGTTCGCAGCGGCATGATCGGCGAGATCGACCGCTTCACGGTCTATGTGTCGAACAACCTGCCGCGTATTGCCGCCAACGGTACCCTCTGGATTTCCGGCGACGGCACCCAGAGCACCACGGTTGCAACCACCAACGCCAACAAGCGTCGCGTCCTGATCGCCGGCCACAAGTCTGCCATCACCTTCGCCTCGCAGTTCACCAAGACCGAAACCGTGCGCAACCCGTCCGACTTCGGCGATCTGGTGCGCGGCCTGCAGGTCTACGGCATGAAGGTTGTCAAACCCGAGTCGCTGGCTATCGCCGTCGTCTACTAAGCACCGGGGGCTTCGGCCCCCTGCTTCACCATTTCAGGAGAAAACATCATGGCAGGTTCCAAAATTCAACAAATGGCCTACGCAGGCGCTGACTTTTGCAAGGGCACCATTACCGCGCTAGCCGGCGGCGCTGCGCCCACGCTCGAAGCTAACACCGCCTCTGGCCGGTTCAATACCGTCACCGTCTGCGCCACTACCGGGGACAGCCTCATCCTCCCCGCGGGTATGGGCCAAGGCGCAGAAATCACCATCGTCAACAATGTCGCCACAGTCACGGTCGACATTTACCCGCCGACCGGCGGCACCATCAATGGTGGTACGGCCACTACTGGGCAGCGTGGTGTTGCTACCCAGACGGGAGCCACCTTCGTTTGCGTTTCAACCGATGGTCTGACGTGGATTGCTGATAACACCATCGCCGCAGTATCGTAACCTGCAGTACAATAGCGGGGAGCTTCGGCTCCCCGTTTTAACAACTGGAGAACAAAATGGCTTGGACGTATGGCGAAGTGATGGCGGCGCTCGGCGATGAGGCCCAACCGGTCCCCGGCGGTATTCTCGTGTATCGCGGCAAGCACATCATGGTCGGACTGTGTCATGGTGGCGGCGGATTTGACGTCACCCCTGAAGGACACGAAATTCTGTCCGCCTTTGAAGAGCCCGTTCCGGCTCCGCGGCAGCTCAAGGCAAAGGCAAAGGCCAAGAACGCCGAGCTGGACGCGGTGGACTTAGACGGCTGACACATGCACTTGCTCGTCACGAACGGGGCAATTTACGCCGACAACCTGAAACTCTGCTTCTGCGAGGCCGGAAATGGACGCCCAAATCTACCGCATGGACGATATGAGGTCACGGCGCAGTTCAGCCATGTCCACGGGCGAATCCTCCCCGACGCAATCGGCCTCGGATGGATTGGCGCTTCTCCTGAGTGCGACATCGTTTTGGGTGGAGTACGGGGTCGCAATGGCGTCATTCCATCACCGTCTGCTCTTGTCCGGCTGCTCGCGCTGATCGAGGCGAAAGAGGACATGGGAACGACTATCACGCTTGAGGTGCAGAAGTGATGCTGCTTCCCGACTGGAAACGGATTGCCAAGAAAGCCTGGAGCTTCAGGCTGATGGCCGTGGCCGCTTTCTTCGCCGGCTGCGAAGCGATCCTGCCGTTCGTCGATGACGTGCTCGCCCCGCGCCCGATGGCTTTCGTGGCATTCATCGTGGTGGTTGGCGCGATGCTCACCCGCCTGCTGACCCAAAGGAACCTTGACGAATGACCTCACGATATGGTTCGCGCAAATTCATCCTGGCCCTGCTGGTCCTGGCGGCGGCCACCGCCTTGCGTGCCTTCGGCCTGATCGACGGCGGCATGTGGGTCACGGTGGCCTCGCTTGACCTGACGCTTTACCTTGGCGCGAACGTGGCGCAGAAGGCGACGGCGAAAAATGCAGCCGAGAACTAAGCGCCTCTCTGCTGTAGCGGCTATCGCCACGGCCATCGCCATCCCGGCTGAAGGCTTGCGCCAGTTCGCCTACTACGATCCGCCTGGAATTTTAACGACCTGTTTTGGACATACCGGGCCGGACGTGGTGATTGGAAAGAAGTATTCCCTTGAAGAGTGCAAGGCGCTGCTCACTGAAGACATGATGGAGGCCGTCAATGCGGTTGAAAAGTGTCACCCGAACCTTCCGGAAAACGTCCATGCAGCGTTTGCGGATGCGGTCTTTAACCTTGGTCCGACCGTGGCGTGCAACTCCACAGCATCCCGCTATCTATCTGCCGGCGATATTGAGGCGGCGTGTAAGCAGCTTCCGCGCTGGAACAAGGCAACGGTTGCCGGCGTCCTCGTCCCGCTTCCGGGCCTGACCAAGCGGCGCAACGCGGAGATGGCGCTATGCCTTTCGGCCTCGTAATGTCCCCGACCGTCATCGCCGCGCTGGTCGCCCTGGTGCTGCAAGCGGCGACGCTCGGGTGGGGCTTCGTGCAGAGCAATCGCGCCGACGCCTACAAGGGCAAGCTGGAAACCTGCAACGCGACCCATGCCGCCTTTGTAATGCAAACGGAAGCCGTGGGCCGGATCGCTGCGGCCAAAGCCAAGGCAACCGAAGAGGCCAACCGGAGAACTGCTGATGAAACCGCTCAAGGATGGGCTGCTGCCCTTGCTGTCGTTCGTGCTGATTACGCTAAACGGTTGCGCGCCGCTGCCGCCGCAAGTGCCGGTGGCGGTGGAGTGTCCGCCCCTGCCGCAACTGGACCGACGCCTGCTGGACCCGACGCCGACGCAATACCTCCTCCCGCCAGAGTTGCGTCGGACTGCGCCGAAACAACCGTAACGGCAAACTTCCTTCAGTCCTACATCGAACAAATCGAGGCTACCCATGAATGAAGTTCGCCGCGCCGGCCTGGAACAACTCGCCATGACCATTGAAGCTGCAATGAGCCAGCTTACCGTGCTGCTCGATGCCGAGCGCGCCGACGTTCAGGACATGCCGGATAACATCGAAGACTCGGATTTCGGCGAGCGCGTAGCGAAGCGTCCGATGTTCGAGCTTGCCGCATCGCGCGTGCTGCTGCTGGAAGCGGTCGAACACATTTCAAAAGCCATTTCCAAGGAATAAAGCATGATTGACCACGTATTCGACAACATGCCGTGGCTGGCAAAGCTCAACGCCAACATGAGAGAGCACATATACCAGTTTGCGATGTTCGGGGTCACGCAGCAGCTTCAAGTCGACATGAAAGCGGTTGTCTCCATGCTCGTCGTCGGCGCGGTGTCGGCATTCGGTGGGGCGTACATCAACAGCGAGCGCACCGCCGTCGAGTTGAAACAGTACGCAGCGGCTCAAATCGAGTTCCGCAAAGAAGTCCGCGACTTCTTCCGTGAGAACGCCGTCGAGACGCGCTCGGTCAACGACCGGCTAACGCGTCAGGAAATCCTGTTGCAATCGCACATCGCATCGGCCATTGACTCGGCGCTGAACATGAAGCAGAACAGCGATATGAGCGGCATGAGCGGCAACGGAAACAGGAACGGGAGAAAGTAATGGCAGAAAAGGAAATCCTGATCCAGAAGGGAAAAACATTTTCCCTGGTCGTGAGATGGGAAACCGAGCCGATTGTCCGCAAGGCGATTACGGCGGTATCTCTCGCTACTGGCGCCCCACGGCTCACGGTAACGTCGCACGGCGCTCCGGACGGATGGCGCGGTACGCCGTACGCTGTCGAAGGCATGAAGCAACTGAACGACATTGGCTATCAGTCCATGACCGTTATCGACGCCAACACAATCGAGTTCAATTCGGTCACGCCGGTTGATGACAACGGTCGGTCCTGGTCGGCCTATACCTCTGGCGGCTTCCTGATGTTCTACACCCCGAAAAGCCTTTCCGGCTACACAGCCAGGATGGACATCAAGGACAAGATCGGCGGCACCGTATGGGCGTCGTCAGAAGTTGCGGATACGCCTTTCGACATCATTGACCTTGTAGTTGATGACGCTACAAAGACCATCACCCTGACGATTTCAGCCACAGACACCGCTGCGCTCACGGCCAAGAAGGGTGTAGCTGACCTTGAGCTTGTTTCTTCTGGCGGTGTTGTGACGAAACTCAAGCTGACGCAAGGCGAACAAGACGAACCCGATGCCGTCCGAGTGGCCGGCGAAGTAACGACTTAACCCAAGGAGCAACCCCATGAGCCTTTCCAACACCACCGAAAATGCTACCTTGAAGTTGCACCTTCAGGGTACTGACCCGTCCTATCGCGCAGGCGCTACGCAGTATTTGGCACTCTTTACTGCCGACCCAGGCGAGGCGGCGTCGCTTGCTGCTGAAGCGGATTACACGGGATACGCACGCGTCGCGCTTACCAAGTCGAGCGCATGGACTGATGGCGGTTCGTCCTTTACGAATGCCGCGCTGATTCAGTTCGGCGCTTGTACCGCAGGAACAAACGCGATCACGCACTTTGCCGTGGTCGATACGGCCTCTGGCGCGGTAGCGCAGATGATTTCTGGTGCGCTATCGGCAACGCTGAACGTATCTGCTGGCATTCAGCCGCAGTTCGCGGCTTCTGCGCTGACCGTCACGGCGGACTGATTCTTGTGGCCGGATTCCGCAACGTCAAAGCGTGGGCATCTGCACCTGATTTGGGTAGATACCACGTAACGACATTTCGCAAACAGGTAGCGTCTTCTGCGACGGTCGCCAACGACTTCATAGATTACACCTACTTCGCTGGAAACCCGCCTGCGAACTTCTACGCATCTGCGCCGCTAGTTGCTTCGCCTGTAGAGGATATTCGCGGTATCCATGTGCCAAATGTTTCTCCGATGAAGCAGTTCGTCAAGAGCATTACGGTAATGTCGGCGGCGGCGTCGGCTACGGGGACTACAAACCAGAATCAGAGAATGGTTCTGTGCGACTACCTGCTCTATTACCCGTTTATCGATACGGACGCGGTGGGCGAATTGCAGGAAATGATTCAGACGGCAGCACTGACGCGGTACACCTCCGGCCAAGGCGTGATGATGATGGCCGTATCGCAGTCGGCTTCGTCGGCGGTTGGAACTTTCACCGTCAGCTATACCAACCAAGACGGGACTGCGGGCCGCACCAGCGACGTGACCTATACCAAGGTGGTGTCTGGGGGCGGGACGCTTGTTTCATCCACGAACAATGCAGTGACTGGCTCGCAGCCGTTCATTCAGTTACAGGCCGGTGATACCGGAGTGCGCTCTATTCAGTCCGTCACGTTCTCTGCTGCTGGCGGCGGGCTGATGGCACTCGTTCTGGTTAAGCCCTTGATGCACTTTGTCAGCACGCAGGAATGCCGGCGCACCACATCCGGAAACCTCGAAAGCTACGGGGCGGCGTCGCAGGTTGAAAGCATCATTCACTGCCCACCCGCTGAACTTATTGATGGCCGGGTTCTAGGCATTGTTTCGCGAGGCGGCGCGGGAACGCTTGCCTCCTCAATTCTTACGGGCGTTCTCGAAACGCATTGGAGCTAACATGGGCTGGACTTCTGCTGATGACCTGACGAACCAAATCACGACGAATGGAAAACTCGAATCCATTGTCTATCAGAAAACCTCTGTAGCCGTTGGGCAGGCGGGCCATTGGCAACACCTGTTGAACTCTAGTGGTTCGATTCCTGCGGCGACGTTCGGCGGAACGGAGGCGACTTTTACGGCTACGGACAACACTTGGACCGAGGGCGCTATCCCAATCGGCGACCAGACTTCGCCGGCGACCAAACACATTCTGTCGATGGGCGCTTCCGTTGTCGCAGCGGCTGGCGCGCCGTGGTTTGTTCTACCGATTGACCTTGTAGGTTACGCCAAGCTGACGACCACGAACGTATCCTCCACCGGCACCAAGGCCATCACGATGACGCCGATCAGCAACACGGCGGCGAACGTCGACCGTTACGCCAACGGTGAAGGGTTGCGCCTGTTCATTGCGTCCTATTCGGCAATGGGCGCCAATGCGCCGACCATGCAGGTCACTTACACCAACAGCGCTGGCACTACCGGCAAGGTCACGACCGCAGGCTGCGTCTCAACCGCCTCTGCAACTTCTGGAACGATCCTGAACTCTGGCAATGCCGCGAACAAGTACGGCCCGTTCCTTCCGCTTGCGGCCGGCGATACTGGCGTCAAGGATATTGAGTCCGTGATCTGGGGCGGCACTGCTCACGCCTCTGGTTCCGTCTTTGTCGGGCTGTGCAAGCCGCTTTCCATGCCGATCCCTGTTCCAGCAACAGGCCTGTACAACATTCTGGATTTCGTCAATACCCTGCCGAGCTTCCCGAAATTGCGCAACGGCGCAAACGTCACGTTCCTCGTGTTCGGTACTGGTGCGACGACCGCAGCAGCAACGGTGTATGCAAACTTTGACTATGGGTTTGGTGGCTGATTATGGGCTTGTTGCAAAACGGATACCGGCACATGCTGAAAGGCAAACTGTTCGGCGCTACGGCGCTTGATGGGGCCAACCCGTCCGTTCTGCTGAATCGTTTCAACCAAGCCGCGCCGATCAGGAACCAGTTTGTCGGTGATGGGATTGGCAGCAACTTTGCCGCAAAGCCTTCTGGTCATCTGCACCCGTCCGCATGGATGATGCCGCAGAAGTCCGGGGATATGTCTTCGCGGAACGAGGCAGAGATTACGTTCTCCACTTCGGCTATCGGCGTGATGGGCTTCCCCATTGTCGGCAGTGCTGCGTTTTCGTTTTCCGTGCCTGATGCAGACATTCTCCCGGTCGATGACACTTCGCCGGTACGAACCGCATCGGCCTCGCTCTCTATCAACTTCCTCGATGCAACGGGCCAGCTTATTTCTTCTGGCTCCGGTTCTGCAAGCATGGAGATTTCCACCAATACGCCCTTGCTCACGGCGTCGATCAGCGGCGACGGTTCTACCTCGTTTTCGGTAACGACGAACAACCCCGTACTCGGCGCAGAAGCAAGTGCGGTCGGGTCTGCAACCCTGTCGTTTTCTATCGCGGGATCAATACTACCGGCTGACGATACGCCGCCGGCCCGTACTGGCTCTGCGGTAATCACGATTTCTGGCGGGCTGACGCCTTACGCGATTGGCAACATGATCGGCACAACCGACGTGGTTACTGAACTGACAACGGAGGCCATTGCCGCAGCCGTGTGGAACGCCATTGCTGCGTCGTTCAATGACGCCGGAACGATGGGCAATAAGCTCAATACGGCGTCTTCTGGTGGTGTCGATATGGATGCCCTGGCGCAAACGGTTTGGGAGTATGCGCTACGCTCGATGCCGTCTGCCGAGCGTTCGGCTGTGGCCGACGCTGTTTGGGCCAAGGAGCTTCCATGAATACCGGAGAGCAACTCGTCTCTTTGTCCGGGCTGCCAACCGGCAGCGCCATGGCGCACCTTCTGGCGATCCAGACCGGAACCGGTACTGGCGATTCGTTCTTCAGCGGAACCGTGCGCGTGGTCACGTCGCAACCTGAAATCTTCGTGCAGCGCAAGTCGATCCGTGCTTCCGTCGAGAAGGAGCCGTCCGCACCGCGAGTATCTGCGCCAAAGAAGAAGGCGACCAGAACCAACGCGGCCTACGTGTTTGCACCACAAAACACCGCTTACAGCTTCACCCAACCCGAAGAAGTCTTTGTGCTTATCCGCAGTAGCAAAGAAACCGTTGTTCAGACCGCAATCAATTCCGTGGTAGCGCAACGCAAGAAAACCTGATTCATAAGGAGAATCATCATGGCAACCGTCCGCTACGCAACCACCCTCAAGAACTCCATGCTCACCCCGATCCGCGACGCAATCGACGCCGGGGCCGGTGCAGGTACGCTCAAGGTCTATACCTCGCCGATGGCCACCCTGCCGTCCGACGCGATCACCACCCAGACCCTGCTCGGTACGCTTACCTTCTCCGATCCGTCTGGCGCTACCCCTTCGGGCGGTGTGTTCACTGCTTCGGCGGTCACTCAGGATTCTTCTGCTGACGCTACCGGAACTGCTGCTTGGGCGCGGATTCAGGACAGCACCGGAACCGTCGTCATGGACTTGGACATCACTGTCTCTGGCGGTGGCGGCGCGATGCAGATGAACTCTACCTCCGTCGTCATTGGTGGCCCGATCCTGATCTCGGCGATGACCGTCACCCTGTAAGGAGGCGGTATGGCCTTCAAGCTATTTGACCGGGTACAGGAAACAGCGTCGACCACCGGGACGGGTGACTTCACGCTCTCCGGTGCGATCCCCGGGTTCAAGACGTTCGCCAGCCGGTACAGTACCGGGGACACCCTCTACTACGTCATTCAGGACGTTGATACTTCCGGTGCGCCTGATGGCGATTGGGAGGTTGGGCTAGGCACGTACTCTGCTGCGAACACGCTGACGCGAACCACCGTCCTTTCATCCAGCAACTCGGATGCATTGGTAAGTTTCGCGTCTGGTGAAAAGTATGTCTCAGTAACGATGACGGCGCTTCAGGGAGCGTCGATCCGAGAGCGAGTCACTACGAGCAGGACATACTACGTCCGCACCGATGGGAGCGACAGCAACAATGGTTCGGCAAATACTTCTGGTGGTGCTTTCTTGACTATCCAGAAGGCGATTGACGTAGTGCTTTCAACCCTAGATATAGCCAGTGGTGTAACGGTTACTGTGAAGGTTGGAGATGGAACATACACAGGAGCCGTAGTTGTTGGTAGCCATGTCGGTAGCGGAAGTCTCGTTATCGATGGCAACACGACGACGCCAGCAAATTGCATCATCAGCACGACCTCTGCAACCGCTATATCAACGTCAAAAGCGAATTGCGCGATAAAAGGCTTTAAGATTCAGACTACAACCTCCGGATATGGATTTATTATCTCCGACTGGTCGAGTATAGTCTTGTCCAATATTAACTTTGGCGCATGCCTTTCCGGCCACATCGCTGCAACAACATGGTCAGTAGTTAATATAAACACGGCGTACACAATCAGCGGAGCCGCGCCGGTCCATTATTTCGTTATCAGCGGCGCACGCATGACATGTGCAAGTCAGACTGTCACTATTACAGGAACGCCAGCGTTTTCGACGGCGTATTTACTCCAAAGTTCTGGTAGTACCTGCTATCTAGTGTCGACAACGTACTCCGGATCAGCAACCGGAAAACGCTACGATGTAACGCAAAATTCGATTGCTGATACTGGTGGAGCCACGCTTCCGGGAGGAACTGTCGGGACGACCGCAACTGGCGGACAGTACCTCTAAATGTACGGCGCAAGCGCATACGGCGTAACACCCTACGGGTCCGGAGAATCGTTCGGAACTGGTGAGTCTTACTATGCAACGGTAACGGCAACAGTCGAGCCTGTCGTAAGCGCGTCCAGCACGATTGGCGTCGCATGCTCTGTCGATATACAGATTCAACCTGTTGTCAATGTCGGTGCAGACGCTACCACCCGCGACGCCGTTGTCTCGTTCCGTCCTGATGCTGTTATCAGCGTCACAGCCACGCAGCCGGCGCACGGAGTCATTACGGCAACTGTTTCACCGGTAGTTTCGGCAACTGGGCGTGGCCACATCATTGGTGCGGTCGACGTAACAGTTAGGCCAGCCGTCAGCCTCACGTCGATCAACTCGTCAACACTGTCCGCAGCAATTACAGTACGCCCCGGCGTAACCATCACTGGCGGACAGCCGAACATCGGGACCGTCTCCACGACAGTTTCACCATCCGTCGCAGTTGTCGGAGAACAGCTAAAGACGGGGCGCATCAGCGCAACTGTTCAGGCCGTGTTCTCGGCTACAGGAAAGGTCGGTATCGCCGGTTCGGTGGCGGGTACGTTGCGGCCCTCCGTGGCTATCTCCGGTGCTGGCGGAAGAAGCGCATCGGTTGCGGATACGTTGTATCCAGTGTTTTCTGCCACAGGGGGGATCGGCGTTACCGGGCAAATTGGCGCAACGGTTCTTCCTTCGGTGTCGGCATCTGGCGGCGTTCTTTCAATACTGACCGGAGTAGTCGACAGCTTCGTGGTTCCGTCTGTCAGTATACGCGGGCAACACGGTGCGGCGGTTGATGTTTCCGACGTGGTGTACGTTGGAAGCAAGACCAACCAAGTGTGGGCTAGAACATGAGCAAAGACGATTTCGACCACCTGACAATCATGCGGGTCCGTACCGGGCCGAGCCAAGGCGACTCGACCGAGCGGCAGATGCTAGACGCGATCAACGACACAGGGGGTTTTCGTACCCGGATAATGATTCACCCTGATGGTTCGCAGACACGCATGAAGACTAAGTGCGGAATGCCCGAGTTCATTACGGACGAAGTGGTTCAGGATGAAGAAACCTGTACGCTCAAGCTCGACAACGGAGTCGTCGATCTGCTTTCCGCAAGTTTTCTTGGAACGATTGCTGGCGATCAAGATGACGGAATACTGTACCGCACAAATTACGTCAGCCAGCATATCGCGGCAAGTGAGGCAGAGACTATCGCCGGCCCTACAGACGGTGCGATTCACCCTCCAGAAGCAATTGGGGCTTCCCCCGACGATGCTTTGGCCGCAGCGTCATTCAAGTATCTTGGTGACTACCCGTTCGGAACAAGTGCCTACGACAAGAAGCGCAAGTCTGTTTTGTGTCCTCCATCCATCTTCACAGGGAAGATGCGGCAGTACATGCAGGCGCTTTACGGTCGGCACGATCAGGCAGAGATACTTCGCCTTCCGGACGCAACGCCGCTTGACGGCCCGTGCATCTACTTCGATTCGACAAAGACTTTCGGCGACGAAAGCGACCCTATGGGTGCCGCTGTAAAGTTCGACACCAACTGCGGAATATACACAGACCCAGTGACGTGCAAGCACTACTTGATTTCGGTCGCTGGTGAAGTGACCAAGATTTACCGGATGTTGGCGACCACCTGTGCGGAGAAGCTGCGCAAGAAACTCAAGGACGTCGCCGTTCCACTGGGGACGAAGGTTCGCATCGAAACGTACATCCTGTCGCAGTCACGCCCTGACACGAACCCTGACCAGATCGTGACGCTCGAAAGCCCGAATCTCCCGCATTTCCAGATGGGGTACGGATGGCACTTCAACTACAACGGGTCGGCATGCGACATGGTGGTGACGGAGTACGTCTATCCCGGAGAAAACGTCTCGACGCACTATCGGCTTAACTTCACGTTCTTCGCTGAAAGCGGGTACTGGACGCTCACCCCGGTTGTCGTAGAGGGTCCGACCACTTGGAAAAACTACCGCCACCAGCACGTTATCGCATACCCGCACTGGAGCTACACAGGGCTTCAGAAATTCGGCGTAAATAGCAGCGTTCAGCCGCACGGAGACGCCCCGTTCTACGCATTCTATGTACGGTCAAGTTTCGACGACTTGTCGACGGGCGGGCTTTCTTTAGCGATGGGCAGCGAACTTCGGGTGTCGAGGTACTCCGCAGTAGAGTCTGTTGTTCCAAGAGGCGCAGACCGCACACCTGCGTACATGAACCCCGGAACCTTGTACGTGTTCGGGAGCGACGCTGCCGACTATCGAACATGGGGGCAGCACTACCGCAACACGTACACGATTGTTTGCGGGGATGCCAGCGTGTCCGTCAAGGACGAAGTCTTCACGAAAAACTGTGCGGTGCACGGGTCAGCGACGGCAGACTGGACTTGGGGAGACACAGGAGGGTTCTACACCGGGACGTCTGAAGCGCCCGCTTACTACTCAGTTCCGACAGGGCAAGGGGTGCCAGAGAATTGCACGTACGGCACCATCTATGACTATTGGGAGGGGACGGTCACGGTATGCGCCCAAGTAGAAGGGCAGAGTAATGCTGGTCCGTACGAACAGGCGACTGGGTATGTGGACCGGGCAAATCTTCTAGGGTACTCGATGTTGAACACGCCGTCGTCTACGTGGACCGACGAGGCATTCACATCAGCGGAAAACTACAGCGCAAAACTTATTGTAACGGTGCCATTTGACGACGCTGAAGCGCTCTACATGCTTGCGGCGCAGGAGCATAGTGCACTAGAGACTGGACACGCAAGAGCAATGTCTGGCGGCTCGTTCTTTCGATCACACGCTGTGCGCCCGTACTTTAACGGGCCGTGGACAATCATCGCTGCTGACGCCCGCCTCGGCGCATGGGGTGCCGGTGCTTATTCAGAAGGTGCCGTTACCTTTGCCGACAGAGTAGCGTCCTACGCACCCCAGAACACGTACTACATGGTGGGAAACTACGGCACTAAGCCCTCTGTGTCTGTACCGACGCCAGCGGCGTTTTATGATCCGACAGATGAGATTGTCCCCGTCGTTGTTTCGCACAAGTCATCCGCCGTTGGGGTGGCGGCGCATAGCGATGACTTCGGTATAGACGAAGGGATGACAACTGTTGATCTTGATGGAAAACCATTTACATTTGTAGGATGGGCATAACATGAAAACACAACCTTCTGGTCCGTGGTTGGGGATCAACAACCGCCTGCCTGACTTCGCCCTATCCATCCGAGACAAGGGCGACTGGCTGCGCGATGCGGTGAATGTCGACATCGACAACGCGGGCAGGGTGCGCCGGCGTGCTGCTGCTACTCTGGTTCAGGCCATGACGAACGCTGACTCGCTCTACATGACGAGTGCGACGGCTGGATACCTGCGCCGTGGGACGGCGATCTACGCGATCACCATGCCAACCTACTCCGAGACGCTGTTCAAGGTTCTGAGCGCCGACGCGCCGCTGAGTTGGGCCGAGTTCAACGGCGTCTTGTACTACTCGAACGGCACGGACTCAGGACGTATTGAAGGCGGTGTCTTTTATCCGTGGGGGCTGGCAACGCCGAACGCACCTACCTGTGCGAACATCGCCGGCACGCTCTATGCCGGGACGTACCAAGTCGGCGTCAGCTACTACAACAACGTGACCGGCGAAGAGGGCGGTATTTCGGCCTCCAGCAACCCGTCGCTCTCCGCTGATGGCGGCATCCGCATCACCCTACCCGGTGCTTCGCCGGGGGCTACTCACGTCAATGTGTATTTCTCGACGGTGAATGGCTCCATCCCGATGTGGATTGGCCAGTACGCGATTGGCTCCGGAGTCGTTGATATTTCCACCGAACCGACGCGCCTGCG
>Ga0209507_1000992_pt1 | contig 24955 bp, 23 predicted proteins | sample AD_UKC028_MetaG_FD_184414 | JGI IMG/M metagenome (GOLD analysis project Ga0209507, IMG submission 184414) | Active sludge microbial communities of municipal wastewater-treating anaerobic digesters from USA - AD_UKC028_MetaG (SPAdes) (version 2) | ecosystem: Engineered > Bioreactor > Anaerobic >...
GGCGAGTGGCGCATTGTCGGCGATGGCGTGCAGCCGGAAGGCGCCGGCCAGGTCGAGGCGATACACGCCGGGCGGGTGGTCGCCGAGCTGCTTTTCCTCGAAGACCTTGCCCAGTTTGCGGGCGGAGGCCTCGACGACATCGACGCCGAAGAAATCGAGCACACGAATGGCCAGCCCGGCCATGCCGCGCTCGCTGCCGCTGGCTCGCTGCGGTGTCAGGCGCGAGAATTCCCACGCGTCGTCGGCATCGCCAGCGTCCCGTGAAACGCCGGCCGGCGGCGTTCCGTATTCGCGGGTCAGGTCGTCGACCCGGCCCCACAGCGCGAATCCGTTGTCGAGTTCGACGCGAACCACGGTTTCGCCGCCGACCTCGACGATGTCGCCGGCCCCGTCACGGGCTTGTCCCGGCACGAGGCGACGGAACGGCAAACGGCCGTCGACGGAGTGGCCGCGGCTCGTGCTGAGCGTGCCGCGAATTCGGTACATGGGCTCGGACATGGCAACTCCTGCAGCGGTAGTGACTGGCGCGTGGCCTTCAGGCGAGAACCTTGCCGTTGCGTGCGCCCAGGCTGCCGACGATCTGCGGCGACTGCGGATAGCTGGCCGACGGCAGATATTTGACGATAGCCTTGTGCCAGTCGGCATAGGTGGCGCCTTCCTTCAGGCTCTTCAAGGCCTTGAGCGCGTAGTACGTGAAGGCACCGTTGTAGCGACCGGCAATTTTGGCGTCGTAGCTGTAGTTGTTGGGGCCTTCCTTGCAGCCGGAAAGCAGCAGGTCGCCCAACTTGTTCGAGTAGGCGCTCATTAGCGGCGAGGTGCCGGCGGGCGCGACCATCGTCGTTGCCGGCTTGCCGGCGCGATCCCTGGGCAGCAGTTTGCTCGGCAGCCAGTTGCCCATCGGCATGAAGCGCGGCCGCGTGTCGGCGTCCTTTTCAGCCTTGGCGGCACGCGTCACGGTGCCGGAATGGCAACTGTCGGAAATCAGCACGATGCGTACCCCGGTCTTGCGGGCGCCGAAAATGGCGCGGATTTCATCGTCGATCAGCGCCTCGCCCTTGGTCTGCAAATCGTAAGGGCAGAGCGCCTCATCAAGTCCGTCGGCTTCGTCGCCATCCTCGTCCGGCTGGTAGGTGCCGTGGCCGGAGAAGGTGATGACCAGGCTGTCACCCTTCCCCGCCTTGCCGATCAGGTCATTCATGGCTTTCACCATCGCCGCCTTGGTCGCCTGGTCGTCGAGCAGCTTGGCGACCTTGAAGCCGCGCTCGGCAAGCGCGGCCGACCAGTCGTTGGCGTCGTTGACGCAACCCTGCAGATCCATGTGGGTGCCGGGATAGTTGTTGATACCGATACAAAGGGCGTTCTTGGCCATGATTCGTCTCCTCGATCTGGTGTGGCGGGTAAAAGTTCTGCGTTGCGGGTCGATCTCCTGTTTTCCGTGGGTGCTATCCGAGTTCACGCGTATCAAGCCAGGTGATCCGGCTGGTGCGTTTTTTCACTTCTTCGACCATGTGCGCGGTGCCGCCAGCGCCGTCGCCGCTGCCGCCATCCCACAGGCAGATGAAGTGCAGGCGGTCGAGCCCGAAGCTCAGGGCGCTGTACAGCAGCCAGCGGTTGCAGCGCTCGTAGGGGTTGCCCGGTATGCCGTGCCGGTCGAGTGGCAGCGGGCCGAGCGCGTCGGGCATGATGCGCGGCGCCCGCGTCAGGCGCCCGCACAGCGCCAGGTAGCGCAGCCGCCAGGCTTCGCCCGCGCTGCTCGGCAGCACCGAGGCGGCAATGAATTCCGGCTCGGACAAGGGCAGCAGCAACTGCAGGCCGACGCCGCGTGCCAGGCAGGCTTCGCCGAACAGGATGTCGCCGCCCGCCGCACCCTGGGCGAACGCGAGGTCGCCCGGGCCGGCGCCCAACGCATCGAGCGCCGCGCCGATGCGGGCAGCTGCGAGGTTTTCCATAGCCGCCGGCAAGCGCGACTCGCGGCGATCCGGCGTATCGATCATGTGGCCGGAGAAGAGGAAGACCTTGTCCGGCGATTTCAGTTGCTGTCGCTGCCGCAGCATTTCGTCGGCCAGGGTTTGGGCGGCTGCGCGCGAGGCGGCGGAGGGTGCTTCGTCGGCCAGCACCTGGATATCCTCCGGGTGGCCGGCCTGGCGGGCGATTTCGATGCGGTTCGCCCACGTCCGGTGCCCGTCCCCGGAATCGTCGCGCGCCTCGAACATGGCCGCACCGGCGCTGTCCGGATCGCTGCCGAAGGATGTCGCGACAAGAACATTCAGGCTCATGCGGGCCTCTCTCTTGGCGTCCCGGAAATCGGGGCAGAAGCCGGGAATACGTGCCGCATTCCGGCTGTCGGCTGGTGCGCTCTGGTTTATACGCCGGGCGCTATTTCAAAAGCATAAGCCATCTTAGTTCGCCAACCGGTGACTGCCAAGATTTTTCCTGAATTGAACGCTATCGGGCGGCCTGTTGCGGTCGACTCGGAAAAACGACCTGTTTTCAATGGCGGGTCTCAAGGGCGGATTTCGAGCGAAGCAGCCAGTGCCAGCGCACAAGCGCAGCCCGCGCCAACTAGTCGCTTAGCGCGGGATACTGGCCGATGAAGCTCGGATGTTCAGCCTGTTCCGCCAGGAAGTGTGCGACGTCTTTTCTTGAAATGGCGCCGACGCGGGTCTGTTCGTTAAGCGTTGTCACGACCCGGTATTTCTTCGTGAGAGCACCGTTGGTCAGTCGGCCGGGCCTGACAAACATGGAGTTGGGATACCCCGTCGAAAGGATGTGTTCCATCCGGGTCTTTTCGGCGTAAACATCCTTCAGGAGCAAGCGGAATAGCGCTTTCATCACGAGCGAGTTGTAATTCCAGCTGTCGCCGGCCCCGAACCCCGTCAGGACGATCAAAAGTGGCTTGCCCGCGGCTTTTTCGAGAGCGCGCAGAATTGCGTTGGCCGAGCCGGGGTACAGCCCCGTCGCCTTGGTGCTCATCCCCGTTCCGAGCGTGACCAGAATTGCCTCGGCGCCATCGATGGCCTGGCTGACATCAGCGTCATTCAGGGAGCTGCCGCGAATCTTCCTGATGTTCGCATGGTCCGGGATCGCCTCAACGCTACGCGAAAGCGTCGTCACGAAATGACCGCGCTCCACCAGCTGAAGTACGAGTTCGAGTCCAACGCCCGCCGAAGCGCCGATCACTGCAAGTTTCATCGAATGATTTCCGAAGCGCTGATGAACAGCGCTTTTTCAAGCCAAAACAGCCGCTATGAAGCGGCTGTCGCGGTCGACCCTGAAAAACAGCCTTATTTGACGATCTGGTTCAGTTCGCCCTTGGCGTAGCGTTCGGCCATTTTTTCAAGCGAAACCGGTTTGATCTGGCTGGCACGGCCGGCGCAGCCGAAGGCTTCGAAGCGGGCCAGGCAGATTTTCTTGGCGGCTTCGCGGGCTGGCTTGAGGTAGTCGCGCGGGTCGAACTTGCCCGGGTTTTCGAACATGTAGCGGCGGATGGCGCCGGTCATGGCGAGGCGGATATCGGTATCGATATTGACCTTGCGCACGCCGTGAGCGATGCCCTTGACGATTTCCTCGACCGGCACGCCGTAGGTTTCCTTCATGTCGCCGCCGAACTCACGGATTTCGGCCAGCAGTTCCTGCGGCACCGAAGACGAACCGTGCATCACCAGATGGGTGTTGGGGATGCGGGCGTGGATTTCCTTGATGCGGTCGATGGCGAGAATGTCGCCAGTCGGCTTCTTGGTGAACTTGTAGGCGCCGTGGCTGGTGCCGATGGCGATGGCCAGCGCGTCGCAGTTGGTCTGCTTGACGAAGTCGGCGGCCTGGTCGGGGTCGGTCAGCAGCTGTTCGCGGGTCATGTGGCCGTCGGCACCGTGGCCGTCTTCCTTGTCGCCACGCATGGTTTCCAGCGAGCCAAGGACGCCGAGTTCGGCTTCGACCGAAACGCCGATCGAATGCGAGAACTTGACGGTTTCCTTGGAGACGGCAACGTTGTATTCATACGAAGACGTGGTCTTGCCGTCGGCTTCCAGCGAGCCGTCCATCATCACCGAGGTGAAGCCGGAGCGGATGGCGCTCATGCAGACGGCCGGACTTTGCCCGTGGTCCTGGTGCATGACGATGGGCAGGTTGGGATAGGCTTCGAGGGCGGCCAGGATCTGGTGGCGCAGGAAGGGTTCGCCGGCATATTTGCGGGCACCGGCCGAGGCCTGCATGATGACCGGGGCGTCGATCTGGCTGGCGGCTTCGCAGATGGCCCAGACCTGTTCCATGTTATTGACGTTGAAGGCGGGCAGACCGTAGCCGTTTTCGGCGGCGTGGTCGAGCAGTTGGCGCATGGAGACGAGTGGCATGGGAACTCCTGTTCGAAACGGTGATGATTAATAGGGCTAGTTTACTCGCCTAGCCGATTTGATGCTCGCCGACGCGAACGATCTTGAGCGTGTTGGTGCCGCCGGCGCAGCCGATGGGTTCGCCAATGGTGAGCACGATCAGGTCGCCGTGCTGCACCACGCCGCGCTCGAGCAGCACCTGCTCGGCCTCGGCCAGCAGCAGGTCGCGGTCGGTGTGCTGCTGCTTCATCAGCAGCGGGTAAACCTCGCGGTAGAGCACCATGCGCGCCAGCGATTCGGTGTCCGGCGTCAGCGCGTAGATCGGCACGCCGCAGTTCAGGCGGCTCATCCACAGCGCGGTCGAGCCGGACTGGGTCAGCGCGGCGATGGCCTTGACCTTGAGATGGTGCGCCGTCCAGATCGCCGCCATGGCGATCGACTGATCGATGCGGGTGAACACGCGGTCGAGAAACTCGCGGTCGAGCGTGACTTCGGCCGAGCGCTCGGCTTCGATGCAGATGCGCGCCATCGACTCGACGGTCTCGACCGGGTATTTGCCGCTGGCCGTTTCGGCCGACAGCATCACCGCGTCGGTGCCGTCGAGCACGGCGTTGGCGACGTCCGAAACCTCGGCGCGGGTCGGCACGGGCGACGAGATCATCGATTCCATCATCTGCGTCGCGGTGATGGTCAGCTTGTTGCGGTCGCGCGCCATGCGGATCATTTTTTTCTGCAAGGCCGGCACCGTGGCATCGCCGACTTCGACGGCGAGGTCGCCGCGCGCCACCATGATGCCGTCCGAGGCGTCGAGGATTTCTGCCAGGTTGGTGATTGCTTCGACGCGCTCGATCTTGGCGATCAGCACGGCGCTGCTGCCGGCGGCGCGCAGCAACTGGCGCGCCATGTACATGTCGGCGGCGCTTTTGGGGAAGGAGACGGCGACGAAATCGACGCCGATCTGCGCGGCGGTCTTGATGTCGTCCATGTCCTTGGCGGTCAGCGCCGGTGCGGTGAGCCCGCCGCCTTGGCGGTTGATGCCCTTGTTGTTGGACAACGCGCCGCCGACCAGCACCTTGGTATGGATTTCCTGGCCGCGCACCATGCCGACTTCCAGCTTCAGGCGGCCGTCGTCAAGCAGCAGGATGTCGCCGCTTTTGACGTCCTTCGGCAGATCCTTGTAGTCCAGGCCGACGCGCTCCTGGTTGCCGAGCGGGCAAACCGCATCGAGGATGAACTTTTCGCCTTCGACCAGCACGATCTTGCCAGACTCGAATTTGCCGACGCGAATCTTCGGCCCCTGCAGGTCGCCGAGGATGCCGACGGTGCGGCCAAGTCGGGCGGCAATTTCGCGGATGCTGGTCGTGCGTGCCAGATGGTCCTCGGTCGTGCCGTGCGAAAAATTCATCCGGACGACGTCGATTCCGGCGCGCACCATGCGCTCGAGCACCTCGGTCGACGACGAAGCGGGGCCCAGCGTGGCGACGATTTTTGTATGGCGCGACATGTCTTGTCTCCCTCTCGTTATTGTTTGATTTTTGCCTGTTTCAGGCGGTCGACCGCAACCGGTTGCGGTCGACCTGTTTTCCAGCCTTATTTTGCTGCGCGTTCTTCAAGCACGGCGATGGCCGGCAGCGTCTTGCCTTCGAGGAATTCCAGGAAGGCGCCACCGCCGGTCGAGATGTAGCCGACGTCGTCGTGGATGTGGAACTTGGCGATGGCGGCCAGCGTGTCGCCGCCGCCAGCGATCGAGAAGGCTTCGGAGTGGGCGATGGCCGAGGCCAGCATCTTGGTGCCGCCGGCGAACTGTGGCAGTTCGAAGACGCCGACCGGGCCGTTCCAGACGATGGTGCCGGCGTTGGCGATGATTTCGGCAAACTTGGCTGCCGTCTTCGGGCCAACGTCGAGAATACGGTCGTGGACATGCACGTCGTCGACCGAAATCTTGTTGGCGCGGGCCAGGGCGGAGACTTCGTCGGCGACGACGACGTCGACCGGCAGCGGCACTTCGGCGCCGCGTTCCTTCATGATGTCCATGATGGCGTGCGCTTCCTTGACCAGATCGGCCTCGGCCAGCGAGTCGCCGATGCGCTTGCCGTCGGCGAGCAGGAAGGTGTTGGCGATGCCGCCGCCGACGATCAACTGGTCAACCTTGCTGGCCAGCGACTTGAGAATGGTCAGCTTGGACGACACCTTGGAGCCGCCGACGATGGCGACCAGCGGGCGCTTCGGATTGCCGAGCGCCTTGGAGAGCGCGTCGATCTCGGCCCCCATCAGCATGCCGGCGCAGGCGACCGGGGCGTATTTGGCGATGCCGTGCGTGGTGGCCTCGGCGCGGTGGGCGGTGCCGAAAGCGTCATTGACGTAGACGTCGCACAGCTTGGCCATTTTTTGCGCCAGTTCGTCGTTGTTCTTTTTTTCGCCCTTGTTCACGCGGCAGTTTTCGAGCAGCACCACCTCGCCCGGTTTCACTTCAAAGCCGCCATCGACCCAGTTCTGGACCAGGCGCACCGGCACATGCAGCATCTGGCCGAGGCGCACGGCCACCGGGGTCAGGCTGTCTTCGTGCGTCAGTTCGCCCTCGGTCGGGCGACCGAGGTGGGAAGTAACCATGACCGCCGCACCTTTTTCCAGGCAGTATTTGATCGACGGCAGCGAGGCGCGGATGCGGGTGTCCTCGGTAATGTTGCCGGCTTCGTCCTGCGGCACGTTAAGGTCGGCGCGGATGAAGACGCGCTTGCCGGAAACATCGAGATCGGTGAGTTTGATGACGTTCATGGTTCTCTCCTGAGCGTTTGGTTAAGCGTTTTTCCTGGGCCACCGGCGTGACCAGTGGTCGGCCACTTCCAGCATGCGGTTGGCGAAGCCCCATTCGTTGTCGAACCAGACGAACAGGTTCACCAGATGGGTACCGGCGGTGCGCGTCTGGCTGCCGTCGACGATGGCCGAATGCGGGTCGTGGTTGAAATCGATCGAGGCGTGGGCGGCCTCGGAATAGGCGATCAGTTTTTTCAGCGGGCCGCGCGCCGCGTCGGCGAGCAGCAGGTTGACGCTGTGCGCGGAAACCGGGCGCTGGGTGGCGATGGTCAGGTCGATGGCCGAGACATTCAGCGTCGGCACGCGAATCGCCTTGGCCTGGACGCGGCCGGCCAATTGCGGCAGCAGGCGCTCGACGCCGCGCGCCAGGCCGGTCGACACCGGGATGATCGACTGCATCGCCGAGCGCGTGCGGCGCAGGTCGTCGTGGTGGTAGCCGTCGATCAGCGGCTGGTCGTTCATTGCCGAATGCAGGGTCGTCAGTAGCACCTGTTCGACCCCCAGTTCGCGGTCAAGCAGGTCGAGCACCGGGACGATGGCGTTGGTCGTGCAGGAAGCGGCGGAAACCAGACGCTCGCTGCCGGTCAAGGTGTTCTGGTTGATGCCGGCGACGATGGTCGCATCGACATCGTCGCCGCTGGCGCCGGGGTGCGAGAGCAGCAGGCGCGGGCAGCCGGCATCGAGAAAACGGGTCAATTCCGGGCGTCGACCGTAACAACCCGAAGATTCGATCAGCAGATCGACGTCGAGCGCGCGCCAGTCGACCGCTTCCGGCGTGCGGGCGTGGCTGACGGCGATGCGCCGGTCGTCGATTGCCAGCGCGCCATCGGCGACCTCGACTTCGCCGCGCAGGCGGCCGTGCGTCGAGTCGTAGCGCGTCAGGTAGGCCATGCTTTCGAGGTTGGCCGGCTCGTTGATGGCGACGACCTGCAAGTGGCCGGCGCTCGGCGATTCGAGCAGCGCGCGCAGGAAGCAGCGGCCGATGCGGCCATAGCCGTTGATCGCGAGACGCAAGGGGGTGGAAGGTGACAAGTGAGGCGGGCCTGAACGAGTAAAAACAAAAGGGGCCTTGCGGCCCCTTCAAAACAACCGGCTTACTTCGCGTTCATCCAGGCGCGGGCGGCGTCCAGCATGCGGCAGGAGTAGCCCCACTCGTTGTCGTACCAGGCCAGTACCTTGACCAGCACCGAGCCGTCTTCGCCCTTGATGACGCGGGTTTGCGTGGCATCAAAGGTCGAGGAAACGGTGGTGTGGTTGAAGTCGCTTGATACCAGCGGCTCGTTGTTGACGTCGAGGATGCCCTTCAGCGGGCCGTTGGCGGCGGCGGTCATCAAGGCGTTGATTTCTTCCTTGGTGGTCGAACGCTCGGCGGTGAAGGTCAGGTCGACCAGCGAAACGTTGATGGTCGGGACGCGCAGGGCGAAACCATCGACCTTGCCAACCAGTTGCGGCAGCACCAGGCCGACGGCCTTGGCGGCACCGGTCTTGGTCGGGATGATGTTGGCGGCAGCAGCACGGGCGCGGCGCAGGTCCTTGTGGCGGACGTCAACGGTGACCTGGTCGTTGGTGTAGGCGTGAATGGTGGTCATCAGGCCCTGCTTGATGCCGATGGCGTCAGAGAGGATCTTGGCGACCGGGGCCAGGCAGTTGGTGGTGCAGGAGGCGTTAGAGACGACGGTCATGTCGGCCTTCAGCGCGCCTTCGTTAACACCCATGACGATGGTCGTGTCGACGTCATCGCCGCCGGGAGCGGAGATCAGCACGCGCTTGGCGCCTTGTTCGAGCAGCGCCGCGGCCTTGGCCTTGGTGGTGTAGGCACCGGTGCACTCAAGCAGGATGTCCACGCCGTGGTCGGCCCAGTTGATGTCCTTCGGGTTCTTGGTCGAGTAGAAGGCGATTTTCTTGCCATCGACGATGATGCAGTTTTCGCCTTCGGTCTCGACGCTGGTGCGGAAACGGCCGTGCGTGGTGTCGTACTTCAGCAGGTGGGCGTTCGTTGCCAGGTCGCCCGCGGCGTTGATGGCGACGACGTCGAATTCATTCTGCAGGCCTTGTTCGTAAATCGCGCGCAGCGTGCAGCGACCGATACGACCGAAACCGTTGATAGCAACCTTGATAGCCATGTTTCTCTCCTTTTTTAATCAATCAGGACAACAGTGCCTTGGCCGTCTTGACGACGTTGGCGACGGTGAAACCGAACATTTCGAACAACTGGCCGGCCGGGGCGGATTCGCCGAAGCGGTCGATGCCGATCACGGCGCCATGCAGGCCGACATACTTGCGCCAGAAGTCCGGGTGCGCGGCTTCGATGGCGATGCGCTTCTTGCAGCCGCCAAGCACGGAGGCCTTGTAGTCGGCGCTCTGGCGGTCGAAGACGTTGGTGCAGGGCATCGAGACGACGCGGGTGGCGATGCCTTCTGCGGCCAGCGCGGCTTGCGCATCGAGTGCCAGCTTGATTTCGGAGCCGGTGGCGATGAAGGTGATTTGCGCTTCGCCGGTGCACTCGGACAGCACGTAGCCGCCCTTGGCGATGTCGGCATCGGCAACGTTCTGTGTCACGGTCGGCAGGTTCTGGCGCGACAGCGCGAGCAAACTTGGCCCGTTTTGACGGTCGACCGCAGCAGTCCAGGCGATGGCCGTTTCGGTGGCATCGGCCGGGCGCCAGACATCGAGGTTCGGAATGATGCGTAGCGACGGGATGTGCTCGACCGGCTGGTGCGTCGGGCCGTCTTCGCCGAGGCCGATGGAGTCATGGGTATAGACCATGATCTGGCGCTGCTTCATCAGCGCCGCCATGCGGATGGCGTTGCGGGCGTAATCCGAGAAGACCAGGAAGGTCGCGGTGTAGGGCACCAGGCCGCCGTGCAGCGCGATGCCGTTGGCGATGGCGGTCATGCCGAATTCGCGCACGCCGTAGTAGCAATAGTTGCCGCCCTCGGTGCGGGTAACACCCTTGCTGCCCTTGACGAAGGTCAGGTTGGAACCGGCGAGGTCGGCCGAACCGCCGAAGATTTCCGGCACTGCCGGCACCAGCGCGGCGATGGCGTTCTGCGAAGCCTTGCGCGAGGCGATGTTCTCGGCCTTTTCGCGGCACGATGCAATGTAAGCAGCCTTGGTGGCTTCCCAGTTGGCCGGCAGTTCGTTCTTGATCACGCGACGCTCGAACTCGGCGGCTTCGGCCGGGAAGGCGGCCTGGTAGGCAGCGAAGCGGCGCTTCCAGTTGCCTTCGAACGAGTCGCCACGCGGCTTGCCGTTCCACGCGGCATAGACTTCGTCGGGAATCTCGAAAGGCGCGTGATTCCAGCCGATGTGGGCGCGGGCGGCGGCGATTTCGTCCTTGCCGAGCGGCGCGCCGTGACAGTCGTGGGAACCCTGTTTGTTGGGCGCACCCATGCCGATGGTCGTCTTGCAGCAAATCAGGCTCGGCTTGTCGGTCACCGCCTTGGCGGCGAGCAGCGCCTTTTCGATTTCTTCGGGATTATGGCCGTCGACCGCAGCAATGACGTGCCAGCCATAGGCTTCGAAGCGCTTCGGCGTGTTGTCGGTGAACCAGCCTTCGACATGGCCGTCGATGGAGATGCCGTTGTCGTCCCAGAAAGCGATCAGCTTGCCCAGGCCCAAGGTGCCGGCCAGCGAACAAGCTTCGTGCGACACGCCTTCCATCAGGCAACCATCGCCCAGGAAGGTATAAGTATGGTGATTGACGATCTCGTGACCGGGCTTGTTGAACTCGGCGGCCAGCACCTTTTCGGCCAGCGCGAAGCCGACGGCATTGGTGATGCCCTGGCCGAGCGGGCCGGTGGTGGTTTCAACGCCGGGCGTGTAGCCAAATTCCGGATGGCCCGGCGTTTTGGCGTGCAACTGGCGGAAATTCTTGAGGTCGTCGATGGTGATGTCGTAGCCCGTCAGGTGCAGCAGGGCGTAGATCAACATCGAACCGTGGCCGTTCGACAGCACGAAGCGGTCGCGGTCGGGCCAGTGCGGGTTGGCCGGATTGTGGCGCAACTGGCGGCGCCACAGCACTTCGGCGATTTCCGCCATGCCCATCGGCGCGCCGGGGTGGCCGGAATTGGCCTGCTGGACGGCGTCCATGGCCAGGGCGCGAATGGCGCCGGTAAGCGGGGTGAAAACAGGGGTCTGCGGCGAGAGATTTGAGCTCATGTCGGTGATCCGTTACGCCTTTTCCCTGAAGCGGGGGCGCCCGGAAAAAAATGAAATTATCGTTCAAAACGAGGGGGTTTGGATAGTCCGATGCTCAAGATTGGCGTAATGGCATACAACCCGGATGCCGGATTGCCACTGTTCAAGCGGTCGATTCGGGCGTACGGTGAACCGATGTCACCGCACGCCTGAATGGGAGCCAAAAGCATGTCCGACGCTGCAAAGAAACCTGCCGCCGCCCCCGGCCTGGGGGCGACGCTCGCCAGCATCGTCAATGGCTGTTTCGGCGATTACCTGAGCCAGCGTGACAACGGCTTGGCTATCGACATGGCCTTCTACCAGCACAACCGCCCACTGGCCCTGACACCGGAAGCCTTGCGCGACGCCTTTCCGGCGCCGACCGGCAAGCTCTGCGTGCTGCTGCACGGGCTGTGCTGCCACGAAGGTTCCTGGGATTACCCCGACAGCCCGGTGCGCTCATACGGCAGCGCGCTGCAGGCCGACCTCGGCTTCACGCCGCTGTTCCTGCGCTACAACACCGGCCTGCCGATTCCCTACAATGGCAAGGCGCTCGACACCCTGCTTGAACAACTGCTCACCGCCTACCCGCTGCCGGTTGAAGAACTGGTGCTGCTGGGCCACAGCATGGGCGGGCTGGTGCTGCGCGGCGCCTGCCATTTCGGTGCCGAGCGCGGTGCCGCCTGGGTCGGCAAGGTCAGCCGCATCTTCTACATCGGCACGCCACACGAAGGCGCGGCGCTGGAGCAGGTCGGCCATCTGGTGAATTCGATACTGCACGCCGTACCCAATCCGATCACCCACCTGCTCGGCGACGTCGCCAACCAGCGCAGCCAGGGCATCAAGGATCTGCGCCACGGCACTGTGCTCGAAGGCGCCGCCGGCATCGCCGCCGGCCCCTGGCTGGCCAGCGCACAGCATTACATGATCGCCGGCACCGTCACCGACGACCCCGAACACTTGGCAGCCAAACTTTTCGGCGATGGCCTGGTGCAGCCGCCGCAAGCCGGCGAAAACGTCCGGCTGTTTCCCGGTATCGACCACATGCAGTTGGCGCACGACGACACCGTCTACGCCCAGATCAAAACGTGGTGCGCGAGCACCTGAAAGGAATTGGCATGAACCCCGAAACCCTGCGCCAGATACGCGGCGCCAAGGACTTGCTGGAAGACGCCATCGAAGCCTTGGCCGTATCGGTCGGCGAAGCCCAAAGAAAAATGACCCGCCAGCCCTACGCGCTACTGGCGCGAATCGAGCCGATTTCGAAGCCGGTGCGCGCTATCGAGGAGGCGCACCTGAGGATTGCCGACGGGGTCTATTTCTCGATCCGCCTTGGGAATCGACTGGTTGGCATCGCAGCCAATTTTGCGCTTGATCGCTTTGAGCGGCAGGAGTAAGGATTAGGGGGCGGATTCGGTGAGGGGTTGCTGGCGACCCTGAGCAGCTAGTCGACGTTCAGAAAGCAGACCTTCGGTTCAAGGGCAGGATTATCTCCCTCCACAGCTAACGCCACAGAATCTTCTGCGCAAGAATCTCAGCCGAACGGGCGAATCCAGGAGGTGGTTCAGATGCTCGCCCGTGCGCTATTTCATCGCGTGCCGACTTTAACTCCTTAAATAATGCAATGTCGGTTTCGGCCAGGTCTGTCCAAACACAGGAAGCGCACCAAACGAACCGATCAAAGAGGTTCTTAAGATTTGCGACCTGCAAACCAATGAGACTAAGAGTCGCTGTAGACGACTGTGCCCCCGCTCTGGACAGGAGTTGTGTCGCCTGCGCTTGGTGATCAATGCGTCCAAATACTGCGTACGTTTCGACCTCAAGAGCCAAGAAAAAATTGAGGAATCGTTTCAACGGGTCACTCTCTTCCATTCCCAGCGCGAAGAACCTGGCGGTGCGCTGATTGAGCTTAGGAGCCTTGTCAGTAGCAGAGAAAAGTTTTCCCGAAAGGAGTGCCCCATCCAGGGAGCGCGACACATAGGCTTCGGCTTTTCCCTCAATGCGTATGTCGTGTATCGACGTTCCGTCTGAACACCGACCAGAAGATGCTCGTTCTAGTTTCCTTAACTCGACATAGCAATCTGGCTCGTTCAACGCACAAGTCATTGCAACTAGCACAGGAGGAATAACTCGCTGCTCCAGAGCACTCAGTGCTTCGCGCACATGCGGAAAACTATCGTACGAGGTCATGCTGCCATCTTCGTGCCTCATTATTCGGCCTGCGCTACACTCGAAAAACTCAGTTGGTCCCACAGCAATCAGCACAAATGGACCATTCGATTTTACTCTCTCGCACCACTCAACCTCAGACTCGTCAAAGTCATCACCGGTAAGCTCCCGGCATCCGGCGTTTACGCTGTGTGCAATTGCGATTCGGTAGTCCGCTCCGGTAACCCGAGCCTGAACAACGTCTGAGAAGCCATCCGGTACAACTATGCCTCTAGCCTCGTAAACAGTCACACTCGTGAAACTGGCAACTATCGCACCTTGGGCAACCGCTTCGCGGAAGCCCATGGCCTCCATCACATCTGTTGAGAAAGTGATTGTCATTTGAGGTTGAGGTAATGAGTAATTCAGCGGTAGGCCCGTGAAGCAATCGGGTGTGAAAATGCAATATTAGGTGTACAGCATACGCCTGACGTGTCCGAGTGACCGCTTTGGGCAATGGTGACCAAGTCTGCTTCTGGCCGGTCTCTGCCTGTAGATTAGGAGTTTTCTGGAGTGTGGAAACGGAAAGGCACGTTGATGCTAGTTGATAGAGTTCCTGATCAATGGTGACATGGTCATCATCGGCGACAATCGGCGGAGCGGTCGATTCCATCGTAATAACGAAAAAGGCACTTCAAACGAAGTGCCTTTTTGTATTTGAGTGGCGCACCGAAAAAACCGCTACCCGTGATACCCAACCACCCGCTCCACCTCGTTCTTCGAGCCAAGAATGACCGGCACGCGCTGGTGCAGTTTTTCCGGGTTGATGTCGAGGATGCGCTGGCGGCCGGTGCTGGCGGCGCCGCCGGCTTGTTCGATGAGCAGGGCCATCGGGTTGGCTTCGTACATCAGGCGCAGTTTGCCGCCCTTGTCGCGGGTTTTGGCGTCGAGCGGGTACATGAAGATGCCGCCGCGCGTCATGATGCGGTGCACGTCGGCGACCATCGAGCCGACCCAGCGCATGTTGTAGTCCTTGCCCAGCGGGCCCTCCTTGCCCTGCTGCATTTCGGCGACGTAGCGTTGCACCGGGGCTTCCCAGTGGCGCTGGTTGGCCATGTTGATGGCGAATTCGGCGGTGTCGGCCGGTATCTGCATGGCTTCCTGGGTCAGTACGAAGCTGCCTTGTTCGCGGTCCAGGGTGAAGCAGGCGACGCCGTCGCCAACGGTCAGCACCAGCACGGTGGTCGGGCCGTAGACGGCGTAGCCGGCGGCGACTTGCGTTGCGCCCGGCTGCAGGAAGGCGGCTTCCGATGATTCCGGGGTGGACAGGTCGGCGTCTTCGGGGCATTTGAGTACCGAGAAGATGGTGCCGATGGAGACGTCGACGTCGATGTTGGATGAGCCGTCGAGCGGATCGAAGAGCAGCAGGTATTCGCCTTGCGGGTAGCGGTTCGGGATGGTGAATGGCAGGTCCATCTCTTCCGAGGCCATGGCGGCGAGGTGGCCGCCCCATTCGTTGGCGTCGAGCAGGATTTCGTTGGACAGCACGTCGAGTTTTTTCTGTGCTTCGCCCTGCACGTTGTCGCTGCCGGCTTCGCCGAGAATGCCGCCGAGCCCGCCTTTGCCGATGGCGATGGAGATGGCGTGGCAGGCGCGCGAAACGACTTCGATCAGGAATTTGAGGTCGGCGGTGATGACGCCCTTGTTGCGCTGTTCCTCAATGAGGTAGCGAGCCAGCGTGCGCTGTGCCATGTTTTCTCCCTGCGGCAATGACAAAGCCTTGGATTCTACCCCGCTGCGCGGCGGGTGTGCGGCTCTCGCGGCTTCAGTCGGCGCGCCACTTGATCGAGCAGCCAATCGATGCCGCTTGCTGGCGCGGACCGAGGCCGGTTTCCGCGATCTGGCGCATCGCGGCGAAGAGTTCGCGCGGCGCGTCGGGCGGGGCAGGGTTGCGGCCCGAGGCGTCGAGGCGGCCGCGGTATTGCAGTTCGAGCTTGCTGTTGTAGCCGAAGAAATCCGGCGTGCACACGGCGCCGTAGGCGCGGGCGACGGCCTGCGATTCGTCGTAAAGATAGGGGAAGGGGAAATCCAGCCGTCTGGCCAGTTGTGCCATGTTTTCGGGCGAATCTTCGGGGTAGACCGCAACATCGTTGCTCATGATGGCCACGCTGCCGACGCCGAGGGTCGCGAGTTCGCGACAGTCGCGGACGATGCGGTCGATGACCGCCTGGACGAAGGGACAGTGATTGCAGATGAACATCACCAGCAGGCCGTTGGGGCCGCGGCAGTCGGCCAGCGTGTAGCGCCTGCCGTCGGTGCCGGGCAGATCGAAATCGACGGCTGGCAGTCCGAAATCGCAAACGGGCGGATTCAATGCGACCATGTTTTTCCCCTGGACTTTTATTTGCCTGATAATAGCACCGATGAATCTGCCTCGTTTTTACTGCCGGGAAGCCCTTGCGCCGGGCGCTCACATCGATCTGCCGGAACAGGTGGCGCGTCATGCCGTGCGGGTTTTGCGGCTGCCGCCGGGGGCGGCGGTGGTGCTGTTCGACGGGCGCGGCGGCGAGTATGAAGCGCGCATCGAACGCATCGAAAAGGATCGCGTGGTGGCGGCACTCGGCGCTTGGCGCGACGTGGAACGCGAATCGCCGCTGGCGGTGACGCTGATCCAGGCGGTGCAGGCCGGCGAGAAGATGGATTTCACGATCCAGAAGGCGGTGGAACTGGGCGTTTCGCAGATCGTGCCGGTCGACAGCCGGCGCAGCGTCACGCGCCTTTCCGGCGAACGGGCGGGCAGGCGGGTGGCCCATTGGCAGGGCGTCGCGGCTTCTGCCTGCGAGCAGTGCGGGCGCAACCAGGTGCCGCAGGTGGCGCCGCTGGAAAAGCTGGAAAGCTGGCTGGCGCGGCCGGCCGACGGTGCGTTGCGGCTGATGCTGGCGCCGGACGCGGAGCATGCGCTGGCCGATTTGCAGCCAGTGCCCAATGTGCAGATGCTGATCGGTGCCGAAGGGGGGCTCGATCCGCAGGAAGTGCAGGCGGCGCGGCAGGTTGGCTTTCAGGCGGTGCGGCTCGGGCCGCGCGTTTTGCGCACGGAAACGGCGGCCTTGGCGGCGCTGGCTGCCTTGCAGGCTTTGTGGGGGGATTTCAAGGGGAGGAATCATGTTTGAATCGGCGGAACTCGGTCATGCGATCGATAGGGGGACATTCAAGAAGGAGGTGCCGAAGCTGCGCGCGGCATTGCTCGACATTCAGTACGACATGCTGGAGAAGAAGGAATTTCCGGTCATCATCCTGATTAGCGGGGTCGACGGCAGCGGCAAGGGCGAAACCATCAATCTGCTCTATTCGTGGATGGACCCCCGGCACATTTCGACGCTGGCCTTTTCCGAACCAAGCGACGAGGAAACCTCGCGCCCCTTCATGTGGCGTTACTGGCGCGCCCTGCCGCCCAAGGGCAAGGTCGGCATCTTCGCCGGTTCGTGGTATTCGCAGCCGATTGCCGACCGTATCGCCGGCAAGATGCGGCGCACCGCGCTGGATGAGCAACTGGAAAACATCAACCATTTCGAGGCGATGTTGCTCAACGAGGGCGCGCTGGTGCTGAAATTCTGGTTCCACCTTTCCAAGGACGGCCAGAAGAAGCGCCTCAAGGCCCTGGAGAGCGATCCGCGCACCGCCTGGCGGGTGACCAAGGAAAGTTACGACCGCCTGAAGACCTACGACAAGTTGCAGGAGGTCGCCGGCCATGTGCTGCGCGTGACCAATACCGCCAAGGCGCCGTGGATCATCGTCGAAGGCACCGATGACGCCTATCGCTCGCTGACCGTCGGCCACATGGTGCATGATGCGATTAAGCGCCGCCTGCAGCAGGGGCGCTTGCAAGTGCCGGTGGCGCCGCCGGTCATCCAGAGCATCGACCAGAAAACGGTGCTCAGCGAACTCGACCTGACGCGCAAGCTGGCCAAGAAGGACTACGAGCGCGATCTTGCCAAATACCAGGCGCGGCTTTCGGAGCTGGCGCGCGACCCGCGCTTCGTCGGCAAGCGCTCGCTGGTGCTGGTTTTCGAGGGCTCGGACGCGGCCGGCAAGGGCGGCAGCATCCGCCGCGTGGCGGCATCGCTCGATGCGCGGCAGTACCAGATCATCCCGATTGCCGCGCCGACCGAGGAAGAGCGCGCCCAGCCCTACCTGTGGCGCTTCTGGCGGCACATTCCGCGTACCGGGCGGGTCGCGGTGTTCGACCGCTCGTGGTACGGCCGGGTGCTGGTCGAGCGTGTCGAGGGTTTTTGTTCGGAAGCCGATTGGTTACGCGCCTACGCCGAAATCAACGATTTCGAGCATCAGTTGGCGGCGGCCGGCGTCGTGGTCGTCAAGTTCTGGTTGCAGATCAGCGCCGACGAGCAGCTACGGCGCTTCAAGGAGCGCGAGGCAACCGACTTCAAGCGCTTCAAGATCACCGATGAGGACTGGCGCAACCGCGAGCGCTGGGACGATTACGTGCTGGCGGCCTGCGATATGGTCGACCGCTGCTCGACCGGCTCTGCGCCATGGACGCTGGTCGAGGCCAACGACAAGAACTACGCTCGTGCCAAAGTCTTGAAAACCATTTGCGAGCGCCTGGAAAAGGCACTTCTGGACGACAACGGGAAATACATCCATCAATGAGCGATACCCCTTACGACGAGCATTTCGTCTCCTGGTTCCGGGCGGTTACGCCCTATGTCAACGCCTTTCGCGGCAAGACCTTCGTCATCGCCTTCGGCGGCAAGGCGGTGGCCAGCGAGTTCGCCAAGACGCTGGCCTACGACGTCAATCTGCTGGTCAGCCTGGGTATCCGCCTGGTGCTGGTGCATGGTGCGCGACCGCAGATCGAGGAGGAGCTGCGCGAAAAGAACCTTGAGTCGGTCTATCACAGGGGGTATCGCGTCACCGACGCCGAGACGCTCGATTGCGTGCTCGACGCGGTGGGCAGCGTTTACCTGGAAATCGAAGCGATGCTGTCGCAGGGCCTGCCCAACACGCCGATGGCCAACAGCCGCATCCGCGTGATCGGCGGCAACTTCATCACCGGCCAGCCGATCGGCGTGCTCGACGGCATCGACATGCATTACGCCGGCAAGGTGCGCAAGGTGGATGTAGAGGGTATCAACGCCCAGCTCGGCCTTGGCAACATCGTGCTGCTCAACTGCGAGGGACCGTCGCCGACCGGCGAGATTTTCAACCTGCAAATGGAAGAGGCGGCCGAAGCTTTGGCGGCAGCGCTCAAGGCCGACAAGCTGGTTTACCTGACCGACAGCCGTGGGGTAACCAATCCCGGAGGCGAACTGCTCGATGCGATGACCGCCGACGAGGTTGCCGAGATCATCAAGTCCGGCGAATGGCTGTCGCCCGACATTCGCCGTTACCTGCCCTGTGCCGAACGCGCGAGCCGCGCCGGCGTCGGCCGCGTTCACCTGATCGGCTTCGAGCAGGACGGCGCGCTGCTGCGCGAACTGTTCACCCACGACGGCGTCGGCACCGTGGTCACCCGCGAATCGCTGGAAAACATCCGCGAAGCCAAGCCCGACGACATCGGTGCGCTGATCGCGCTGATCGAGCCGATGGAGGAGGAAGGCATACTCGTGCACCGGCCGCGCGAGCTGCTGGAGCGCGAGATCGAGCATTTTTCGATCATGGAGCACGACGGCATCATCGTCGGCTGCGCCGCGCTCTATCGCCATTCCGACGAAGAGGCAGAACTGGCCTGCCTGGCGGTCAGCGCCGAACATCGCGAATGGGGCTATGGCGAGCAGTTGATGAAGCGCATCGAGCGGCGCGCGAAAAAGGCCGGTGTCAAACGCCTGTTCGTGCTGACCACGCGCACCGAACACTGGTTCGTCGAGCGCGGCTTCAAGCTGGGTTCGGTCGACGACCTGCCGGCCCGGAAACGCGATATGTACAATTACCAACGGCGGTCCAAGGTGCTGTTCAAGACCTTATAATTCGCCGCATCAACCTTACGGAGTTTCACATGGCACGTACTGTCAATTGCATCAAGCTCGGCCGCGAGGCTGAAGGTCTGGATTTCCCACCCTATCCTGGCGCCCTCGGTCAGCGCATTTTCGAGAACGTCTCGAAGGAAGCCTGGCAGCAGTGGATCAAGATGCAGACCATGATCATCAACGAGAACCGGCTCAATCTGGTCGATGCCAAGCATCGCAAATACCTGACCGAGCAGGTCGAAAAGCATTTCTTCGGCGAAGGCGCCGACCAGATCCAGGGCTACGTTCCGCCCAAGCCCTGATTGCTTTTAGCTCAGCAAAACAACCCCGCTCCGGCGGGGTTGTTTTTTTCAGGCGGCGACCGGTTTGCCGTCGACGCGCGTGATGACGATTGTGGCCGAGCGCGGGCGGCCGCCGACGGCTTGCGCAAACTGGTTGGCTGGCCACGCCGAGACGGCGGTCGGCTTGCTCGGGTCGGAGCGTTCGCTGGCCGGTTCGCCGGGGTGCTGGATATTGACGAACAGGGTCTTGCCATCCGGGGTGGTGGTGATGCCGGTCAGTTCGCAGCCTTTGGGGCCGGTCAGGAAGCGGCGGGTTTCGCCGCTTCTGACGTCGGCGACCAGCATCTGGTTGTTGCCCAGGTTGGCGTAGTCGCCCTTGTTCAGCGTGCTGGTCGACACGTCGGTCTGAATCCACAAGCGGCCGCTCGGGTCGAACCACAGCCCGTCCGGGCTGCCGTAGGCGTCGCCCCGGATGTTGCCCTGACGGTTCGGGTCCGGGTTCTGTGGGTCGCCGGCAAGCGCGAAAATGTCCCATTCAAAGGTGCCTGACGCCGCATCGTGGTTGTTTTCGCGCCAGCGAACAATGTGTCCGAACGTGTTTTCGGCGCGCGGGTTGGCGGCATTGAGGCCGGGGATTTCTGGCGTGCCGCGTTTGACGTTGTTGGTCAGTGTGACGTAAACCTCGCCGCTTTTCGGGTGCCCCGCAATCCACTCCGGGCGATCCATTTTGGTCGCCCCGGCCAGATCGGCGGCCTGGCGGCAACGGATGCTCACGTCGCCCTGGTCGTTGAAACCGTTGGCTGCGGTCAACGCGCCGTTGGGGTACTTTTCGCCATGGCGCAGTGGTAGCCAGCGCCCCTTGCCGTCGTCGCCGAACTGCGCGACATGCAGCGTGCCTTCGTCGAGCAGATGGGCATTGGCCGGGCTGCCGGGCTGGAAGCGGTTACGCGAAACGAATTTATAGACGTACTCGAAACGCTCGTCGTCGCCCATATAGACCACGACGCGACCATCGCGGGCGAGGGTGACGGTTGCCCCCTCGTGCTTGAAGCGGCCGAGCGCGGTGCGCTTGACTGGCGCCTGTTCCGGGTGCCAGGGGTCGATTTCGACGACCCAGCCGAAGCGGTTGAGTTCGTTCGGGTGGCGCGTCGCGTCGAAGCGCTCGTCGTGTTCATGCCAACGGAAGCCGGCGCCTTTTTCGCTCAGGCCGTAGCGTTTCTGGTCGGCGCTCGGTGCCGGCGGGCCCTTGAAGTAGCCGTTGAAATTTTCCTCGCAGGTCAGGTAGGTGCCCCATGGGGTGAAGCCCATTGCGCAGTTGTTCAGGGTGCCGAGCACGAATTCGCCGCGCTGGTCGCCGGCGGTCTGCATCGCCGGATGGCCGCGGGCGGGGCCGGCAATGCGGCAGGGCGTATCGGCGGTAACGCGACGGGCCAGCGCCGAAGGGCGGACGACTTGCCAGCCGTCCTTCGCGAGGCGGATTTCAATGATCGAAACGCCGTGCGCGGCTTTTGATTTGGCGACTTTTTCGGCGTTCCAGGTCAGCATGCCGTCGCTGTGCAACAGGCCGTCGTCGGTGTATTCGTGATTGATGCAGAGCAGGCCATGGGTCGACGACGGTTTGCCGTTTTCGATGAACGGGAAATAGTGCATGCCGTCGTGGTGCATGCCGGCCTGCCGGGCTTGTGCGGCGGCATCGTCGCCGGCATCGGTGCGGGCGCGCGGGCCGTCCGAGATTGGGTCGCCCCAGGCGTAGAGCAGGCTGACCGTATTGCCTTCGGCCAGCATGACGGCATCGGCCGTCGATACCGGGATGCCGGCGAAGTCGATGACGGCACCGGCCGCGCGCCCGGCGCTGGCGGCCAGGCTGGGCAGCGGAACGCCGGCAGCGAGCAGGGCGCCGCCGCCGATGCTCAGCGCGGTAGCCGAAAGCAGGCGTCGGCGGAACGGATCGGCCAGCAGGTCGGCGATCTCGTGCGGCTTGTCGTCGGCGTTCGGGTCGAAGCAGGTGTTGGTCATGACGTGTCTCGGCGGATCGGTACACGCCACTATGATCGGTCGATGTTTCAGTTGCGTGACGATCAGGCGCCTGCCTTTTGCCGCTTGCGGAGCTGATAGCGCATCAGGATGCGGCCGTCGATCTTGCTGCCGCGGATTTCGACGAAGCCGAGTTCGCGAAAACGTTTGGTGCGCGAAGTCGATACCAGAACCCGGCCGGCGCCGAAACGCTTGCTCAGCCATTCGATGCGCGCGGCGAGCAGCGCGCGGGCGATGCCCTGGCCGCGCATCTCGGGCGCCACCGCGGAGAGGTAGAGCAGGTGGGTCTTCGTCGCCCAGTCGGCGGCCTTGACGCCACCGACGCCGGCCACTTTTCCATTCTTGATGGCGACGAAGAACTGGCGGTAGAAGGGCGGATCCTCGACCAGCATCTCACGCATGATGCGTTCGCGGCCGTAGCGCTCGGGGTCGCCGAAGGCATTCTCGACGAGATCGATGGCGGCTTCGAGTTGCAGCATGTCGTGCGTGTCGAGCGCGCGGATCAGCAGTTTGCTCACGGCAGGCAGTATTTCAGGTTCGGCGCGATCATTCGCTCGGCCGTCCGGACGGCCGTCTGCCGGTTCAGTTCGGATTGCTTGCGCCCGAAAGCGTCGCGTTCGTCTGGCCTGGCGTGGGCGGCCTCGATGCTGCGCAGGCAGCGCCAGCGTTCGCCTGTTCTGGTCGCGAAGCGGCGCATCTGCTCTTTGGGGTGGTGCGTTCTGCAACAGTAACAGTACAACGTGTCGGACATTGCATTCTCCCGCTCATGATGGATTGTCACGAAAGCGAGCATGCGATTGGCGGATTACAGGATGATGACGCCGGGGCGCCGCCAGCCGGGCCGGTTGCGGTCGACGGCTGAAAATGGCCGAAAACCGGCCGGCTTGTTGGCGTCAGTAGTAGATCTTCGCCAAGTCGAGCGTCGAGCGGCGGCCGATGGCACTGCGCTTGGCGGCCAGCCATGTTTTGGCATGGGCGCGACCGTCATCGCGCAGGCGCTGGAAAAACGACAGGCTGGCGGCCAGCTTGGTTTCCGGCGCCAGTTCGCTCATCAGCGCATCGGCGCTGATGGCGTGGAAGCGCACCTGGCGCACCCGTTGTTCGAGCTGGCCGACCGGGATCCAGGCCTGCAGCCAGGCCGGCAGGCGCGATTCGCCGACGCGCTCGCGCAGGTGGGCGAACATGCGCATCTCGCGCAGGAAGGTGGCGCTGAAACCGAGCTCGCGCAAGCGCATGCGGATGTCCTGGGCCGAGTCCGGCGTCTCGCCGAAATGCAGCGGCGTCAGCAGCACGAGCAGGATATCGGCCGCCGTGCAGTCGTAGAACAGTGGAAAGACCGCCGGGTTGGCGCTGTAGCCGCCGTCCCAGTAAGGCTCGCCGTCTATCGTCACGGTGCGGTGGATATTGGGCAGGCAGGCCGAGGCAAGCAGGGCGTCGACCGACAGTTCGTGGTTGTGGAAGATGCGCAGCTTGCCGGAATTGGCGTTGGTCGCGGCGATGAACAGCTTGACCGGGCTGTGTTTGCGCAGGCGCTCGAAGTCGATCTGCGCGCCGAGGATATCGCGCAAGGGGTTGAGGTCGAAGGGGTTGAGTTGCTCGGGCGAGAGATATTCGGTCCATTGCAACATCAGTTTGAGCGCGGCCGGAACGGCCGGTGGCTCGCCGTCGGCGTTGCCGCTGTCGGGAAACGGCGAGCTTTCGGCGACGGCCGTCCAGAATCTTGCCAGCGCCTCGCGCGCCCCGTCGCGCCCGCCGGCCATCAGGCCTTGGGCCAGGCAGATGGCGTTCATCGCCCCGGCGCTGGTGCCGCTGACCCCCTCGACCGCGAGTTGCCCGTCTTCGAGCAGCGCGTCGAGTACGCCCCAGGTGAAGGCGCCGTGCGCACCGCCGCCTTGCAGGGCGAGATTGACCGTGGCATGGGGAAGCGAAATAGTGGGCATGAAAATCGGGCTTTTTTGGCGGTCGACCGCAACAGGCTACCAGCATTCGCCGGGCGGGGCGAAAAAAAGCCCGGCGGGGCCGGGCTAAAGGAGAGAGACTCGCATTCCCTCGTGCGGGATGATTATTTGTTCGTTGTGCGGCCCCGCCCATTTGGCCTTGTTGTCGGCCTGTTCTCCTTGAGGTTTTCGGCAATCTGGTGCGCCTCGTTTTCGGCCAGTTCGACAGTCTCGATGGCCGCCGCGCTCATGCCGTGCAGGGTCTGTTCGGCCGACTCCAGCGTGCTGCGCATCGCCGACAGCGCGATCGCCCCTTCCCACGGACTGTTTTTCGCGGCGCGGTTGATGCTGGCGAAAACGATCTGGTCGAAGGTGCGCACCTGGGCTTCCGCCGCCTGGATCAGCGACTTGTGGGCTGCGCCGAGAATCTCGCAGGCGGTGTCGAGCAGTCGGGTGGTGCGGGCGCTGCTTTCCAGCCACAGTGAGGCGGGGAACGTGGTCAGCGTATCGAGCTGGCCGTGGCCGAATTGCGCGACCTGCTTGCTGCCGATATGGAGCGCGTCGCGACCGGCAGCGGAGTACAGGTCGGTGAGGCGCTGGCTGGCGGAAAACCAGGTCGAGGAGAGGTCAAGCAGGTTGTTCAGCGTGCTTTCCCGCGTCTGGGCGGCAAGTTCCGGTGTCAAATACATGGGGCGCTCCGATGGCGATCGATGCCGCCAATCTAGCGCCCCCGTGTGACAGGAAAATGAATCAGGCGATGGTCTTGACGCCCTCGGCGGTGCCGAGCAGCAGCACGTTGGCCGGACGCACCGCGAACAGGCCATTGGTGACGACGCCAGTGATCTGATTGATGCGCGCTTCCAGGCCTTTCGGGTCGGTGATCGCAAGCCCCTTGACGTCGAGAATCAGGTTGCCGTTGTCGGTGACGAAGCCTTCGCGCAGCACCGGATTGCCGCCCAGCTTCGCCAGCTCGCGGGCGACGTGGGCGCGTGCCATCGGGATCACCTCGACCGGCAGCGGGAAGCTGCCCATCACGTCGACCAGCTTGGAGGCGTCGCAGATGCAGACGAAGGTCTGGGCGACAGCGGCGACGATCTTTTCGCGCGTCAGCGCGCCGCCGCCACCCTTGATCATGTTGAGGCCGGCGTCGATTTCGTCGGCGCCATCGACATAGACCGGGATGTCGGCGACGTCGTTGAGATCGAAAACCGCGATACCGTGGCCCTCGAGGCGCTTGCGGGTGGCCTCGG
>Ga0209507_1000994_pt1 | contig 24891 bp, 28 predicted proteins | sample AD_UKC028_MetaG_FD_184414 | JGI IMG/M metagenome (GOLD analysis project Ga0209507, IMG submission 184414) | Active sludge microbial communities of municipal wastewater-treating anaerobic digesters from USA - AD_UKC028_MetaG (SPAdes) (version 2) | ecosystem: Engineered > Bioreactor > Anaerobic >...
CGTCAGGATATTTTAACCCTATCCTGAGCTTGATTGATAATTTCGGTTTTATGCCGGACATGGTTTTTTCGAGAAAAGATTCGATCCTGTCCGGATAGCAAAGCAACCCCGCTCCTCTTCCCTTCTTCACCACCATGCGAAACGGACAGCCGATATTCCAGTTTACCGTGCCGCAGCCGATATCGTATAACGCATTGGCAAGCCTGACGAAGTCAGCCGGAACGGAACTCATGATCTGCGGTATTGTTGGAATGCCCGTATTTTGATCCGGATAGACTTCGCGCAGAAGGTTATCCTCCGCTTTCATTTTTTTCGATGTGGAGATGAAAGGCGCAATAGCCATATCAACTCCCTTGAAATAAACAGAGAACAGGTTGCGATAAATCCGATCGGTTATCCCCTGTATGGGTGCGAGGTATATCATGGGTAATCTCTCAATCCTTTGACTGTCATGACTATCACCACAGAGATGGCTTTCCCCCTGGTTTTTGCGGGGTCGTTTCTCGAACTACTGACACCTCCCTCATCATGAGGATCGCGCAAATTTTAATGAACATTTTCTGATGGCAGACGGTTTGTCAAGGCCAAACTTTACAGCAGCATCTGCCTTACAGAATATACACGGCAAGCGCAGATTCATGCCCAAGATTTTCTTGACATACAAGAACGCGTTTCCTATACTCTCTTACACAAAAAGGAAGTTCTTTTCAAAAAAACAAGGAGATGCATGGAATCAGATATTATCTTGGAATTCAGCGATAAAAGAAGGCTAGCCGCAAAACTTGCCAAGCCATTTCAGCCCAATGATGGTGTGATTAATGTTTTTTTGCAAGCATTCGGCGAAATCCAGCAATTTCTCCTGGCGGAATTGTGTTGTGTTTTGATGAAGTCCGATAAGACAAAAGTATTTCAAAATCTTGAGAATGCCATAGAGGAGGAAGTGACAACTTTTTTTGGCAAGACGTATCATGTTTATGCTTCGGAAGAGCAATCTTTTCAAACGGGATTCTTCGGCTTATCCATTCAAGAGGATACGCCGCACAGGCTCATTTTCTTTTGCAAAAATGGTGTAAGAGGGCGTTGCCAGAAACGCTTAACCGGTCAAATACTTGAATCACAGGGAGTGATATCTTCCGATTCCGTCCAGACAGGATTAGAGGAACAGCAACGGCTCAAAAAACGCATCTTAGGTGAAACAATTGCTGATAAAGCTTACTTGCCCCGAGATGTCGTTGAAGAGGCTATCGAAAAAGCAAAACAATCAGGGGCCATACCAAAACGAGCCAAAATAGGAGAAGTTCTCGTCGCCCTCGGCTTGCTCACACAGGAACAAGTTGAAAACGTCCTCTTAATCCAGCAGAAGGACAAAAAGAAAAGGATAGGGGAGCTGCTGATTGAAAACGGATATATCACTGAAGAGCACCTCCTTGCCGCTCTCGCCCACAAGTTCCGCACTAAAATGACGGATCTCTCAAACATTGTACCGGACATGAAAGCGATTGGTGTTTTATCGTCTCAGATCGTTCGGCAATTTCAGGTTTTTCCGGTTATGGATAAAGGTGATCGTCTGATTGTGGCGACATCCGATCCGACGGATTACAATATGGAAGAACAGCTGCGGTTCATAACAGGTCGCAGGATCGGATTGATGGCCGCCACATCAAAGCAGATAGCCGATGCGATAGAAAAGTATTATCCCCTGAAAGGATTTATCGTGGGCGAGCTGATCGACGAGTTGAGCGTGGATCAGGAAATAGAAGAGGATCTTGAGAAATCCGGATTTAGTGAATCCGATTCACAGATAGTCAATATTGTAAATAAAATCCTCGTCGATGCTTATTCTCAAGGAGCCTCCGACATTCATTTTGAGCCGGGAATGGGTAATGCGCCCGTTCAGATAAGATATCGAATTGATGGCTTATGTCGATTAGTGCACCAGATACCCATTCTTTATAAAAAAGCCATTATTTCACGGATTAAAATCATGGCCAATCTGGATATCACCGAACGCCGCAAGCCCCAGAGTGGAAAGATCCTTCTCAATTTTGAAAAAGATAAAGTTGAGTATCGGGTAGAAACTACCCCTACTGCGGGAAACAATGAAGATGCTGTCCTGCGGATTCTGGCATCGTCCAAACCCTTTCTCTTGAACCAATTGAGCTTTTCACCTCCGAACCTCAAAGTTTTGCAAACTGCCTTATCTCAACCTTATGGCATCATTTTATGCGTTGGACCTACGGGATCAGGAAAAACCACTACCCTTCACGCCGCCCTTGCCGAACTCAATACACCGGATAGAAAAATATGGACAGTCGAGGATCCCGTGGAAATCACCCAGGCCGGTCTGCGTCAGGTTCAAATTAAGAGCGATATCGGTCTCAACTTTGCGGAAGTGCTTCGCTCCTTCCTGCGTTCAGATCCGGATGTCATCATGATCGGTGAGATGCGAGATTCGGAAACTGCTAAAATAGCCATTGAAGCTTCGCTGACAGGACATCTCGTATTAAGTACGCTTCACACGAACAATGCTTCGGAAACAATTGTTCGTCTCATTGAAATGGGCATGGATCCCTTTAATTTTTCTGATGCGCTGATCTTAATTGTAGCACAGCGTCTGGCAAGAAGACTCTGCGATCATTGTAAGAAGCCGTACTGTCCCGATGAAGAGGAATACGCGACATTAGTCCATCACTATGACGAGCTTTTTTTTAAGAAACACAACATGCCGCCTTATTCCCGTGAAATTCAGCTCATGAAAAAACAAGGATGTGATCAATGTAGTGGAACCGGCTATCGAGGCCGGATTGGTATTCATGAAGTATTGGTCGGGAAGCAAAACATGAAAAAAGCCATCAAAAGAAGGGCCCCGGCTGATGAACTCAGGCTTCTTGCCATTGAAGAAGGGATGAAGCCCCTGATCATGGACGGCATACAAAAAATCTTCCAGGGTTCGACGGATTTGAGTCAGGTTTTAAGGGTCTGTTCTACACAAGCGGTTTTTGAATCATAGAGGAGACCCTGCAATCAGCTATCCTTCGCCATATGCAACTGGGCTGTTCTGACAGCGAGGTCTTTGTCTTTGGTGAAAAGCCACCATTGCGGTTTGGTGGTGTGAGGGCCAGATTCTTTTTCCCGTCCGCGGCAATGATACCAGCGCCCGTATCGTTCGACTATTGCAAAAGGATGATCACCGGCGCATAAAACACTGCACGTCCGAATTTCCTTGAAGTAAATTATTTCCTCCGGCTCTTCCTCACCGGCCATGTCAGCAGGCAAAACAATATGGGACACATCCACACCCTGTGCTTCTTTTTTATCCAGCCACTCTGAAATGTTCATGGTTTATTTTCTCCTTTCCAGTCGATTACGCTATCGCTTTTCGCGCGGGTCAGTCGTGATGATGACCTCTTTCCTTGAGGGCAAAGAGCGCGCAGTCCCTTTCGGAATTTTCATAAACATCCACGGCAGGCATTCGGAGGGATTTGAAGCCTATGGCGTGGCAGCCATAGGGGGACTTTGTCTCATGGGTAATATAGAAGTGCCCGCAGAAAAAACAATTGATGAGTGTTCCGCCCTTTTTGCTGTCTGCCATTATCTAATCCTTGCACCTTGTGCCTTGAACCTTGATCCTCGCCTGCCCCGCAGGGGTATGAACTTGCTTTCTATATCTCCGATAGCTTCTCCAGATTCAGTTTAACCGTCAGAAGTTTGTTGGCTGCATCGAGTTTTTCCTGTGCCGAATAAACCGCGACAGCTCCAAATTGGGCGGCTTTCTCAAAATATCCGGAGAGCGTCTCCCTTACTTTTCGAGGCGTCGCTGCAAATATTTGATCTCGGAAGGACTGACGCATCGGATCTGTTGCGCCGGCAAAATGGCGGATCATTGCAACGTAGCCTCGTCCCGACGGATCAAGGGGTTTGTCCAGCGCGCTTAGCGTGCTGATGATGGCTTTTTCCAAATCATCGGCATTCATATCATTTTGAGAATAGAATTTCTGCGCTTCTTGAAAGATGTTTAGCGTTTCGGCAATATGCGGATCGCGATAGGACAGAAACGCGAAAATTCCCTGCGTCGCGTCGAATGAGGACATCCCGCCGTAAGCGCCACCCTGAACACGGATATACTTGTAGAGGTAGCTGTTGGAAAGCTCCCGCGAAGCCAACATCAGAAGAGCGGAAGACGGATCTTTGTAAGCGGGCGCTTTCATGGCGCGGGCGACATACGATACTTGTGTTGGAACGGCAATCCCTGCATAAACGGGCGCAAGCGATGGTTGGCTCGTCCTTTTTGCGCGATGACCTGCCGGCAGTTTCTCCAGCAGCCGGTCGATATGTTCTTCGACCAGTTTGACGCCATCAGCCTCAGCGGTAATATTGATCGTGAGGTTATTCTTATTAAAGATGATTGCTTTTAACTGCGCCAGTTTTTCGCGCAAGTTCTTTTTGGACGTATCGAAATCGTTCGACTGCTGCTGAACAAATCGCAATTGGGTCCGGCCATGCCATTGTTCATCACGATAAGCAGGCAGCGTAAGCGCCGCGCCTGCCGCTCGTTTGGCAAAGATATGTCCGGACGGGATAATGGAGGATTGAAGATTATTTTTTCGTTCAGCGATTAAATCCCGCATTCTTGCATCCTGTTCCAGATCTCCGGCGCAGAGGATGTCGCAAATGGTCTTGGCGGCTTCCGGAAAGGTACGATAAAGCGCTTTAAAGGAGAAGATCATTTTCTGCCAGGTGTCGGTCGCGTCCACGGAAAAACCGGCGGACAGATCATAACCGAATCCGCCCATGTTAAGCGCAATGCGCTTGGCCATCTCATCATACGTGAAGCCCGCCGCGCCCATACCGCTCATGATTTTTCCCAAAAGCGGCAGGTAAAGTTGAAGTTCTTCGGGAACGTGGGCAATATCAAAAGCAAGATCAACATAGGCAATACCGTTGGTAAACAGGTCATGCTCCAAAGCAACCACCGAGGCAAGGGACTTGTGCTGTGTCGGAATGGTTTCCACCTGCTTCGGAATATCTTCCAGTCTTAATTTAGGCAACGTTGCCGCGGCTTCCGGCGAATCGGTCTCAGACTGAAATGCTTTCAGCCGGGCTGCCTGTTCGTCAATTTGCTGTAATTGTTCTTTCGTAAAACCGGCTTTCAAAGCAGCCATCTTCTCTTTCAACTTTGTTTCATTCTTCTGGCTGAAGTCGGGATCAGGCTCCATCACCGCAATCAGACGGTGTGGATTATCGACCAGCCACTTCTGGGTCAGTTTCTGGAACACTTGCGGATCGTCCGTCCAGAGCTTGCGAATATCTTCAATGACGCGCGAGAAATCAAGACCGATGAAAGGATCACCCCCATAGAGCCAGGTTTGAAAAACGCTGCCCATCAGTGTAATACCATAGGGATGAGAGCCACGGGAAATTTCCTTGCCGTGAAATTCGACCTGATGCAGAATGCCTTCAATCAGTTCACGGTCAAATCCTTCCGCGACAATTTTACGCAGTGTTTCAAAAATAAGATTTTCAATTTTCTGGACATCCGCGCTTTCCACATTGCGCAGGCCGGCGCAAAACATTAATTGTTTGAGGTCGGATTCGATACCGCTGACCGGCGACATATCTTCGCCCAAGCCTGAATCAATCAGCGCCTGGCGCAAAGGGCTGGCCGCACTTCCCACCAGCAACCCTGAAGTAATTTCAAGCATCAGCGCCGTTTCAAAATCCATATTTTCCACCAGCATCCAGGCGACGTTGACCATTGTTTTGCGCGCAAGCGACTCGCCTTTCTCTACCGGATAGGCGCCAGAGGTGCGCCTTGGTTTGGAAAAAAGCGGTTGGCTTTTTATGGATGAGTCAACTTCGACCCGTTCAAATCCGGCGAGCATTTCGGCCAGAAACTCCAGATGCTCGGTTGTTGGAATATCCCCGTAGATAAAAAAGCGCGCGTTGGTGAGCGAATAATATTTCCGGTGAAAATCTTTGAATTGTTCATACGTCAGGGTGGGAATGACCTCCGGGTCACCCCCGGAATCTAAAGCATAAACGGTGTCGGGATAAAGTTTTTGCTGGATATCTTTATACATCAGTGAATCAGGCGACGAATACGCCCCCTTCATTTCATTATAGACAATGCCGGAGATAATCAAATCGCTTTCCAGATCACCGGGTGTCGAAAATTCCAGATGATGGCCTTCTTGAAAAAATGTTTCTTTGAGCATCCGGGGGCGCAAAACCAGATCCGTGTAAACCCGAGCTAAGTTATAGAAATCCGTTTTGATCTGACTCGCCACCGGATAAATGGTTTTATCCGGGTAAGTAAAGGCATTGATGAACGTCTGCATGGTGGAGCGTATCAGCTCTTTGAAGGCGTCTTTGAGTGGATATTTTTCCGAACCGGCCAGAACGGAATGTTCCAGAATATGCGGCAAGCCCGTGGAATCTGCCGGCGGTGTGCGAAAGCCTATCGCGTATAAATTTTCACGGTCAAAGGCGTGCAGGTGCAGCACTTTCGCGCCGGTTTTCTGATGCTCCATTTCGTAAGCGGTCAGGCGAACGGCTGGAATGGCTTCTACTCGCAATACTTTAAAACCATTGAACACATCACCGGCTTGCAGGGTCGGTTGCGGTACCTTTATTTGCTGCATTCCCAAAACACTCCTTTCCATTTCTCAATCAAACGCTACCTTTGTTGGCCTCGTCATCACGTTATCATTTTTGATTTAGAAACGGGATAAAATGAAATTACTTTTAATCCGGGCAGTCCTGAATCATGACACGACGGTTTTGCGCCTGGCCTTCGGGCGTGCCATTATCAGCAATCGGACGGAATGAACCAACGCCATCAATGATCAAGCGCTGTTCATCGATATTATATTTTTCGACCAGATATTTTTTTACGCTTTCAGCGCGCCGCTTCGATAAGTCCATGTTATAAGCGTCTGATCCGACGTTGTCGGTATGGCCGGTTATTGCCAGCCTGGCTTGAGGATATTTCATCAGATATTCCAGAACGGGTTGCATTTTGCCGTCGATACTTGAATGAACCTGCGTTGCATTGGTTTGAAATTCAACGATGATATTCACGCAACCAGGCTTGCTGAAATCCTCTCTCTCAGCTGCCATTTCACGGGATTTTTTGGGAAACGATTTTCGTTTGGGCGCGGAGATCACCGGCTTTCTGGCAACGATTTTTTCCTTGGCGGCTTCCGTTACCGCAACATCCCTCGTCTCGTTGCTGAAGAATATCTCCCCGATCATGCCATCAGCGGAAGTCTTCGTTCGCTGCGTATTGATGTGAACTTGCACACCGGTGGTTACTCCCAGAGGCTCACCGCCGTTGATATCGCCGAAAAGCTTTTTGTAGTCTTCGTAAATATTACGACGTTCCGTGTACCACTGGCCTGTCTTGTCGGTTTTATTTCTCAAAACGATGTAGCGCAGTTTATCGCCGCCGACTTGTGTGCTGCGGCCACTCCAACCTTTGGGCGCTTCGTTATCCCAGATATAGCCGATCACAGGCGTGTTCAGCAGCGCCGGGAATCCTGCCTCTTTAAAAGCGATATAAACCTGCAGGGCCTGGTCATCGGCCATTTTTTTGCGGACATCGCCTCCAACCGGCATCTTATTAACTTTCCAGCGCCATGAAATAATCGGAAATTCTTTGACATTAACGCGAGCCGATGTACGCACGCCAAAAGAGGAGTTGCCGTACGATAGTAAGCGCAGATAATAGTTTTCTTCATCTTTTTCCATCTTCAGCGACGGCGCGCCAATTTTTTTCTCGACGGCCCAGCCGGCGGGCGCTCCGCCCGGCATGTCCGCCGATCGAAATTTGGCGACGGGAATAATGGCCGCAAAAGCACCGGCGCAGACAAGCAGGACGAAAAACAGCGACAACAACAGACAACGCAAAACGATGAATCTTTCCTTACACATGGTGGCTGGCCAACTTCTGCGCGCGTAACACCATAATTTCAGTTCGGGTGAAAACAGACTGCACAAAACCAACATGCTGAAGAATATTTTCTCTGCCGCCTTCTTCGCGATCAATCAGCGTAATCACACGGTCAATGATCAGACCGGCCTTACGGGCATGCTCGATGGCGGTAATCGTGGAACCGCCGGTGGTAATCACATCGTCAATAATCACAACTTTTTCGCCCGGCATGACGTTGCCCTCAATGGCGCTTTTCGTGCCGTGATCCTTCGCGTCTTTGCGGACAATAAACGCTTTGATCGGCTTGCCCAACTGATGGGAAATAACGGCGAGCGCACCGGCAATCGGGTCGGCGCCCAGCGTGAGACCTCCCGCCGCAGTGACCGGCGCGTCTTTTATCATATCGAAAATAACCTCACCGATCAAATTCATCCCTTCCGGGTCGAGCGTCGTCGGTTTACAATTAAAATAAAAATTACTCTGCCGGCCCGAGGCCAGTGTGAAAGGCGGATTGTCACTGTATTTAAAGGAACGCTCCAGGATGATTTCGCCGAGACGTTCCTTGACCGCACTCTTATCTATCGACATCAATATTTCCTCCCGTTACAATTTTCACGACTAAGAAAGACGATCGTTTAAAACAAATTTGATGGGCAATTCCGCCCACGTTTTATAAGGGATGCCCGACTTTTTAGCCGGTTCGAATTTCCAGGCCATCACCGCTTTGATTGCGGTTTGGTCCAGAATGGCATAGCCGGACGATTTACTGATAACGGCCCTGCCGACGCGTCCATCCGCCAGAATTTCAGCCGCAACGAGCACAACACCCTCATAGCCCTGCTGCCGCGCCATTTCCGGGTAACCGGGCGACGGGTTTTCCCTGTACAGGGGATAGGCGTTGGAAAAGGCAGGCGCCGCACCTGACGCCAACGCCTGCCCGCCTGCATCGGAAGCCGGGGAATGACTCCCTGCCGAGGCATAGGCGACTGTTTCAGTCCATGGAGAATCTATCGTTTTGTCGCCGGCAGCCGTTTCGGACACTCGGGGAGTGCTTGCGGATTCCACACGAAAATTTTGAGTTGCCGATATTGCAGGGATTCGATTGGTCCGGGTTGCCGTTGATTGTTTTTTCTGACTGTTTTCTCCTTTGACGAAGACCGGCGAAAAAGAAATTTTATCCCGAGTAGAAAGCGATACCCAGACAAAATCAAGTTTACCCGGGTCTCGCGCGATCATCGCCGTGGCTGACACGCTGAAAACCAAAATGACCGCCACCACTGCGTGCAGCAGAAGCGATGCGCAAACACCTAATAATTGATTTTGTTTTTCAGTCATCATGGAGAAAACGTTACTTTTTCATCAATTGATCAACAACTCTGACAGCGGCCACGCCGTCTTTTGCAAAAGACGCTCCGATGGATGCGGCATAAGCCTCCGTGACCACCGCGCCGCCAACCAGGAAATCCGTTTGAATCCCTTGAGCCCGGGCCATCCCGATGATCTCTTTCATGTTGACCATCGTCGTGGTCATCAGGGCAGAGAGACCGATCACGTTCGGTTTCTCTTTTTGGGCCGCCTCAATAATAACCTCGTCTCGAACATCCTTGCCCAGATCGACAACACAATATCCGTAATTTCTCAAAAGCAGCGCGACAATATTCTTACCGATGTCATGAATGTCGCCCCGGACGGTGGCAAGCAGTACCTTTCCCTTTTCGACGGCAGCCGCTTTTTTCAGATACGGATCCAGGTAGGCCAGAGCTTTTTTCATCGCTTCCGCCGCAGCCATCAATTGCGGCAGAAAATAAATCTTCTTTTCGTATAAATCTCCCACGCGCACAATAGCCGGAATCAGAATATCATCAACCAACCGGTCGGCAGTCCGGCCGGTTTTGAGAACCGCTTCAATTAAGGACGCAATATGGTCCCGGTCCCCGTCCAAAATGGCCGCGGTAACTTCTTCCTCGGGCGAAACATTGGCTCCGGCGCTTTTGGGCAGTTCGGCCGCCGGCTGCTGGGAAAAATGATTAATAAAATGCAGGGCTGCCTTTTCTTTGGCGATGAGTGCATCTCCCGCTTTTTTTACATTCATGAATTCCACGCTTGCCGGATTGGCAATCGCCATCGTGAGACCGCAATACTGCGCCATGGCCAGAAATGCGGCGTTGAGCCAGGGACGCCCCGGCATACCGAAAGACACATTGGATAGTCCGAGAATGGTTTTGCTCTTGAAAGTTTTCCGGCACCAGTTCACCGTGGACAGCGTCTCTCTGGCGGCTTCAGCGTCGGAGGCAACCGCCATCACCAGACCGTCAACGACAAAATCGTCTTTGGTCAGACCAAACTTTTGCGCTTTCTGGAAAATCGCCTGAATGACCGCCCGGCGTTTTTGGGCCGTATGCGGGATGTCGCCGTCGGTTAACGGCAGCAGGATAAACATCGCCCCGTATTTCGCGGCCAGCGGCAAAAGTCTCGCCAGCTTTTCTTTTTCACCGGAGATGGAATTGATCAGCATCCTGCCCGGATAGATCCGGAGCGCTGCCTCAATAGTTTCGACTTTGGATGAATCGATCACCAGCGGCAAACGGGTTGAAGTGGATAAAAGTCCAATGACTTTTTTGATTGTTTGAACTTCATCAATACCCGGCTGGCCGACGTTGACGTCCAGCAGAGAGGCGCCCTGCGCTTCCTGTTCTTGAGCCATCTGGCGGATGATGGACATTTTGCCTTCCATCAGCTCCTGCTGCAGGGCTTTTTTCCCGGTGGGATTGATCCTTTCTCCGACGACAAACAGAGGCTGATTCTCATCCAGATGCAAAAAACTTCGCGCTGAACTCAGCGCGGCAAGCGACGCGCGGCGGGGTTTTAAAGGTTTTCTTCGCCCGACTGCTTTGGCCAATGCGGCAATATGATCCGGCGTCGTTCCACAGCAGCCGCCCAGCAGGGTTGCGCCCGCCGCTATAAGTTTGCGCGCATAGGAGGCAAATGTTTTGGCATCCATGTCGAAAATGGTTTTTAAACCTTCAAGCCGGGGCATACCTGCATTAGGTTTGGCTAAAAGCGGGACCGTCGCATAGGGTTTCATCGCAGCGAGAAATTCCACCATTTGCTCGGGACCGGCGGAACAATTGCAACCCACGACATCCGCACCCAGACTCTGCAAAGTAATAAGCGCAGACACAGGCGGAGTGCCGCCCAGCGTGTGACCATCTTTTTCAAACGTCATGGACACCATGGTATAGATATCCGAAAGCTCTTTCACCGCCAGTAAAGCTGCGCGTGTTTCCTGAATATCAATCATGGTTTCAATCACGATCAGATCACAGCCGCCGTCGATCAGACCGCGGGCCTGTTCCTTGAACGTGTCCACCGCTTCTTCAAACGCCAGCGGACCAAAGGGCTCGATAAATAAACCGGTGGGGCCGATATCTCCGGCGATCAGCGCTTTTTTCCCACAAGCCTGTCTGGCCAGGCTTGCCAGTTCCCGATTCACCGAATAAACATCTTTTTTTACACCGTATTGTTTGAGCTTGAACCGATTCGCGCCGAAGGTACAGGTATAAACAACCCGGGCGCCGGCTTTTTGATAGGACGCATGAACATCCTGAATAATCGTTGGATTTTCCAGGCACCAGATTTCCGGGCAGACACCTGCCGGCATTCCTTTACTCTGCAACTCGGTACCGGTTGCCCCGTCCAGAATAATGACCTGTTTACCGAGAAGACTTTGAATTTTAAAGCTTTTAGTCACAAAACGCTCCCAAACTGTTTTTCCGAAGTGCAATCTTATACCATCTTTGGAATCAGAAGTGGAATATTTTTTTAAACGGGATGACCACGAATTTCTCTTAAACATCAAGTGATTATCATTAAATCATACAATTGAGGGATGCCGATCGGAAATAAAACTTTCTCTAAAAATGATGTGGCTTTCTCAGTTGGCTCGGGGTGTTTTAAGGGAGGGTGTCCGTTTGACGCGGGACCGTTTGACGGCAGCTATTTTTCTCTCCTTACCTTGTAATTCCTTCATTTTACCAAAAACGGGGTGACGGCGCGCGGCCAGGCGAACAAACAGGCTTCCCATCTGCCCGTAAGAGATACCCGCAACCTCAGCAGCGCAGGCCATACTGGCGTCATGGCTGATGTCCGCATTGGGATTGACATCCAGCACATAAAAAATGTTATCCCGCAGACGGATGTCCAGGCGGGCGTAATCTCTGCATCCCAAAGCCCGATAAGCGTCACAGCAAACCTTTTCCAACGCCAGATTCTCTTCACGGGAGAGTGGCGCGGGCAACAGCGTTTCGATTTTTTCATAGGAGTCGGAACCGGGAATAAATTTGGAATCATACGTGCAAAGCCGGTCTTTGATATTGCCGAAAAAAGAGAAGTCCATTTCTGCAACGGGCAGCACGGTAAGTTTTTCGTTTCCCCAGACGGAAACATGAAATTCGCGCCCGTCGATAAAGTCTTCGACCATGGCCGGCTGATTGTACGTTTCCAGAATAAAGGGAATCCGATTCTCCAGCTCCAGGGGATTGAGCACAACAGAATCGCTGGTGATGCCTGCGGAACAATGTTCGTTCATTGGCTTGACAATAGCCGGGAAACGATTCCACTCGCACGGCCCGGTATGATGCACTATCCGCCAGGCGGGCGTTGGAACGCCGGCCTGTTCCAGTAAAACTTTGACCCGATACTTATCCTGAGCCAGGGCCAGAGTCTCTGAATCGGCGCCAGTAAAGGTAAAACCGAGCATCTCGAGCCGTCTGGCCACAAGCCACTCGCTGTGTTTCAGGCCTGGTAGGCCTTCGCACCAGTTAAAAACAATATGCTCTGAAGGATCAAACGAGTGGAGATGGTTGGCGATATCATCATCGGCGACAGGAACGAAGACCATGGGGTAACCCACCTCGATCAAGGCGTGGCCGAGTTGAGTCGAAAGGTTGATGACCTCTTCTTTTTCTACCTGCGTCCAGTCTGGATCAACATTATACAATAAGACAACCGGAATTTTCCCAGGCGCTACATCTGCCGGCACTATGAACCTCCGAATTTTAAATTTTCACCCTTCCCGCTTCTGCTCATCGGGGAATGGTTTCGATCACACCGGCCTGCCCGATTTGACCCAATTTCATGAACACCCACCGTGATCGGATCGTTATTTTTCATATACATATTTTTTTAATAATTCCAAGGAGTGATTTGTGTATTCCTTCAAAATGGCTCCGGATATAAACAATTCTGTGTCCACGGCGTTCGCATTCGATACCGGCATCACCAACAATGCCATAAGAAAAACAAACAGTGGTACAGCACCTTTCAGCGTTGGTCTCATTGTCATTCCTCCTTATCATTTGCCCAACGAAAAGCTAAGCCGGAGTGGGCCACGGGCCAGCGATCGGGTGGATTGATTTTGTTACCCGTTTTATTTGCTTTTTGAATAACTTTTAAGATCACGATAGTAATTTTCATGAGAGCCCATCATAACCAGCTCTAAATCTTTGCCGAATTTCCGATAGGCCAACAAATATAAGTTTGTTTTGAGTTTGAATTTATGGACAAATACGCTCTTTAAATCTCCTTTTTTCTCTTCGCCAATACTTGGATTCTCCGCGATATTCCTTACTTCACGATCTAAAGCTTCTTTTTCGGCTTTAGTCATTTTTTTAACTTTTTTTTCAAATAATCTTGATTGATAGATTTTCATTTTAACCTATCCAAACTTGTATTCTGTTTTTTCACCCTGATCCAATTCATCAAGTCCGATCAATATTTCTTTTATAAGAGAATACGGCAAGTCTGGATTTTCTTCAGCACACTTGCCCAGACGCGCCCAATGTTCTATTTGGCCCGCAAGTGACCGATGATCGATTCGACTAAACCTCTTCGCCTCATCAACCAGTTCTTCTGATATTCTAACCGCTGTTGGCATATTTTTACCTCCAAATCACTTTATGATGCATAATATTTCATAATGCGACATATTGCAACATATTATTTCATGGATAACGACTGAGGTCAGCGAGGACTGTGAGCTGTCAGCTGTAGTGATTTGGGATTAAGATTCAAATTCACTCTTTGCAATACCAGATTGACGAATGATGGATTGTAGTGTCCCGATTTTCAGTTCCGAATGATTAGGAACTGGAACAGTGATCGTTGTGTTCGGAAGATGTTTTTGCATAACAATGTGGCCACCCTTCTGGCGCACTTCTACAAAACCATGCTGGGAAAGAATATTGCAAACCTGCTTTCCAGAAAGAACGCGAAGTTTACCCAACGGCAACCTCCACTTGCGTTACGTATACTTCCTCATGTAATCTTGTTTGAATTTCCATGGGTGAGGCTGTTTCAAAGAAAAGTTCCAGAGCTTCCCGAAGGTTTATACGAGCTTCCTCAATAGTGTCGCCTTGACTGGCAATATCCAGTTCCGGACACAATGAAACATAACCGTTACCCTCACGCTCAATAATCGCGGTGAGTTGTTTTTGCATAGTATTTCCCCATAATTAAGATTTTATTAATCTGTCTCACGCACAATGGCCTGGGTTGCACGTGTAAACCATATGTCTTTTGTTGAACCAGTGGTCTTAGGTCCCACTACTGATGATACTGAAACTCCCCCGACCGGCCTCCAACCTTCATTGAGATATATATTTATCATATTTTCAAGTTTCACAAAAGCATTGTTATTTTGGTTATTTTCTTCACCAATGGCCGTGATGATCTTGTAAGTCAGCTTGGGTGGCATATCAGTTCCTCACATATATTTTATTCCAACGGCGAGCTGAGCCGGGGCAGCGTCCCTGGCGCTGCGATCAGCCGGATTGCCATTGTTATGTAACTTTTAAATAATCACTGCGCCTTTATATTTTCAGGCCTTATCCATTGTGGAAGAATAGCTTTTTCAACCTTAGCGTTTTTCAATGCCGGGTATTCGGAAATGAACAATTTCATATCTTCTTCAAGTTTATCTTCGACGGCTACATCGTATGTTCCCGTATAAGCGCCGACGACCGGGTTTTGTTGCCACGGTGGTCCAACGCGGCCAGCTCTTATTTCACTATTATTTTTCATTTCGCGCATCACGATATCAAGATGTCCCAGGTAGATTATCGAATTCGATTTAATCTCAAATTTATAATTCAATGGGACAGAACCACCCCCGCTTATTCCGTTATGATCGTATGCCGCCCCGATGCTATGAAAATTGTATGAACCACTCTCTAATTCATAGCTCAAAAGATATTCATTGAAGCTATTCTCTGCGCTTTTTATTCGATAGGCACTATTGGTTTTACGAAAATACTTAACAGACCCGTGTCCGCATCTTTCAGATTGCGGACATATGAGTGAACCCATAACCTCTAACTGATAGTTTGGCTTGAATTGATTTGAAATTTTGACGGACAGCAATGCAATCGATTTTTTTGTAACATCAATGTCGTTTTGCCCTTTAGTGAGAGCCATATTATAACCGCAACCTGTGATAACGAAGACTAAACATAGGATGAAAAATAATTTGAACCTAATCATAACTCCTCCTTTTATCAAGATCGTCTCTTAACATAACGTGGAAGTGAGCGGACTGCGAAGCTTTTGTCGCAGATCCGCTCAACTAACGGGTTGGGCGATGGTGTTACCGAACGACGTCCATGGCGATTAAAGGTCACACTGTAGCTGCTTGGTGGTCCCACAAGCCGTTTGTTCGATGGGGATTACGGCAACGGCTGATACGATTTAAGCATATCGACAGTACGACGCCATGCATCTTTGGCATCGTTTTCACGATATGCACCCATAGGCTTGCCGCTGGCACCGGTCGGCAGATTGAACCCATGGTTGGCCTCAGGATAAACCACCAATTCAAAGGGTAGTCCTTTTGCCTTAGCCGCTAGTTCAATGGCCTGCGCAGTTTCAATCAAACAGCATTCTTTATGACGGTCTTGTTTGGCCGCCAACAGCAGTACCGGAACCTGAAAATGACTGATCAGCAAATCGATTTTATTCACCCAGGGCTTGGTGAGTGGGTAGTATGCAACCACCATAGAAACAAGATTCGGCATGTTCGCTGCGTGCATTAACGCACCTCCTCCGCCAAGTGAAAAGCCGATTACCGCGACTTTGCCCTTCATGGCGCTTGGGGATTTCAGTGCCCGCTCAATTGTTTTTCTCAAATTTGCAGGACCCGTCTGCTTAGAGTTAAGCATGTCATTCCCATCAACCAAGACTGAATAATAACCGAGCCGGGCCAGGTCTTCGGCATAGAATTGGTAGGAGCTAGGCCCCATCTGCCCCGAAAGAACAATAACTACCGGCCCGGATCCTTTGTCCGGTGAATAAGCAGTTTGGGCAATACCTTCCGAACTCGCCTCAGTTGACACACCACCTGCCGCGAATGATGATGCTGAAAAAAAAGCAAACATCAATCCGATCAGAAACATACTTACTACTTTTGTGATCCACTGTTTTCGCACAATAAATCCTGTTCTCGTGATCTTCATATTCTTCGCCTCCTCTTAACATTTGAATTTTGTGGAATGCCCAGCGCATTCAAACATACCCTATATTTGCCATCAAGCACAACGGCGAGTTGAGCGAAATGCCGGCGGGCTGTCATGCTTGCATGGCAAGGCCGATGGGATTTGCGCTCGAACGATTTGTTCGACCGCACGAATCAGCGCGTGGTCGGACTAATCGGGCGAGCGCGAACGCGCAACTCGCCGTACGGGCGCGCGCAGCGCGGCCGTACGGCGAAATCAGCGGGAGGCAGACGTAGCCTGCTGATCCGCTGTATTGACTGGTTATGCAGTTTTTAAATTTTCAATTCTTCTCCGATTCTTTCAGCAAGAAATATCTTTAACAATGATTGATATGGAACATCTTTTTTATTTGCAAGAAGCTTAAGTTCTTCAATCATTGACTCAGGGAGACGAAGTGAAATTGATTTTACCGACGGCTTGAGATTTGAGAGCACAACTTTTTTTGCTTTTTTCCAATTAATATATTCTGTTGAATCATGAGTCGCCCAAAAAGTTCTCTCCTCATCTTCATTTTTAAATTTTGGTATTTTCTTTATGGGATTCATATTCTTTCCTTTCTTTTCGATTCATATTTCTGGCAGAAATTACCCGGATTTTTTGATTTCTTACGGTAAAAACAATAAATAAATGCTTTTTCCCATCAGTAGAACCTAGTGCATAAAAACGCTTCTCTATGAAAGAGTGTTCTGTATCATCGAAAATTATCAGCGGAATATTCAAAAATGCCTGTTCGCATTCGGAAGGGGAAACATGGTGTTTATTCCAGATCTTATTAGAATTATGTTCATCCCATTCAAAACCGATGCATTTTGATAGGATATCTAATTTGTTATTTTCTTCCGCCATGAATAAAGTATATTCTTATCATATACAGTTGTCAACATTTAATTATTTATTTTTGCATAACGGCGAGTTGAGCGAAATGCCGGCGGGCTGTCATGCTTGCATGGCAAGGCCGATGGGATTTGCGCTCGAACGATTTGTTCGACCGTGCGAATCAGCGCGTGGTCGGACTAATCGGGCGAGTGCGAACGCGCAACTCGCCGTACGGGCGCGCGTAGCGCGGCCGTACGAAAAGCTAAGCCGGAGCTGCGCCCCTGGCGCGGCGATCGGCTGGAGCGATTTTGTTATAAGCTTTTTTCAAATAATTCTATTGCGCTACTTGATGTATTATTTCCGAAATATATGATTGGTATTTTACCCCCAACTTATTTGCTTTATCTTTAATTTTTTCGATATCCTCGCTATTGACTCTAATAGTCATGGTTATGTCTTTTTTCCTTGCCTTAAGAGCATTTTCTATTTTTTCAAGTTCCTTCCCTTTAAGTGGTTTGAACTCACCACTTAACAAGGCATTTTCAACTTCTTTTTCATCTTTGGTTAATCTGATCTTTTTCATGTTGCACCTTCTTTGCTTTTAAGCATTTTTGTATATTTCCGGCTTGGAAACATAGTTTTTAGAAAAATATATTTCTCCTCAACAATGCAAGGTACCATCCAGACATATTTCTTATATTCATATAATAAAACCATCTGATTAGCCCTTGACCGATGTTTTTCAGCACCTAAAAACGTTGAATCTAAAATTTCTTCGAACGAAACGCCCCTTTCCTTTTTTAGAAGCTTATTCTTTTCTTCGTCCCATTTAATTTTTTTCATGGCTTAATTATAGCACAAAGGTAATGTCATTACAATTGTATTTACAATATTTTTTTATAACGTGCGGATCAGCGGCGGCTGTATGCCGTCCGCTGTGTTTGCGGGTTCGGCGCTTGTATTTCAGTCTTTCATTTGCTTCTTATACGATTTGATGAACCGTCCAAAAGACTTATCCTTTTTTCGTTTGTCCAGATATGACATCTCGTAGTAATCTGACTCTTTTTTGAGCTTAATATAGCTGGAATAGCGATCTTTATTCAACGCACCGCCTTCGACCGCGGCTCGGACGGCACAGCCGGACTCGAGTTCGTGGCTGCAATTCGCATAGCGACAATTTGCGGAAAGGATGACAATGTCTTCAAAACCTACGTTGACCCCGTCACCCGCACCAACAAGGCCCAGCTCCCGCATACCAGGCGTATCAATTAACATCGCACCTTGATCAAGAATGATGAGCTGGCGGCGCGAGGTCGTATGGGTGCCTTCTCCCGTGCTGCTGACAGTCTTTGTGTCATAAGCGTCTTGACCGATCAGGCGGTTGATGAGCGTAGTCTTCCCAACACCAGATGAACCAAGCAGGCAATATGTCCTTCCCGGGGATAGTGTCCGTTGAAACTCGTCAAAACCGATACCGCTGATATTACTGAGTGCAAGCACTCTGACCTTGGTGGCACTTGCTCTAATGATAGAAAGCTTCTGTTTCAAATCATCCTGGGTGATCAAGTCTGTCTTTGTAAGAATGACAATTGGTTCAACATGTCCGTCTGCTGCCATCACCAGATATCGATCCATCCGTCGGGGATTGAAATCAAAATGACATGATTGAACAATGAAAGCAGTGTCTATATTAGCTGCAATCATCTGAATATCAACATTTTCACCGGCTGTCTTGCGGCGTAAAAACGTCTTTCGCGGAAAAACCCGGTGGATAATTGCTGCCGTGTCGTCATTGTAATATTGCACTGTCACCCAATCTCCGACACAGGGCAGGTCACTGGTGTTTTCAATTTGGAAAGAAAGCTTGCCTGCAAGTTCGGCCGGGACTTCTCTCGAATCATTTCTTACCAGATATGAGCCGCGGTCAACCGCCGATATCCGAGCTATGCCAGTGCCCTCTTGGAAGAACTCGCTCATATATGCTTCAAACCATTGGTCGAAACCTAGATCACTCAATTTCATAAAGTTTTATCACCGAACGGCGAGTTGAGCGAAATACCGGCGGGCTGTCATGCTTGCATGGCAAGGCCGATGGGATTTGCGCTCGAACGATTTGTTCGACCGCGCGAATCAGCGCGTGGTCGGACTAATCGGGCGAGTGCGAACGCGCAACTCGCCGTACGGGCGCGCGCAGCGCGGCCGTACACAGAGCTAACCCGGAGTGGCCCGATAGGGCCGCGATCGGGTTCAGCGCCTCGTTAGCCACTTCAGCTATGACTGCTTTCTAAGCCCATCAAATGTCTCGCCATTTGGGAAGGAACAAATCCCTGAGGCGAACCTCATCACTTGTCAATGCAAGCACAATGTAGAGAATCGACCAAGATATGTCTACCACGCCGGTCCACCAGAAGGTACTTGGGAAACCAGGTTCCCCAAAAATATAGGCATACAATAATACAACGTAGAGGATTCTTCCTATCAATACAGAACCGATAATGAAGAGATAGCGTCGTATATTGAAAGCCGAGAGAATTTGCAGGTAAGCAAAGCAAAGTAAGAATGTTGCAAGGAATATGGCGTAGAAACGGTGGACCGGTGGTTCTGTATAGACAGTTCCGATCATAAATGCATAGTTGAATCCTGCAATAATGTCCCATATACCACTGAGGAAGAAAACAATCGCCAAGGCCTTTAATGATTTTGATGCGGTCATAGTCCCCTCCTTTCCCTTATGAATTGTATATCTGTATGGCTAACGGCGAGTTGAGCGAAATGCCGGCGGGCTGTCATGCTTGCATGGCAAGGCCGATGGGATTTGCGCTCGAACGATTTGTTCGACCGCGCGAATCAGCGCGTGGTCGGACTAATCGGGCGAGTGCGAACGCGCAACTCGCCGTACGGGCGCGCGCAGCGCGGCCGTATGAAGAAATCAGCCGGAGCGCAGCGAGCGGCTGTATTGGTTTTGTTAAGTATAAAATTCAATTGGTTCATATAATATTTTTCTAAAATCATGGCTTCCATTTAATTTCTATTAGAAGGGATCTTTTTGAATTCTGTGGAAGTAATGCATAAGGTATATATGGTTCACCGATTTCCCATTCTTTTGAATTACCGACAGGAGAAAATCGTACAGTTTTTGTATGGTCACTTTCCCAATTCAATACAGCCATTATTGATGATTTAAGAAGCGCAGGGTCTGTTTGGGCAATTTGCGGATTCATAGGTTTGTATGATTTAATATTTGTTAGCTGCTCTGAAATAACAACGTAGATTGTTGATGGCCATGGCTCTGGCACTCTCCACTTTGGAATGTACAAAGAAAATTTGACGTCATCAATAAATGCATCCCAACGTAATTTATTATCTGTTTCTTTTGCAGATTCTAATACATGCATTTCAATCATAGTATTTTCCTCAATATTACATTTCTTATATACTTAACGTGCGGATCAGCGGCCGGCGTAGACTGTCCGCTGCATTTGCTGGTTGGCCTTTTTAAAGTTCCCCATTGTTCTTCTTGTCAAAGACATAAAGCAATCTATCAATTGTCTCGAACTTTAAACTTTTAAATTCACATAATTTAATCAATTGATCTAGATAGTCAAAATATTGAGAAATCTTTCGCTCTGTTGATGTAGTAGGGTAAAGTGGATACTTATTCCCGTAAACTGCTCTGTATGCATGACGGTCAATTATCTGAAAGACTTTGGGGTTTGTGAATCGTAATATTGTTGAAGCCATTGGAAGATCCACACCATCTAGTTCCATTAAGATAGAAAGTTGCCTTGTGCTTTTTCTATGCTCTCCCGATTTCAATACTTTCAATCCATAGATTTGCTCAGCAATACTTTTATTGATTTTCACATAACGATTAACTTTCCAAAGAACGATGTCATTTATTAGTGACTGGACAATGGCTGTACTTCCTAAATTATCTAGCCTTGCTGTTAGCTCGGGCTGATAGTTGTACAACGAAAGAAAAGTGTTTAGGTCTCCTGGAAACTCAGAGGCTTTCATGATTGCTTCAGTCTTTTTGTTTTCGCTTTAGCTCGGTGACATTCTTTACACCTACAATGACGACCACCTTGAGATGGGCCATGTGTGGGATCTGTTGGAAATTCCTGTAGAGCTTTCCATTTATGGCAAGTTGAGCATTTTTTCCCCTCTATTCCATTAACAATTATGATCGCCATTTGATTACCTCATGTGGAGGCCAACAATTAATATACCAACTTGGTATTTTTGATTTTCGGAGGCAATATTACTCTTTTTTAAAAAGAATGCAAAGAAAAAAGTGCTAAGTAATCAATCATAAACATCTTTTGAAACTTGGTATTTTGTGGTTAATAGGCCACTTGAGCCAAGTTGGTATATTATGGAAAATTTGTTCGGCAGCAGAAAAAATGATGTTCTTCCTGAGTTTCAGGCCTTTCTTTTGGATAAGAAACTGGCACAGGAAAAGAATGTCTTTTTTTATGCTTTGTGGGCCAGCAAATTTTTAATCTATTCCAATAAAAAGCAAATGCCGACCGATCAATATCAGGAAAACGCCGTCATCGAATTTATCGAAGCCCTGAAATCAAATCCTAGCATATCCGACTGGCAAATCCGGCAGGCCGGTGACGCCATCCGTTTATATTATTTTCATTACCGGGGCTTCAAACCGAAAAATATATCGAAGGGAAACTCTGCTGACTTTGCCCCGGAATTACTTGCGGAAACAAAACGGCTGATTCGACTTAAACATTACTCCTACAGTACGGAAAAAACGTATCTGCAATGGATTAAGCGGTTCCTCGAATATGCAAAGCAAACCGACAGAAAAAATATGGCCGCAGCTCTTGACGTTGCGGACTGTAAAAATTTTCTCAGCCATCTGGCGCTTCAGGAAAAGGTATCCGCTTCAACGCAGAATCAGGCGTTTAATTCCATTCTTTTTCTTTTTCGCCATGTGCTTTCAGGCCACAAAAATATAGAAACAACGATGATGTATACCCATGTGCTGCGCGATATGTCCCATGCTCCGAAAAGTCCACTCGATACGCTGCCGGCGGATTCAAATAGCCGGACAAAAACATAACCCTTGACAGCCGGGATGGACTTCTTTAGAACAATGAACAAAAATTAGCTTCATTGCGATATGAGGATTGATCGATGTCGCCAAAAATCAATATCGACACGCTGAATGAAAGCGAACTGATTGATCTGAATAACCGCATCGTACAGAGGTTGCGTTTTCTTCGGGAGGCACGCGCGCACCAACAGATGATGGAATTTTCCGTAGGGGATCAGGTTTCCTTTCAACCGGCAGGCGGTGAGCCTCTGGTGGGTGTGATTACACGTTACAATAAAAAGACCGTCAGCATCGTTACCGAACAGGGCCAACACTGGAATGTTTCGCCGGCGTTGCTGCGATTGGTTAAAAACGCGCAAAAAACCGACGCCCCCAATGTCTTTCATTTCCCTAAATCTTAAACACTAATACCTTTTCCCGGGCTTTTTCTTGCGCTTGTTGAAGAAGAAGGATTCGCGCGTTTTGGCGCCGCCGGCATAACGCTTTCCCGGAAAGTTGCCGCGTCCGTCCCTTTCGGCGTAATCGATTCTCACGCGCCGTTGGGCATACTTTTCCTTGCCAAACCTGGCGATCAGAACTTCAGCAAACTGGGCGTCAACCTCAAAGTAGGAATTACACAGCTGCACATCCACATTGGCAATGCGCAGCTTGGCGATATTGGCCGTTTCCAGTAAATAAGCCTGGAGTTTCCTGGCGTTGAATTTTTCCATCTTCCCCAGGTTAACCGAAAGGCGCGTCGGGCCGCCGGACTTGGACGCGGTGCGAGAAGGCATGGCCTTCATCTCTTTTTTCTGCGACACATTGATATCGGTGGCACCGCGGTAGTAACTGAGAAAACGGTTGAACTCCGCTGAGACAAAACGCGCAATGATGTCTTCCTTGCTCAATGTTTTGAGCCGCTCATATGCGGCGGGCAGAAACCTGTCAATATCCGCGTGCTGTATTTCCGTGTTTTTGAGTTTTTCCACCAGATGCAGCAGTTGCTTTTCGCAGACTTCCACACCGGTGGGAATTTTGACCTGTTGAAATTTCTTGCCGATTTGTTTTTCGATCTGGCCTATTCGAAACACTTCCTTGATATTGACGATAACAATCGAAATACCCGTTTTACCCGCCCGTCCGGTGCGCCCGCTTCGGTGTGTGTAGTATTCGATATCATCCGGTAGATTATAATTGATGATATGGGTCAGATCGACTACGTCAATCCCGCGGGCGGCAACATCCGTGGCCACCAGCATCTGTAAATTTCGGGTGCGGAAACGGTTCATGACAGAGTCGCGCTGCGCCTGTGACAAGTCCCCGTGCAGGGCGTCGGCGTTATAGCCATCCTTGATGAGCCAATCGGCAACTTCCTGCGTCTCGGTACGCGTGCGACAGAAAATGATCGCGTAAATGTCGGGGTAAAAATCGGCAATCCGCTTGAGCGCGAGATACCGGTTTTTGGCATGCACCACATAATATTGATGAGAAACATTTTCCGCGCCGGTATTACGGATGCCGACGGTGATTTCCATCGGCTTCTTCATGTAACTGTGTGCGATGGCTTCAATACCACGCGGCATGGTGGCGGAGAAGAGCAACACCCTTTTATTCTCTGGCGTGGAGGCGAGCACGCCGCCCAGCTCTTCCTTAAATCCCATGTTAAGCATTTCGTCGGCTTCATCAAGCACCAGCCATTGAATAGCAGAGACGCTCACTTTTTTCCGGTTGAGCATATCCAGCATCCGGCCCGGTGTGGCAACAACAATCTGCGCACCTGCGGCCACCTGACGAATCTGAGTCACAATATTGGCTCCACCGTAAATCGGCACGACGTTCAGGTTGTCGATGTACTTTGCCATATTGGTCAAATCGTCTGTAATCTGGAGGCAAAGTTCACGCGTGGGGGCCAAGATCAGCGCCTGTGTTTGCTTGGAAGCTGTGTTAATCTGTTGAATAATCGGAATACCGAAGGCCGCGGTTTTGCCGGTTCCGGTATGGGCCAGGGCAACCAAATCCCTGGTTTGTTTGAGCAAAAAGGGAATAACCTGTTGCTGCACAGGCATCGGAGTTTCAAATCCCATGTCGCTGATGGCTTTCAATATTCTTTTGTCGATGTCCGACTCGCCGAATGCTGTCATTTTTGTGTTCATGCTTTAACCTTGCTTTCCGTTCCTGTTGTAATGTTTTTTATGATTATATCTAATTGTTCCATTTAACAAGAAACATTAACAATATTTTAAAATCAAGTAATCGTCATTGAATGCTTGGACAAATTGTGCCTATAAATAGGCGGGTCATGCAGGAAAATATTATGAATCAAAAATCCCAACCGGTCGAGATTGATTTCACCACTGAATTCAAGCGCGCAATTGCGCTCATGGAGGAAACGCAAAGAAATATCCTGATCACCGGACGGGCGGGCACGGGAAAGTCAACACTGCTCACATATTTCCGCAATTCCACTAAAAAGAACGTGGTTATTTTGGCGCCGACGGGCGTAGCGGCCGTCAATGTCGAAGGTCAGACAATCCATTCCTTTT
>Ga0209507_1000998_pt1 | contig 24825 bp, 25 predicted proteins | sample AD_UKC028_MetaG_FD_184414 | JGI IMG/M metagenome (GOLD analysis project Ga0209507, IMG submission 184414) | Active sludge microbial communities of municipal wastewater-treating anaerobic digesters from USA - AD_UKC028_MetaG (SPAdes) (version 2) | ecosystem: Engineered > Bioreactor > Anaerobic >...
CCACGTGCCGGCCCTGTTGGCAGATATCGCGGACGATGCCCTCGCGCTCAGTGGCGAGCAGAACCACCAGATCGAGGTCAACGCCGAGCCCGCGCTATGGATTCTTGGCTGCGAGAAGGACTTGCGCAGCGCGTTTGCCAATCTGGCGTTCAACGCGGTGCGCTATACCCCGGCGGGCGGGCGGATCGCGCTGCGCTGGTTCGCCGACGCCAGCGGCGCGCACCTGACGGTCGAGGACAACGGCGAGGGCATCGCGCCCCAGCATATCCCCCGGTTGACCGAACGCTTCTACCGCATCAACCGCGACCGCTCGCGCGGCAGCGGCGGCACGGGGCTGGGGTTGTCCATCGTCAAGCACGTGCTGAACCATCACGGCGGCCAGTTGCGGATCGCCAGTGAACTGGGAGTGGGCAGCGTGTTTACCTGTGATTTTCCCGCCGAGGCGCGGGTGGAGCCTACGGCAACCACCGCCCGGTGATAAACTGACGGCTGTCGCCGTCGAGGAATTTGCCATGAAATTAGTGCTGGTTCGCCATGCCATCGCCGAAGAGGCCGAAGCCTTCATCGCCGCGGGCGGTACCGACGCCCAGCGGCCGTTGACCGAAGTCGGGCGCAAGAAGATGCGCAAGGGCGCCAACCGTCTGCGCGCTCTGCTGGGGCGGATTGACGTGCTGGCGCACAGCCCGCTGCTGCGCGCCCGCGAGACCGCCGAACTCATCGCCCGCGCCTGTGGCGAGCCACCGCTGGTGGAATGTTCCAGTCTCGACTACCGCTATCCGCCTGAGGCGGTTGCGGACTGGCTGGTGCAATACCCAGCCGACTATCTGGTGGTGGTCGTGGGCCACGAGCCGCAGTTGGGTCTGCTGGCGGGCTTGTTGACCGCCGACGAGCCGCGCCCGGTGATTGCGTTCCGCAAGGGCGGGGTGGCGATGATCGAATTCCCGGACCGCGTGGAAGCCGGAATGGGCGTGCTGCACTGGGTGCTGACTGCCGGGCAGTTGCGCAGCCTGAAGCAGGATTAGAATGAGAAAAAGGGGGGGTGATGTCTTCCGATGTGGTCGCCGCGATTGACCTGGGTTCCAACAGTTTTCACATGATCGTGGCCCGGATCGCCAACGAGCAGGTTCAGGTGCTGGACCGAATCCGCGAGATGGTGCAACTGGCCGCCGGTCTGGATGCCCGGAATCGGCTGGCGGAGGATGCGCAGCAGCGCGCGCTGGAGTGCCTGGCGCGGTTCGGCCAGCGCCTGCGCCACATTCCGCCGGAGCAGTTGCGCATCGTCGGCACCAATACCTTGCGGCAGGCGCGTAACAGCGCCGAGTTTCTGAGCCGGGCCGAGGAGGTGTTAGGGCACACCGTCGAGATCATCAGCGGCCAGGAGGAAGCGCGGCTGATCTACCTGGGCGTGGCGCACAGCGTCGCCGACGTGGCGGGCCAGCGGCTGGTGGTGGACATCGGCGGCGGCAGCACCGAATTCATCATCGGCGCAAAGTTCGAGCCGCTGCGCCTGGCCAGCCTGCGGATGGGCTGCGTCAGCCTGAGCCGGGCCTGTTTCGACGATGGCCGAATCACCGAGGCCCGGATGCGCGAGGCGGAGTTGATCGTGCAACTGCGGATGGAGCCGGTGCGCGAAGAATATCTGGAACAGGGCTGGGAGATGGTGACCGGCGCTTCGGGTTCGATCAAAGCGATTCAGGAGGTGGTGAATCGGGAAGGCTGGTGCCGCGAGGGCATCACCCTGGAAGCGTTGCGGCGGCTGCGGACCGCTCTGTTGGAAGCCGGCAATACGGGGGCCATTGCTGCGCGCTGGCAACTGGAGCCGGCGCGGGCGCGGGTATTCACCGGCGGGTTCGAGGTGCTGCACGGGCTGTGTGAGGCCCTGAATATCGAACGGATGGAGGTGTCGGACGGTGCGCTGCGCGAAGGCGTGATCTACGATCTGCTGGGCCGCATCCGCCACGAGGACGTGCGTGACCGTTCCATCGCTACCGTGACCAGCCGCTACGGTCTGGACCAGGCGCAGGCCGAGCGGGTCAGTGCGACGGCGCTGGAGTTGCTGGGTCAGGTCAAGGAAGGCTGGCGGTTGGCGACGGACGAGTGCAGCCGGATTCTGGAATGGGCGGCCCGGCTGTATGAGGTGGGCTTGCTGCTGTCCCACAACGATTATCACAAGCACGGGGCCTATATCCTGGAACACGCCGATTTGCCGGGGTTTTCGCATGGCGATCAACTCGTGCTGGCGGCGCTGGTTCGCCGGCATCGTCGGTCGTTTCCGGCGGATGCCTTCGCCCATCTGCCCGGAGAATGGGGGCAGCCAGCCCGGCGGTTGTGTGCGTTGCTGCGACTGGCGGTGGTGTTGCACCGGGGCCGCAGCCGGCAGCCGTTGCCACCGCTGAAGCTGACGGCGAACCAACAGCGCCTGGAATTGCGGTTTCCCGCCGGCTGGCTGGATGAACATCCGCTGACCCGCGCCGATCTGGAGGCGGAGGCGAAGTATCTGAAAAAGGCGGGGTTTCGGTTGGAGTTTGGCTGAGGCGCCGTTTCCGTGGCATTGGGTTTAGAGGCTTGGTCAGCCTTGATGAACAGGTTCATCATTTCGTGGGAGAGAATTTTATGAAACTTTTCGTAACGATGGATCGAGATGAAGATGGGGTATGGGTTGTGGAATGCCCTGCTATTCCAGGTTGTATCAGTCAAGGTGGTAGTAAACAGGAAGCACTTGAAAATATTAAGGAAGCTATCCAGCTTTGTCTTGAGGTTCGTGCTGAGCAGGGGTTACCATTGACCATTGAAACTCGGCAAATCGAAGTTGCTGCGTAATGAGCACTCTCCCGAAGCTTAGTGGACGGGAGGCGGCCAAGGTATTCGAGAAGTTTGGATGGCGGATAGTGCGTCAACGGGGTAGCCATAGGATCATGGTCAAGGATGAACAGATGGTAACCCTGTCTATTCCGGATCATGACGAAGTAGCCAAGGGAACATTGAGAGGTCTTATCCGTTCGGCAGGACTGACTATTACTGAATTCTCAAGTGCTGCCGCTGAATTATAGCCTGACCAATTTTTGCCCACCGGCCCAGGGAATGGGAGCAGCCGGCCCGGCGCTTGTGTGCGTTGTTACGTCTTTTGGCGTCTTGGCCGGCCGAACTTTCCGCAGGGCGTGCCCCACTGTTCAATTATTCTGCTGGAGCTTACTTTCCTCATGACCTGTGATTTCTTTTCTCTTGCCGCGCCCGGCGTGCGCACCCTGCAACCCTATCAGCCCGGCAAGCCGGAAAGCGAATTGCGCCGGGAATATGGCCTGAGCGACATCGTCAAGCTGGCGTCCAACGAGAATCCGCTCGGTCCCAGCCCCCGGGCGGTGACTGCCATCCGCGATGCCCTGAGCGGGCTGGCCCGTTATCCCGACGGTAACGGTTTTGAGCTGAAGTCCGCGCTGTCGGCGAAGCTCGGTATTTCGATGGCGACGCTGACCCTGGGTAACGGCTCCAACGACGTGCTGGAACTGGCGGCGCGGGCCTTCCTGACTCCGGAGCACGAGGCGGTTTTTTCCGAACACGCCTTCGCGGTCTATCCCATCGTCACTCAGGCCATCGGCGCGACCGCCCGCGTGGCCAGGGCCAATCCGCCCGATCATCCCATGTCCTACGGCCACGATCCGGCAGCTCTGCTGGCGCTGATCAACGACCGCACCCGGCTCGTGTTCATCGCCAATCCCAACAATCCCACCGGGACGTGGCTCAAGACGGCGGAACTGGAAGCCTTCCTGGCGGCCGTTCCCGAATCGGTCATCGTGGTGGTGGACGAGGCGTATGGCGAATACGTGGATGCTGAGGCGGACTGTCCCGACGCCCTGCGCTGGCTCGACCGCTTTCCCAACCTGATCGTGACTCGCACCTTCTCCAAGGTCTACGGACTGGCGGGATTGCGGGTCGGCTACGCCGTGTCCCACCCCCAGGTCGCCGATCTGCTCAACCGGGTGCGCGAGCCGTTCAACGTCAACAGCCTGGCCCTGGTTGCGGCGGCGGCGGCGCTGGACGATGTCGAACATCTGAAGCGGAGCAAAGCCCTCAACCGTGCCGGGATGAAGCAGTTGCAGGAGGCTTGCCGTCAACTGGGGCTGAACTGGTTGCCGTCGGTGGGCAACTTCCTGTGCGTGGACATGGGTCGGCCCGGGCGCGAAGTATTTCTGGAACTGCTCAAACGCGGAGTGATCACCCGGCCCGTGGACAATTACGGCCTGCCCCGGTTTTTGCGCATCACCATTGGCGCGGAAGCGGAGAACGCCCGGCTGATCGAGGCGCTGGGCGAAGTGCTGAAGGATTGACTGGGTTATGGCGCACCCCCTCATTGGATGCTTGTCCATCATCGGCGTCGGTCTGATCGGCGGTTCGCTGGCCCGCGCCCTCAAACAGGCGGGCGAAGTGGGCGAGGTGGTGGGCTGCGGGCGTAGCGAAGACAACCTGCGCGCTGCGGTCCGCCTGGGCGTGGTGGATCGTTACGACACCGATCCGGCCCGTGCGGTCGCCGGCGCCGACGTGGTGGTGATCGCCGTACCGCTGGGCGCCATCGAACCGGTGCTGCGCGCCATCATCCCCCATCTGGCGCCCGAGGCGGTGGTGACCGATGTGGGCAGCGCCAAAGGGAGCGTGGTGGCGGACGTAGAGCGAATTTATGGCGGCATCCCCCCTCACTTCGTGCCGGGCCATCCCATCGCCGGCACCGAACAAAGTGGGGTGGAAGCTTCCTTCGCCACGTTGTTCCAGCGCCGGCGGGTGATTTTGACCCCGCTGGCAGAAACCGCCGCCACCGCGCACCGGCTGATTCAGCGCATGTGGGAACTGACCGGGGCCGAGGTGGTGGACATGGGCGTGCGCCATCACGATGCGGTGCTGGCCGCTACCAGCCATTTGCCGCACATGCTGGCGTACACACTGGTGGATACCCTGGCGCGGCTGGATGACCGTGCGGAGATTTTCCGCTACGCCGCCGGCGGGTTCCGCGACTTCACCCGCATCGCCTCCAGCGATCCCAAAATGTGGCATGACATCTGTGTCGCCAACCGCGAGCAGTTGCTGGAAATGATTGCGCTGTTCAGCGCCGATCTGAACCGGCTGGCCGAAGCGATTCGCACCGACGACCGCGCCGCGATGCTCGCGGTGTTCCAGCGGGCCAAGCGCGCCCGCGATAACCTGTATCTGGATTGATGAACGCTCCTCATGGCTGATTTGACCTTTTTCGTCGAACCGGGCGGCGCCCTGCGCGGCCGGTTGCGGGTTCCGGGTGATAAATCCATTTCTCACCGCGCCATCATGTTCGGTGCGCTGGCCGAAGGCGTCACCACCATTACCGGCTTCCTGGAAGGCGAGGACTGCCTGGCGACGCTGCGGGCATTCCGCGCCATGGGTGTGCGCGTTGACGGGCCGGAACAGGGGCGGGTGACGGTGCATGGCGTCGGCTTGCACGGTCTGCGCGCGCCGGACGGCCCGCTGGATATGGGCAATTCCGGCACCTCGATGCGGCTGATGAGCGGTATTCTCGCCGGGCAGGCGTTCGATACGGTGTTGACCGGCGACGCTTCATTGACCCGGCGGCCCATGCGACGAGTGACCGAACCGCTGGCCCGGATGGGCGCGCGCATTGAAACTACCGAAACCGGTTCTGCGCCGTTGCGGATTCACGGCGGCCAGCGACTGACCGGCATTGATTACCCGCTGCTGGTAGCCAGCGCCCAGGTCAAATCCGCCCTGCTGCTGGCGGGCCTCTATGCCGAAGGCGTCACCCGCGTCACCGAGCCGGCCCCGACCCGCGACCATACCGAACGCATGCTGGAAGGCTTCGGTTATCCGCTGCGGCGTGAGAGTGAGCGCACTGTGGCGCTGACGGGCGGCGGGTCGTTGACGGGGACGACCATTGACGTACCAGCAGATATTTCTTCGGCGGCGTTCTTTCTGGTTGGCGCCAGCCTTGCGCCCGGTTCCGATCTGGTGCTGGAACATGTCGGCGTCAATCCTACCCGCACCGGCGTCATTGAAATCCTGCGGCTGATGGGCGCGCAGATCGAGGTGCTGAATCCACGGCTGGCCGGCGGTGAACCGGTGGCCGATCTGCGGGTCCGCCACGCGCCGCTGCACGGCATCCGCATTCCCGAAGCCCTGGTGCCGCTGGCGATTGACGAATTTCCGACGCTATTCATCGCCGCCGCCGGCGCCGAAGGCGTCACGGTGCTGACCGGCGCGGAAGAACTGCGGGTCAAGGAAAGCGACCGGATTCAGGTCATGGCCGATGGGCTGAACGCCCTGGGCGGCGCCGCCGGCCCAACCTCGGATGGCATCATCATTCAGGGCGGCGCGCTGGCCGGCGGAACCGTGCATAGCCACAGCGACCACCGCATTGCCATGAGCTTCGCCATGGCCGCATTGCGCGCCAGCGGCCCGATCACGATCCGCGATTGCGCCAACGTCAATACCTCGTTCCCCGGTTTTGTGGTCCTGGCCCGGAACGCCGGCCTCTCCATCCAGGAGCAGGAAACGCCATGAACGCGCGGGTTCCCGTCATCACCGTGGATGGTCCGAGCGGAGTCGGCAAGGGTACGCTGTGCCAGTGGCTGGCGAACCGGCTGGGCTTTCATTTGCTCGACAGTGGCGCACTGTACCGGCTGACTGCGCTGGCGGCGCTACGCCGGAATCTGGCGCTGGAGGATGAAATTCAGGTCGCGGCGGTGGCCGCCGGGCTGGAGGTGGAATTCCAGGCCGGGATCGAAGAGTCCCCACGCATTGTTCTGGAGGGCGAGGAAGTCGGCGCTGAACTGCGCAGCGAAACCTGCGGCAATGCGGCGTCCCGGGTCGCCGCGCTGCCGGCGGTGCGGGCCGCCCTGCTGCAGCGACAGCGCGATTTTCGCCAGCCGCCTGGCTTGATCGCCGATGGCCGGGATATGGGGACAGTGGTGTTTCCCGACGCTGACCTCAAGCTGTTCCTGACTGCCAGCGCCGAGGAGCGCGCCCGCCGTCGCCATAACCAGTTGAGCGAACAAGGTTTGAATGCTAACCTTAAAAATCTTGCTGACGAAATCGCCGAGCGCGATGCCCGCGACCGCCAGCGCGCGGCGGCTCCGCTTCGGCCCGCGGCCGACGCGGAAACGCTGGATACGACGCGCTTGAGCATCACCGAAGTGTGCGACTGGGCGCTGATGCGGACCCGACAGAGTTTGGGATTACCGAAAAACTGTTAGGCGCAAGCCTTTACGCCGGTGATACCCATGCTACGCTTATCGGTTGATAAGCGCCGGGACTGGGCGCTCCCTATCGTAGCGAGAAATGCAGTCACCCAAGCCGGTTCGGGAGCGCGCTGCCGAATCCGATACCCTAACCCACCCGTGGCGGTTGCAAGCCGCCGGTTTTTTTGAGCTATAACCCATGACCGAAAGTTTTGCCGAACTGTTTGAACAGAGCCTGGCCGACAAGCAGATGCAACCCGGCTCCATCGTCCAGGGAACGGTGGTGGAGATCCGGTCGGATGCCGTGGTCGTCAACGCCGGCCTGAAATCCGAAGGGCTGATTCCACTCGAACAGTTTTACAACGAGGACGGTGTTCTCGAAGTGAAGGTGGGCGATCAGGTCGAGGTCGCTCTGGATGCGCTCGAGGACGGCTTCGGGGAAACCCGGCTGTCTCGCGAGAAAGCCAAGCGCGCCCGGGTCTGGAGCGCCCTGGAAAAAGCGTTCGAGAGCGAGGAAATTATCAAGGGTCTGATCAGCGGCAAGGTGAAGGGCGGCTTCACCGTGGACATCGGCGAGATTCGCGCCTTTCTGCCAGGTTCGCTGGTGGACGTGCGCCCGGTGCGCGACGCCGCCTATCTGGAAGGCAAGGAACAGGAATTCAAGGTTATCAAGCTCGACCGCCGGCGCAACAACGTGGTGGTCTCCCGCCGGGCGGTGGTGGAGCAGGAATACAGCGCCGAGCGTGAGGCGCTGTTGCAGAACCTGCAGGAAGGCCAGGTCGTGGACGGCGTGGTCAAGAACCTGACCGACTACGGTGCGTTCCTGGACCTGGGCGGCATTGATGGCTTGCTGCACATCACTGACATGGCGTGGCGGCGGGTCAAGCATCCCTCCGAAGTGGTCGCGGTCGGCGACAACATCAAAGTCAAGGTGCTCAAATTTGACCGCGAGCGCAACCGCGTGTCGCTGGGCCTGAAGCAACTGGGCGACGATCCGTGGATCGCTTTGGCCCGTCGCTATCCGGTCGGTACCCGGGTGTTCGGCAAGGTCACCAACATCGCCGACTATGGCTGCTTCGTCGAGATCGAAGAAGGGGTCGAAGGCCTGGTCCACGTTTCCGAGATGGATTGGACCAACAAGAACGTCAATCCGAACAAGGTGGTGGCTCTGGGCGACGAGGTCGAGGTTATGGTGCTCGACATTGATGAGGAACGCCGCCGCATCTCGCTGGGGATGAAGCAGTGCCAGCCTAATCCCTGGGAGGAATTCGATCAGGGCCACGCCAAGGGTGACCGCGTCTCCGGCAAGATCAAGTCCATCACCGACTTCGGCATCTTCATCGGCCTGGATGGCGGCATTGACGGTCTGGTGCATCTGTCCGACATTTCCTGGAACGTCAGCGGCGAAGAGGCCGTGCGTCAGTACAAGAAAGGCCAGGAGGTGGATGCGGTGGTCCTGGCGGTGGATCCGGAACGCGAGCGGATTTCGCTGGGCATCAAGCAAATTGACAAGGATCCCTTCTCCAATTTCGTCGCTGATCATCCCAAGAACAGCGTGGTCAAGGGTCGGGTGATCTCGGTGGACGCCAAGGGCGCCGTGGTGGACCTGGGTCATGGGGTCGAGGGCACGCTGCGCGCCTCCGAGTTGTCCCGCGAGCGGATCGAGGACGCCCGGTCGGTGCTCAAGGAAGGCGACGAGGTCGAAGCCAAGTTCATCAATGTGGATCGCAAGAACCGCACTATCGCCCTGTCCATCAAGGCCAAGGACATGGCGGAGGAAGCCGAGGTGTTGCAGGACTACAGTCGCAAATCCAGCACGGGCGCGACCCTGGGCGATATTTTCAAGGAACAGATGAGCGCACAGGACGATTGACTTGAATGCGGGCGGCGCGGCGCTACTCCGCCGCGACCGCCGTTCACGGAGCACAGTTCATGACAAAATCGGAATTGATCGAGATTCTGGCGCGCAAACGCAGCGATATTCCCTACAAGGATGTAGAGCAGGCCGTCAAGACGCTGCTGGAACAGATGAGCGATTCGCTGGCCCATGGCGAGCGGATCGAAATCCGTGGTTTTGGCAGTTTTTCACTCCACTTCCGGCCGCCGCGCGTGGGCCGCAATCCCAAAACCGGTGATGCCGTTACGCTGGCGGGCAAGTACGTCCCGCACTTCAAGCCAGGGAAGGAATTGCGCGAACGGGTTAATGACCGCGGTTTTGAAGGTGGTGATCCGTTGTTGTAATTATCCTTTCAATCCGGCAGGCTATCGGCTGTCATCCGCCCTTCAAAAACCCACAAGCATGAAGTGGGTTTTTTGTTGAGGTGCGCGAAACCCGGCTCTACCGTGAGTAGCGGATCGCGGTTCGAGCCGAACCGAGTTCAGGCCTTAGTTTAGCGGGGGAAACCGATGTTCTGGATTAAAGTCATTTTGATTACCATCGTCTTGCTGGTCGTGTTGTTGCTGGGCGTGGAATTTTCGACGCTGAACGCTAATCCTGTTCAGGTTGATTACCTGCTGTACAAGTTGGAATTGCCGCTATCGCTGGTAGTGGTCGGTGCGTTTACTGCGGGCGCGGTTGTCACCGCACTGATCGGAGCCTTCATCGTGCTGCCGTTGCGCTGGCGGGCGGCCCGCTTGCAACAGGCCATTGCTGGCAAGGATCAGGAAATCAGCCTGCTGGCCAAAAAGGTAGGCCGGGATGCCCATTGACGCGCCGGTGGTGCGCCGCTAGGTCATGCTGGAGCTACTCTGGTTGCTGCTGCCGGTCGCCGCGGCCTCAGGCTGGTGGGTGGCCCGGCGCGAGTATACCGGGCGGCGCCGTCGCACGACGGTTCGTAATGCCGAATACTTCAAGGGGTTGAATTATCTGATCGAAGACAAGCCCGATCAGGCCATCGAGGTCTTTACCCGCATGGCCGGCGTGGACCGGAGTACCGCCGAGATTCATCTGGCGCTGGGCAATTTGTTCCGACGCCGGGGCGAGGTGGATCGGGCGATCCATGTTCATGCCAATCTGATCACCCGCTCCTCACTCACTGCGGAGCAGCGCCGCCGGGCGATGCTCGAACTGGGCGAGGATTATTTGCGGGCCGGTCTGTTTGACCGGGCTGAGGAGCTGTTTCGGGAACTGGTGGAACAACCTGATCATACGCAGGTGGCCTTGGCGCGGCTCATCCATATTTTCCAGCAGGAAAAGGATTGGCGTCAGGCGATTACCCATTGCGACCGCCTGAAGGAGATCGGCGGCGAATCCAAACAGCGGGAGACTGCGCACTTCTGCTGTGAACTGGCCGAGGAAGCCGCCGCCGGCGGCCAGGATGAGGAGGCCCGAAGCTGGTTGCGCGAGGCGTTGACGCGCGATCCGGACTGCGCGCGGGCCAATCTGTTATTAGGCCGGCTGGCGATGCGGGCCGGCGATTATCGGGCGGCCATTGTCGCGTTCCAGGCTGTTGAGCGACAGGATCGGGGGTATTTCCCGGAGGTGATCAAGCCCCTGAGTTCCTGTTATGACGCCCTGGGCCAACTGGATCAGTGGGGCGCATATTTACGGGAGGTTCAGCAACGGGATCACGGCGGGCGCATTACCGATGCCCTGGTGGATTGGCTCTTGCGGCAGGAGGGCGAAGAGGCGGCGTTCCGGTTTCTCGAACGCGAACTCCAGGAGTACCCGACCCTGCTCGGGCTGCGGCGGTTGGTTGAAATCCAGTTGGGGCGGGGGATGGGAGCGGGGTATGCCGACTTGCACGTCTTGCACTGCGTCAGTGCCCAAATGCTGAACAGCGCCGCCCGCTACCGGTGCGCTAACTGTGGTTTTATCGTCAAATCGCTGCCCTGGTGTTGTCCCAGTTGCCAGCAGTGGAATACCATCAAGCCGATGCCTGACCTGGTCATGAAGACCAGCGGCTAACGCCCGTTCTAAAAAAAAGCGGTCACCCGGGTTGCATTTCCACAATTTTGTTCTATTTTTTCCATGCCGGCTGTTTGTTGCCGACCGACAAAGTGATCAAGAATAAAAGGAGTGCCCAATGAAATTGTTGCATATGGTTTTTGCGGCTGCTCTGGCCGTGTTCTCCGCCATGGCTTTTGCCCAGGCTATTGACATCAACACCGCGACCGCTGAGCAGTTGGAAAAAGGTTTGAAGGGGATCGGTCCCAAAAAGGCGGCCGATATCGTCAAGTATCGGGAAGCCAACGGCCCTTTCCAGTCGGTGGATGACTTGGCTAAAGTGCCGGGCATCAAGGGCAAAACTCTTGAGAAAGTCAAGCCGATGGTAACCGTAGGTGGAGCAGAGCCGGCGGCAGCGGCTCCGGCGGCGCCCGCGATGCCGGCGGCGGTTCCGGCGGTTCCGGCGGCGCCCGCGATGCCGGCGGCGGTTCCGGCAGTGCCGGCGGCTCCGGCGGCGCCCGCGGTTCCGGCTAAACCGGCAGTTCCCGCTATGCCTGCTACTCCGACCCCCCCCGCTGCGCCCAAGTAGTAATTGTTCCCGCTTGTCTGATCCGGCGATGGATCGCGTGTTGGCCGCCCACCGGGCGGCCAACGTTTTATAATGGCGCGCTTTTCGGCAGCGAGCGTTGCCGCCAATCGGAATCGTGTCCATGTTTCGTCCCCTGGAGTTATTCATCGGCCTGCGCTACACCCGCGCCAAGCGCCGCAATCATTTCATTTCCTTCATTTCCCTGACCTCGATGCTTGGCATTGCGCTGGGCATTACCGCCTTGATCACCGTGTTGTCGGTGATGAACGGGTTCCAGCAGGAATTGCGCGGGCGCATTCTGGCGATGACCGCCCACGCCACCCTCAGCCGCTGGGATGGGCTGGTGGAGGATTGGGCGGCGGTGCGCGAGCAGGCGCTGCGCCATCCCCAAGTCCAGGGCGGCGCGCCCTACATCCGGGGCGAGGCGATGCTCAACAATGCTTCGCTGGTCAGCGGTGCATTGATTCAGGGCATCCTGCCGGCAGAGGAGCAGCAGGTGTCCGACATCGGCGGCAAGATGGTTCAGGGTTCGCTGGATGATTTACGCCCTGGCCGGTTTGGCGTGGTGCTCGGCCAGGAACTGGCCAATGTGCTGGGCGTGGGGCTGGGCGACAAGGTGATAGTGATTACCCCGCAGGCCAATGTGACGCCCGCCGGCGTGCTGCCGCGCCTCAAGCGGTTCGAGGTGGTGGGTCTGTTCAAGGCCGGTATGTATGAGTACGACCGGGGGCTGGCGCTGGCGCACATCGCCGATGTGGGCAAGCTGTTCCAGTTTCCCGAGGGCGCGGTCAACGGGGTGCGGCTGCGGCTGAACGATCTGTTTCAGGCGCCGCGTCTGGTCCGTCAACTCGCCAGTCAGTTGCCGGAGGGCTATCTGGCGCGGGACTGGACCCAGGATCACGCCAGCTTCTTCCGGGCGGTGCAGATCGAAAAGACGGCGATGTTCGTGATTCTGACCCTGATCGTGGCGGTGGCGGCGTTCAACATCGTTTCAGCGTTGGTGATGGTGGTGACCGACAAGCAGGCCGACATCGCCATCCTGCGCACCCTGGGGGCGACTCCGCTCAGCATCATGGGCATCTTCATCGTTCAGGGCATCACTATCGGCCTCGTGGGTACCTTGCTGGGCCTGATCGGCGGGGTATCGCTGGCAACCCATGTGGATGTGGTGGTGCCGTTCATCGAACGGGTGTTCGGCATGAAGTTTCTGGCCCCGGACGTGTACCTGATCAGCGATTTGCCGTCGCAGGTGCAATGGGGCGATGTGACGACCATTGGCCTCGTGGCGTTTGGCCTGGCGACGCTGGCCACGCTTTATCCCGCCTGGCGGGCGGCGCGAACTCAGCCGGCGGAGGCGCTGCGCTATGAATGAGGCGACGACGATGGAGATGGCAGTGCTGGAATGCCGGCAACTGGCCAAGACCTTCCGGCAGGGCGACGAGCGGCTGGAGGTGTTGCGGGGCGTGGATTTTCAGGTGCGGCGCGGCGAGCGGCTGGCGATCATCGGCAGTTCCGGTTCGGGCAAGAGCACGTTGCTGCATCTGCTGGGCGGGCTGGATACGCCGACCGCTGGTTCGGTGTGGGTGGCGGGGCAGGAATTGAGCCGGCTGGGCGACGCGAACCGGGGCCGGCTGCGCAACCGCTGTCTGGGATTTATCTATCAGTTTCATCACCTGTTGTCGGAATTCACCGCGCTGGAAAATGTGGCGATGCCGCTGCTGATTCGGGGCGTAGCGCCGGCCAAGGCCAGGGAACGGGCGGCGGAACTGCTGGGACGGGTTGGCCTGGGCCAGCGCCTGACGCACAAGCCGGGCGAGCTGTCCGGCGGCGAGCGCCAGCGGGCGGCGGTGGCGCGGGCCTTGATCACCGAACCGGCCTGCGTGCTGGCCGATGAGCCGACCGGCAATCTCGACCGGCACAGCGCCGAGCAGGTGTTTGAACTGATGCTGGAACTCAACCGCGATCTGGGGACCAGTTTTGTCGTGGTCACGCACGATCCGGGCCTGGCGGCGCGAATGGATGCCGTGTGGCGGTTGAACGATGGAGTGTTGGCCAGGGAGTAGAGTGACTCCCTTGATGGTTAGGAGCGGCCCTGGCCATGCGCCAGCAGATCGTCGAACACCACGGCGGGCAGATTTGGGTAGAGTCGGAACTCGGTAAGGGCAGCGTCTTCCGCTTCACGCTGCCGTTCACCCACGCCGCCTGCGCGCCGTATTCCCTCAAATCTTGCCCACCTGCTGAGCAATGAAGGCGGTTTTGGCCGACAGTTCCAGCGAGCAGGTCCATTTGTAGGCCAGATTGAGGCTGTCGGCGCAGGCGTAGACGCCATGACCGCGCACTACGGCGATGGGATAGTCGGCCAGGATTTCGGCGACCAGGCGCGGCGAGCGGGTGGCGTACTGATCGTAGGGAATGGTCAGTACCGGCACCCGGCTGAAATACAACTGCCCCTCGAAATCCGCCGGGAAAAATTCCTCGTTGTCCATGGTCATCGCCACCGAGTAGGGACCGTGGCTGTGCAGCAGGGCGCGGGCTTCGGGGTTGGCCTGGTACACCGCCAAGTGCAGGCGGGCATCCATCGAAGCGCCCTTGCCGATCATGCCGTCAAGGCGGCACTCGATCAGATCGCCGCTGCTGAGCGTGTCGGCGCAACAGCCGGTGGGTGTGATCCAGAAAGCATCGCCATCCCGCACTGAGGCGTTGCCGCTGTGGGAGTCGTTGAGACCGTACTGGCGCAGCCAGTGGTAATGTCGGACCAGATCGTCTTTAAGGTTCATATTCAATTCCATCAAAAGGTTGGTCAGGCCGGGACCCGCCGGGTCAGGCCGTGTTGCCGAGCCGGTAAAGTGACCCGCTCCACGCCGGTTTTCAACGTTCCATCGGGATACAGCTCGAGCCAGCGATAGCCGGGCGGGAGATCATCCACGCACGGCTCCGGGGCGTCAGGTTTGAATTGCACCGACGTGGCGGGGGTGGCCAGCAGGCGCATGGAACCGCGCTGAGCGGCAAATTCACCGTGGATATGCCCCCAGACCAGTGCCCGGACTTGTGGATAACGTTCCAGCACCGCGAACAGCGCCGCACCGTTGCTGACCGTCATGGTGTCGAGCCAGGCTGCGCCGATGGGCAACGGGTTGTGGTGCAGGCAGACCAACGTAGGCCGTTCGAAGTCCGTCGCCAGCACGGTATCCAGCAGCGCCAGCTCAGCCGAGGCCAGATGGCCGTCGGGTGTACCGGGGAAACTGGAATCGAGCAGCACGAACTGCCAGTGCCCGGCGACGAAGTATCGTAGCCACTGCACCATGCTGCCACGCAAGGTCCGGCTCATGATCGCCGGGAAGTCGTGATTACCCGGCAGGCAATAGACCGGCAGGGCCAGCGGTTCCAGTATGGCGATCAGACGGTCATAGGCGTCCGGTTCGTCGCCGACCAGATCGCCAGTCGCCAGAATAAAGTCAGGCGCAGGATCGCGCGCCTGGATGTGCGCCAGCACCGCGTTCAGCCCGGCGTCCACGTCGGCGCCCCACAGGCGGCTGCCAGGACTGACCTTGAGATGCAGGTCGGTAATCTGAACGATTCGGAGCGGGGCAGCGGTGGGCATGGGCAAATCCTCGGCTAGAAAAAGGAAACCAAGTAATTTAGCGGATTTTGCAGCCCGATGGCCATTGATTAACGCCGCGCGATCCGGGGGCGAAGGAACGTTAGCATCGCTCCAGGGCCGCGAGCGCCTCGTCGAAGCGCATGCCACGGATGGCGTGTTCCAGCGCCCCGGTTTTCGCCGCGCCCAGCGCGCCCACAAGGGCCGGTTTCAGTTCTTTAAAGCGGCGCAGGGCTTTGAGGTTGTAGTCACGCAAGTCCGCGCGCAGGGCTTCCAGTTGCTCGGGGGCCAGTGGCGGCGCGGCGGCGGAGGCTGGCGGCGCGGGGGCCTCGGTCAGACCTCGCCAGGGGGCGCTGGCGGCGGTGAGGGCGGCGAGTTGGCGGTCCAGCGATTCCAATCCGGTTTCCACATCCATCTCACCTCGCCGAATTGCCTCTTCCAGCGCCCCAGCCGTCGCCATCAACTCCAGCGCACCGAGGTTGCCGGCGTTGCCGCGCAGCGTGTGAATGCGGCGGGCGGCGGTTTCCCGGTCGCTCTGGACCAGATCGCGGCGAGTTTGCGCGGCGGCGGCCCCGAATTCAGTGAGGAATCCGTCCAGCAGGCGCAGAAAGAAAGCCCGGTCGCCGTCGAGGGTCTGAGCGGCCTGGCCCCGGTCAATGCCGGGGATGGCCGGGAAGTCGTCGGGCAACCTTTCCCCCCGCCCCCCAACCCCCGCCCACGGCGGGGAGGGGGAGCCGCCAACTCCCTCCCCCCTCGTGGGGGAGGGCTGGGGTGGGGGGGACGGAAGCGCCACTGAATGAGGTTTCACCCACTGCAACAGCATCGCCGTCATCTGCTCCAAATCCAGCGGCTTGGCCAGCACGTCATTCGCGCCGGCCTCCCGCGCCGCCGCCTGCTGTTCGGGCAGCACCCCAGCGGTAAAGGCGATAATGGGCAACGCCATCAGACCCAGGTCACGGCGAATCAACCGGGTCGCGGTCAGGCCATCCATGACCGGCATCTGCACGTCCATCAGCACTACGTCGAACGCGGCGAGTCGGGCCTTCAGGCATTCAATCGCTTGTTGCCCATCGGCGGCCAACATCGCCGTTGCGCCTTCCAGCCCCAGCGCCCGCTCCACCACATCCCGGTTCATCGCGCTGTCGTCCACCACCAGCACCCGCACCCCGCTCAGGCGCGGCCCGGCGGGTAGCGCCGGTTTCGGCGCCGCTTGCGTTGTGACTGCGCCTTGAACCGCGCGCGCAAAGGGCAGTTCAACCCAGAAGGTACTGCCCTGGCCGACCTGACTTTCGGCCCCGATCTCCCCGCCCATCAGCGCCACCAGCCGCTTGCAGATCGCCAACCCCAGCCCGGTGCCGCCAAATCGTCGGGTGATTCCGGCTTCAGCCTGAGTGAAGGGGGTGAACAGATGGTCCAGGGCTTCCGGCGCAATGCCAATGCCAGTGTCCCGCACGGTAAAGCGCACCCGGACGACCGTTTCGTTGCGCTCCAGCAGGTGAACAGCGATGGTGACCTCCCCACGCTCGGTGAACTTGAGGGCGTTGCTGGCCAGATTGACCAGTACTTGCTCCAGCCGCAAGCCGTCGCCCAGGAGCGGACCTAACGGTTCGGTGGGGGCGGCGATGCAGAATGTGAGTCCCTTGGTCTGGGCAGTTTGCTCCATCAGGCTCCCGATCCGGGCGAGCAGTCCGGCCAGGTCGAAGGGCCGGGATTCCAGGCGCAACTGGCCGGCTTCGATCTTGGAGAAATCCAGAATATCGTTGAGGATGACCAGCAGCGACCGGCCCGCCGCCTGAATCCGCTCCAGCATATCGTGCTGGTTAGCGGTTAGCGGTTCCCGGCCCAACACCTGGGCCAGTCCCAGCACCGCATTCATCGGCGTGCGGATTTCATGGCTCATGTGCGCCAGAAACTCGCTCTTGGCCGCGCTGGCGGTTTCGGCAGCCCCCTTGGCGGCCCGTAACGCCGCCTCCAATTCGTGTTGCTGCGTGATGTCGCGATTGACGCCGACCATCCGCCAGGGCTGGCCGTTGGCGTCGCGTTCAACCACCGCGGCCATGTGGATGTAGCGGACCCGGCCGCTCGGCAAGAGCAGGCGGAAGTCATCTTCATGGGGCGCGTTATTATGGAGGGGCGCGGCCAAGGCGGACTCAGCGCGTTCCCGGTCGTCGGGATGCACGCGCGATTTCCAGAACTCGTAGCAGATACCGGTCCGGTTCATCTCCTCCGGCGCTTCGTACCAGGCGCACAACCGGTCGTCCCATTCCAGCTTGCCGCTGGCGAATTCCCAGCTCCAGATGCCGATGTCGGCGGCGTCGGTGGCGACCTGGAGCAGGCGCAGGGTTTCCTGGACCTGGGCCTCGGCCTGTACTCGTTCGCTGATGTCCTGGATGAAGCCGTACAGAAACCGCTCGCCACTGAAGGGATCGGTTTGTTCGCTAAAGCAGAGGAGCGCATCGAAGACGCTGCCATCCCGGCGCCGGTAGCGGTTTTGAAAGGTCCGAAACTGTCCTTCGTGCTGCTCTACTTCTTCGACCAGCAGCGGCCGACGGCTGGGGTCGGCATAAGTCGCCTCGGCAACGGAGGTGCGGTTGATGGTTTCTATCGTTTGCGCGGGCGAATCGAACCCGAGCATGGCGGCCAGGGCGGGATTCACGAAGACATACTGACCCTTCGGGGTGGACTGGAACATGCCGATAGGCACATTCTCAAAGAGCCGGTGCAGGTGGTGGGCGCTGTCGCGCACCTGCTGCTCGGCCCGCTTGCGCTCGGTGATGTCCTGATGGGTGCCGGCCATCCGCACCGCCCGACCCTCGCTGTTGCGGCTGACGATCCGCGCCCGATCCAGAATCCAGCGGTAGCTGCCGTCACGCGCCCGCATCCGGTATTCGACTTCGTGCAGCGGCGTCTGGCCCGCCAGGTGCGCATCAATGGATTGCCACGCCCGCTCCCGGTCATCGGGGTGGATGAGTTCGAGCCAGCCGCCGGCCGTGGCGTCATCAGCCTCCTGGCGGGTATAGCCGAGCATCCCGGCCCAGTAGTCGTTGCGCCGGACCTCGCCGGTCTCGATGTTCCAGTCCCAGGTTCCCAGCCGACTTCCATCTACGACGAAATTCAGACTTTCTTCGCGCTCCAGGATCGCCGCAGTGGCGGCCCGGACCTCGGCGGTACGCTCTTCGACCCGCCGTTCCAGGGTTTCATTGAGTTCTCTTAATGCCGTTTGCTCCTGGTGCAACTTGATTTCCGCCCGTTGGAGCGCCTGTTTTTCTTGCTGTAGCTGGGCTTTGGAGTTCCTCAACTCGGACTCAATCCGTTGTCTGATCACGATTTCTCGCGCCAGCCGGCGGTTCCAGTAGAAGATGGCCAGCACGATCAGCATCGCGGCCACCAGAATTTGCCAGACCAGCGTGTAGTCCGGTTGCAGCCTCATCTCGACGCCAATCCATTTCTGGAGGATGGTTTGGCGCTCTTCATCCGTCATCGCGGCCAGGCCTTTGTTGATCAGCCCGGCCAGCTCGGGCCAGTCCTTGCGGACTGCCATGGCCTGGGTATTGATGCCGTAGGGCGTGGGCGCGGCGACTACAAGATTGCTGAGGCGATGTTCCTTGACCAGAAAATTGCTGACGGTCAAATTGCCCACATAGCCATCCGCCTGGCCGGTGGCGACCGCCATGAGCGCATCCACCGGCGTTATCATTTCGAGGATGCGAATCCTTGGGAAGTCCTGCTTGAGCTTTTGGGTGACCAAAAAGCCCTTTTCCGCGGCGATGGTTTTGCCGGCGAGGCTTTCCAGGCCGATGATGTAGGGGCTATCCTGGCGCGCATAGAGGACCCAGGGCGCGGTCAGATAATCATTCGTAATGGCGAACTGCTGTTCCCGTTCCGGCGTGCGCGTAAAGGTAGGCAACAGATCGTAGTGCTGATGCGCGCCGCCGACATCGGCGACTGCGATGTCAAAACTGGTGGTGGCAGGGATAAACTCAACCTTGAAACCGAACCGCTTGGCGACGTAGTTGAGATAATCAACCGCCAGGCCCGCCGGTTCGGGCGTCGTGAGCATGTAGGGCGGATAGTCGCCGAGTCGGGCACGCACCGTCGGGTTGCTGGCCAGCCAGGCGCGCTCCTGGGCCGTCAACGGCAGCATTGCAGGATCTGGCCCCTGCGCTATCGCCAGGCGCAGCAGCGATAGCGCCAGCACCAGCACAGTCACGGGTAGAATCTTCAAGCAAAACCTCTCTTTCCTGGGTTCAGGCGCCCCCGCTATCCGAGGTGGTATTGCAAAACAGCAATTCTCATTTTGCAATCGCACCCGGCTCCCACGCTCTGGCGTCACGGCCATTTCTGGGCAGCCAGGTGGTGGACGGCCTGCTGATCGCGCAAAACTACAATCGGGATGATCCGTCGCCCCGGTTCCAGGAATTCAGCGAAGCCTATTTCAAGCGGTTTCAGCGCGCTCCGGGCTACAGCGCGGTATCGGCCTACGACGCGGCTACGGTGGTGTTGACGGCGCTGAAAAACCGGCAGCCGGGCGAGACACCCGATTACCCACAAATCCCCCTGGGGGAGGGCCGGGGCGGGGGGGGTAAAAACCCGCAGCAGGTTCAAAATCGAGATAAAACGCTCAAAATTCCGTTCATCTTCACCGCTATAACCCCCCCACCCTAACCCTCCCCCGCCAGGGGGGAGGGAACGTTTGCTTATTATCATTTTACTAATCAATAACATGCAGGTGTGGGTAATCGGGTGCCTTGAGTGCTTACGCCGGCTGTTCTCGGCGCTCAGCGCAATCAAGCTGCTTTCCCGATCAGTGCGCGGCGACCATGGCCTCCTGGAGTAACTGATGGGCCTGCTCGAAATCAAAGGCGCTCATGGCTTCCCGAAACGCCTCAAACCGGTCTTGCAGCACCGGCTTGAGCAACTCCTCCGAGGCGGTCCACAGAGTCTGCGCCTGGAAGTCGCTCGCAGTGAGGTAATCGCTCAGAGCGGTGGCGACTTCCGCCACCCGTTGCCAATCAGTGTCGTGGGCTGTGGCCGGGGTGGTGTCCGGCGGCGGGCTAACCGCCAACCGCACGCGAAACCAGAAGCAACTGCCCTGGCCGGGCGTGCTGCGCACCCCCATCTCGCCTCCCATCAGCGCCACCAGCCGCTGGCTGAGCGCCAGCCCCAAACCCAGGCCGCCGTGCTGGCGCGTATCCGAGCCATCCCCCTGCTTGAAGGTTTGAAAGAGCTTGGCCTGCAACTCGTTGGACAGGCCAATTCCCTGATCCTCCACCTCGAACTGTACGGTGACCGCCTCCGGATATACCTTGCTTAACTGCGCCCGGAGCGTAATACGGCCCTGCTCGGAGAACTTGACGGCGTTGCCCAGCAGGTTGCCGAGAATCTGTTGCAGGCGAATCGGGTCTCCCTTGAGCAGTGAAGGCAGATCGGGATCCACTTCCCGGACCAGTACAAGCCCCTTGCGCGTGGCGCTGTCTCGGATCCCGTTCTCGGCCCGGTCCAGCAGCGATGGCAAATCGAACGCCAGGGTTTCCAGCCGAAACCGGTCGGATTCCAGGCGGGAGAGATCCAGGATATCGTTGATCAGTCCCAGCAGCACACGGGAGGCGTGGTGGATCTGTTCCACCAGGTGGTTGGCCCGCGCCTCATGGAAGTCACGGCCCAGCAGATAGGCGAAGCCGATGATGTGATTCATCGGGGTGCGCAATTCATGGCTCATGTTGGCCAGAAAGGCGCTTTTGGCCCGGTTGGCGCTTTCCGCATCATCGCGCGCTTCGGCCAGTTCGCGGGTGCGGGCGTGCACCAGCTCTTCCAGATGGTGACGGTGCTGGGCCAGTTCAAGATGGAGTTTCACGCGCGCCCGCACCACCGCCCGATTGAGCGGTTTGTGGATGAAATCCACCGCGCCGGTGGTCAGCGCCCGGGTTTCGCTGTCGGCATCGGTGCGGGCTGTGACAAAGATCACCGGAATATTCTGAGTGCGGGCGTCCTGTTTGAGCGTGGCGCATACCTCGTAGCCGTCCATCTCCGGCATCATCACATCCAGCAGAATCAAATCCGGCCGGTAGCCCTTCGCCAGGCGGGCCAGGGCCTGGCGGCCCGAGGTAGCGAAGCTCAAGTCATAATCGTCTTCCAGCATCCCGAGGAGCACTTCAATATTGGCCGGGGCGTCATCAACGATCAAGATGCGGGAAGGCTCGACGGAGAACGTAGTCATGGCCAGTTCCAGGGTTTATGGTGATTTCTGACAAAGACTCTACCAGAATGTGGGTTGGGCTTTAGCCTAACTCTTTGAGAGGATTGGCTTAAAAAGTCAGGCTAAAGCCCGACCCACCGGTATGATCTTTTTGGAAAATCGCCTGTTGTTATAAGAGCGCTCGCCTGTGATCCAGCCCAGTATCAGAAGCCGCAGGGTACGCACCGCGTACCGGCCAGCGCCAAGGTACGCGGTGCGTACCCTGCCTGACTGAAAATCGGCCAGGCCGTAGCGCCTGAACGGCCCGGAGCGGGAGGCGGTAGGCAACATGGCGTGAAATCCTCGGCAAAGGGATAATGGGAACAGCTTACAGGGTTTTGATGAACACTTTCGAGCGCCGTTGCCAGTTATAGAGCGCCTGCTTGCCCATGGGCAGGTCGGCGACTTCGGCGGGTTCAAAGCCGCGTTCGCGGAACCAGTGAGCGGCGCGAGTCGTCAGCACGAACAACTTTAGCAAACCCTGGGTGCGGGCCTGCCGTTCGATGATCCGCAGTAACATTTCGGCCCGACCGCTGTTGCGGTAGTCAGGATGCACCGCGACGCAGGCCAGTTCGCCCAGCCGCTCCTCGGCGAAGGGATACAGCGCGGCGCAGCCGATGATGGCGCCATCGCGCTCCAGCACCGAAAAGCGGTCAATTTCCATTTCCAGCCGTTGCCGCGAGCGCCGCACCAGTGCGCCGTCTTCTTCCAGCGGCTGGATCAGTTCCAGCAGGCCGCCGACATCGTCAATCGTTGCGGGGCGCAGTCCTTCGTAGATGTCGGCGGTGAGCATGACGCCGACGCCGTCGCGGGTGAACAGTTCCAGCGGCAGCGCCCCGTCCAGTCGCCGGTCGAGCAGGTGCACCCGCCGCACGCCGCCCTGGCAGGCCCGCAATGCCAGACGCAAATGGCGGGCGGTTTCCTCGTTCGGAGCCGGCGGTTCGGTCAGGCGCCGTTCGGCGTCGCTGGGGCTGAGTTCGCGGATCGGCTGCCCGCCCGGGGCGCACAATTCCAGATGCTCGCTCAGGATCAGCAGCTTGTCGGCGCGCAGCGCGTGCGCGGCGGCGGCGGCCACTTCTTCGGCGCTCAGGTTGAAGATTTCCCCGGTCGGCGAGTAGCCCAGCGGCGACAGCAGCACGATGGCGTCCTGCTCCAGCCACAGGCGAATGGCGCGGTCGTCAATCCGCCGTACCTCGCCGGTGAAGCCGTAATCCACCCCGTCGCGCACTCCGAGCGGTCGGGCGGTGACCAGGTTGCCCGACGCGACCCGCAAGCGCGCGCCGTGCATCGGTGAGTTGGCCAGCCCCATGGACAGCCGCGCCTCGATGCGAATCCGCGCCCGCCCGATGGCCTGTTTAACGTAGCGCAGGTCCTCGGCTTCGGTGAGCCGCAAACCATTGACGTAGTGTCCCTCGCGCCCGGCTTCGCGCAGCCGCTGCTCGATCTGGGGTCGCGCGCCATGCGCCAGCACCAGGCGAATGCCCAGGCTGTGCAGCAGGGCGAGATCGTCCATCAGGCTGGGAAAAGTCTCGGCCTCCACTGCAGCGCCGCTGAACTGCACGACGCACGTCCGACCGCGATGGGCATTGATATAGGGACCGGCCTGGCGAAACCAGTGCACGAAAGTTTCGGGATTCATTCGGAATTCATAGCGGGATTGCGGGGGCGGATGCCCCACCGGACGGGTTGCGGAAAAAAGAACCGGGCGTTCCGGCGCGGTAGTCTAATACTATTGCGGTCAAACCCGTAATCGAACGCCTGGATTTCCTGCCCATCAAGGTTCAGCCATGTACACCATCTGCGTCTGTGACCATTTTATGATTCGCTGGCTACACCACCACCGAATTTCTGGCCCGGGCTATCTTCAATCGCATCGCGGCGCGGATCGAGGACGGTCAACTGGGGGTTCACGCCGCCGGTTTGAGTTCGATGCGCGTTACCTTGCACGAATCCCACGTTGCCTGGGCCACCTATGAGGGACCGCTGCCATGAACCACGTCCATTTTCTGATTCCCGGTGATTTCGAAACCCGCACTGGCGGCTATCTCTACGACCGCCAAATCATGGCAGGGCTGACGGCACTGGGGTGGCGGGTGGACTTGCACCGTCTCGACGCCAGTTTTCCGCTGCCGACCCCGGCGGCGCTGGCCGAGGCGGAGGCGCGCGTCATGACGGAACCGGGGTTGCGCGAACGGTTGATGGCGGGTGCGCGGGTGGCCCGACGCGCTTTGCCGGACTGGCCGACGACCAGCGCCCGGTTTGCCGCAGCGCTGAGGTTCGTTACAGCGTGAGCGAATCAGGCCCAGTGTCTCGCCTGGATTCAACCGGGGAAATCGCGCTTACACGTCGGCCACTGGGATTTGTTGGCTTGCCTGGGAGATGATCATCATTCCAGCAAGTTATGAAATGGATGATGGTTTTTCCAGCGGTAGGCCTGGAAATCGCGCTGATCGGTGGAGACGATGCGCCCGTGGCCAAGATGTTCGGCCAGGATAACCAGAGAGGCGTCGGCAAAATCCATCGGTAAATTTGCATATTGACGCATCAGCAGGGCCATGTGGGGTAGTTCGGACTCGCCAATCGTGAAAATCTGGAACAGGCCCTCCCTCTGGGCTATGAGAAATTCTGCCGACTGTTTGGGTCCACAGCGAGTTTGCAGGAAATAGCAGACTTCGGTGATAACGGGTAGGGTGGTGATCAGTGGTTCTTGGATTTGGGCCGCGCAGATTCTGACCCTTTGGTGGAGGTTGTCGCGCCGGTCGAGGAGCGCAACCCAGAATCCGGTATCAGCAATAATCATGGATTGCCCCATAAGTGCTTTTTGTAATCCACGGCAAGATGGCCGTTGCCTTCCATGCACCCAAGAAGTCCATGCTCTTCCAGGATTCGAAGCACTTTCTGGCCTTCGATTTCGGGGGGTATGGGGGTTTCATCAATAGCTTTGGCTAGCATTTCGGCGATCAGTTGCGGCAAGGATTTGTTTAATCGCTTTTGCAATTCCAACAGCCGTTCGGTGTAAACATCATCCAGTTCGGCTTCGATGTGCATGTCCTTTCTCCTGGAAGGATTGGAGTGGTCAAGAGTTTTCCAGCGCCCGCTCCTGGTTCAGCGCCAGCAGGCAGCGCAATACCTCGTCGTCGCTCAGGTCCGCCGGCCAGCCATAGGCGGCGGCGACGGCAGCGTCCAGATCCCGGTGGGCGTTCGCCAGCCAGGCGGGTCGCTCGTTGTACAGATGGGTGAGCGTGCGTTTTTTGAGCAGGGCGGCGGCTTTTTCGTCCACCGGCAACAATCGGTCGGGATAGC
>Ga0209507_1001002_pt1 | contig 24767 bp, 21 predicted proteins | sample AD_UKC028_MetaG_FD_184414 | JGI IMG/M metagenome (GOLD analysis project Ga0209507, IMG submission 184414) | Active sludge microbial communities of municipal wastewater-treating anaerobic digesters from USA - AD_UKC028_MetaG (SPAdes) (version 2) | ecosystem: Engineered > Bioreactor > Anaerobic >...
GAGAAAACGGCCATCGCCATCCAGCGTATCGACAGTGGTTGCGGTGCCGGCCATGACGACGACACATGGCTCGCTGGTGATGGCCCGGGCGCCGATCAGTGCGCACCAGCGGTCGACACCTAGGCGGGCCGGGTTGTCGTAGAGGTTGGTGACGCCTCCGGCGGATGCCGTCGATTCGATTTCATGCAGCACCGCCAACCAAGGTAGCAGCGCCTGTCTGATCGCCAGCCGTGCCGCTTCGCCGGCAACATTGGACATCATCAGGTTAGCCGGCATTGGCAGACGCTGCGGCAGCGCCGCCAGTTGCGCGACGTCGGCATGGTCGATGGCACCGGTTTCCCGCCACGCGCCGTCGGCATGCAGGCCCCACTTGATGCGGCTGTTGCCGCTGTCGACACACAGGATCATGCGCGGCGCAAACTGAGATCACCGGACAGGATACGCTGCACACCGGCCGCGGTTTCGAGCAAAAGCGCACCATCGTCAGCGGCACCGAGACAGACGCCGACGAGCGGCTCGGCATCGTCGCCAAGGACCTGCACCGCCAGCTCCTGCCAGGCATGACGCCGCTGCCATTCCATTTTCAGCCCGCCAAAGCCGTCGACCGCGAAAGTCTCCAAAACCTCGGCCAGCGCGACCAGAACACTCGCCAGCACCACGTGGCGGTCGGGCAAATGCACCAGCGCCTGGGCCAAACCGGCGGCCGGTTGCGGCAGTTCCTCGGTGGGCGATTGCAGGTTGAGGCCGATGCCGATGATCGCCTGCGTCCCGCGCCGGTCGCTCGCCAGTTCGATCAGGATGCCGGCCAGCTTGGCGAAACTGCCATCGCGCTCGAGCAGCACGTCATTCGGCCACTTGAGCCGGATACCCCCGGCGCCCAGGTTTTCCAGCCCGCGCGCCAGCGCCACGCCGGCGGCCAGCGACAGGCCGGCCAGTTGCGTTGCCGGGCCGCCGAAGCGCCACAGGCAGGAGAAGGTCAGGCCGTCAGCCGGCGCCGACAGCCATTGGCGGCCGCGGCGACCACGTCCGGCAGTCTGACGGTCAGCGACGATCACGGTCCCGTCCGGCGCACCGCAATCGGCGCGGCGCAGCAACTCGCTGTTGGTCGAGTCGCACTCGTCCAGCGCAACAACGTCGAAACGTCCCGCGCGCGCGCCCAGCCGGGTTTTGAGAAGAACAGGATCGATCAGCGGCATGGGCGGATTCTACTCCGCCGCCGATTCCTTGCCGCCGTCGATGCCGAGTTCGGCAATCTTGCGCGTGATCGTGTTGCGCCCGATGCCGAGAGCCAGCGCCGCCTCGATCCGCCGGCCGCCAGTGCGCGCCAGGGCGCGCGAAATCAGGATGCGTTCGAAAACCTGCGAGAGCCGGCCATGGACGTCATCGACGCCGGCGGCGAGCAGGCGATCGACTTCGCCTTCGAGCCCGGTTTCCCAATCGGTGGCCAGCGCCGTCGACTCGGCCTCGCGCAACTCGACCGGCAGATCGCCGATTTCGACCATCTGTCCGGGCGCCATGACGGTCAGCCAGTGACAGAGGTTTTCCAGCTGGCGAACGTTGCCCTGAAATTCGAGACCGCTCAGGTATTTGAGCGCGGGATCGGACAGGCGTTTGGTTTCGACCCCGAGTTCGCGCGCGCTTTTTTGCAGGAAATGCCGAGCCAGCAGCGGAATGTCCTCATGCCGCTCGCGCAGCGCTGGCAGGCGGATGCGGATGACGTTGAGACGGTGGAACAGATCTTCGCGGAACAGGCCTTCCTTGACGCGCGTTTCGAGGTTCTGGTGCGTCGCGGCGATGACCCGGACGTTGGCCTTGATCGGCGAATGGCCGCCGACCCGGTAATAATGCCCGTCGGACAGCACGCGCAGCAGTCTGGTCTGCAGCTCGGACGGCATGTCGCCGATTTCGTCGAGGAACAGCGTGCCGCCCTCGGCCTGCTCGAAGCGGCCGCGCCGCTGCGTCTGGGCGCCGGTAAACGAGCCGCGTTCGTGGCCGAAGAGTTCCGACTCGAGCAGATCCTTGGGGATCGCCGCGGTGTTGATGGCGATGAACGGCTTGTCGGCACGCGGGCTGTGGCGGTGCAGGGCGCGCGCCACCAGCTCCTTGCCGCTGCCCGACTCGCCATTGATCAGCACCGTGGCATGCGACAGCGCCAGACGACCAATGGCGCGGAACACCTCCTGCATCGCCGGCGCCTGCCCGAGAATCTCGGGGACCAGCCCTTCCTCAGTGAACGCACCAGCCTGGTGCATGGATTCATCGATCGCCCGCTGGATAAGTTCGACCGCCTGATCAACATCGAACGGCTTGGGCAGGTATTCGAAGGCGCCGCCCTGGAAAGCGGCGACCGCGCTTTCGAGATCCGAATGGGCAGTCATGATGATCACCGGCACCGCCGGGAAGCGGGTTTTCACCTCCTGCAGCAACTCCAGCCCCGACTGGCCGGGCATGCGGATGTCGGACATCAGGACCTGCGGCGGCTCTGCACCCTGCTCGAGCTGGGAAATGGCCTCGGTTGCCGAGGCGAAACTCTTGAACGGGATGCCCTCGCGGGACAGGGTCTTCTCGAGGACCCAGCGGATGGAGCGATCGTCATCGACGACCCAGACCGGTTTCATGATTTTCTTGCCTGTCTTGTCATTAGCACTGGAAGCCACTAGCAAGACTCAGGCCTGTTCGACTGGCAGACGGATGGTGAAAATCGTCTGGCCCGGCCGGCTGACGCAATCGATGGTGCCGTGATGGTGCTGAACGAAATTCTGGGCAATCGTCAGGCCCAGCCCGCTGCCGCCCTCGCGGCCCGAAACCAGCGGATAGAACATGCGTTCGCGGACCGATTCCGGGATGCCCGGACCATTGTCGATGACCTTGAGTTCGAGCGCCAAGCGATAGCGCTTCTTGGCCAGCGTCACCTGGCGCAGGACGCGCGTGCGCAGCACGATCTCGCCCTCGCCATGCATCGCCTGCGCGGCGTTGCGCGCAATGTTGAGTACCGCCTGAATCAGCTGCTCGCGGTCACCCACCAGATCCGGCAGGCTGGTGTCGTAATCGCGGCGCATCGCCAGCGATCCGGGAAACTCGGCGGTCAGCAGGCTGCGCACGCGCTCCAGGATCTCGTGAATATTCACCGTGGCCGGCAGCATGGTCCGATGCGGCGTCAGCAGGCGCTGCATCAGGTCCTGCAGGCGGTCGGCTTCCTTGATGATGACCTGGGTGTATTCCTTGAGCGAGGGATTGCCCAATTCGTACTCGAGCAGTTGCGCGGCGCCGCGGATGCCGCCGAGCGGATTCTTGATTTCGTGCGCCAGATTGCGGATCAGCTCGCGGCTGGCTTTCTGCTGTTCAATGAGATGTTCCTCGCGAGTCGCCGCCAGCTGATGTTCGATCGGCTGCAATTCCAGGAGCAGTCGCACGCCTTCCGCCAGTTCCGGACGCAACGGCGTCACCGTGCAATTGATGTGCAGGACTTCACCGTCGCCGCGCTTCAACTCGATGTCCTGACCGGTATAGCCCCAGTTGTTGTTCAACGCATTGTCGAGCGCCCCCTGCAGAATCGCTGAACAGGTACACATTGCCGACAGCGGCTTGCCGGCCACCGAGCGCAGGCTGACGGCAAGCAGATTCTCGCCCGCCGGGTTGATATAGCGGACGACCAACCCGGCATCGAGCAGAAGCACGGTCGACGCGAGAAAATCCAGACCGGTGAAGGAATTCAGCGCATCACTCATGGTGGCCATTGTAACGATTACAGCGGAACCGCGCAGAAACTGTTGCGTTACTGACCGATCGTTCATTATCATTGCGGCATTCATTCTGGTGCACTGCCGATGCTCGCCCGTCCGCTCGTTTCATTTGTTGCCGCAACCTGCCTGGCTCTGGCGTTGAGTGCCTGCGGCAATGGCGAGGCGCCACCGCCGGTTGCCCCGAAAGTCCTGGTGCAGCCTGCCGGCGCCAGCAACCCCGGCGTTACCGTCTATACCGGCGAGATCCGGGCTCGTCACGAAGTCGACCTGTCCTTCCGGGTCGGCGGAAAGATCGCCGCCCGTCTGGTCGACAGCGGCATGCCGGTCAAGGCCGGGCAGACGCTGGCCCGACTCGATCCCGCCGACCTGCTGCTCTCCCGGCAAGCCGCGGAGGCTCAGGTGGCTGCCGCCGAAAGCGAATTCACCACGGCCAGCGCCGAGCGCAGCCGCTACGCCGACCTGCTGGGCAAACGCTTCGTCAGCCAGGCTGCCTTCGACGCCAAGGAAAATGCCTTCCGCAGCGCCCAGGCCCGACTGGAGCAGGCGCGCGCGCAAAGCCGGATCAGCGGCAACCAGGCCGGATACGGAACGCTCGTCGCCGAGCACGAGGGCGTGATTACCGCCGTACTGGCCGACGCCGGCCAGGTGGTCAGCGCCGGCCAGCCGGTATTCCGCCTGGCCCGCCCGGAAGAGAAGGAAGTGGCGATCGCCATTCCGGAAGGACGCCTGGCCGAGCTCAAGGCGGCCCGCCAGATCGCGGTCAATTTATGGGCCCAGCCGGACCTCGTCATGGCGGGCGAAATTCGTGAACTGGCGGCCGCAGCGGACCCGGCGACCCGCACCTACGCGGCACGCATTCGCCTTGTCGACCCGGCGCCGGCCGCGCAACTCGGCATGACTGCCCGCGTCATTCTTGGCGCGCCTTCCGGCGCCACAATCGTCGTTCCGCTGACCGCCGTCGTAGACAATGGCAAGGGGCCGCAGGTATGGGTAGTCGCCGACGGCAAGGTGACGATCCGGCCGGTCGAAATCGCCACTTTCCGTGAAGATGGCGCCGCCATCGCCAGCGGCCTGAAGACCGGCGAAATGGTCATCCTGACCGGACAGCGCCGGCTGGCGGACGGCCAGGCCGTGCAGGCCCAGCCCGCCACGCCCCCGGAACGGCAGCGCTGAGCGGTGAGTCAGCGCTTCAACCTGTCCGACTGGACGCTGCATCACCGGACCCTGGTCGGTTTTCTGCTGCTGGCCATCGCCGTGATGGGTGTTGTCGCCTATGGCCGCCTGAGCCAGGCCGAGGATCCGCCCTTCACCTTCAAGCTGATGGTGATCCGCAGCTTCTGGCCGGGCGCTTCCGCCCTGCAGGTCGAGCGGCAACTGACCGACAAGATCGAGAAGAAGCTGCAGGAAATGCCGTTCATCGACCGCGTGCAGAGTTTTTCCCGACCTGGCGAATCGACCGTGATGTTCTTCGCCAAGGACAGCACGCCGCCGGCCATGGTGCCGGAGGTCTTCTATCAGGTCCGCAAGAAGATTGGCGACATTCGCCAGAACCTGCCGGCCGGCATCCAGGGGCCGTTTTTCAACGACGAGTTCGGCGACGTTTTCGGCAGTATTTACGCGTTGACCGCGGAAGGCCTCGATTACCCGCAACTGAAGGATATCGCCGAGCGTCTGCGCGACGACCTGCTGCACATTCCCGGAGTCGGCAAGGTGGAAATCTTCGGCGTCCAGGATGAAAAGATCTTCGTCGAACTGTCGAACGCCAAGCTGGCAACCTTGGGCGTCGATCAGGCCACCATCGTCCAGGCGCTGAGCCAGCAGAACGCGGTGGCCGGCGCCGGTTTTTTCGAACTGCAGGACGAGCGCATCCAGATTCGTCCGGGCGGCGCTTACGACACCGTGCAGGCGGTTGCCGACACCCTGATCCGCAGCGGCAACCGCAGCTTCCGTCTCGGCGACATCGCGACGGTACGGCGCGGCACCAGCGATCCGCCGGCCCCCGAGGTACGTTACGGCGGCAAGCGGGCGCTGGCGATCGGCGTCGCGATGGCGCCCGGCGGCGACATCATCCAGCTCGGCAAGGCGCTGAACGCGCACATGGTGGCAGCCCGCGCCAAACTGCCGCTCGGCGTCGAGATCGGCGAAGCGGCCAGCCAGCCCGATGCCGTCAAGCGCTCGATCGACGCCTTCGTGCGCGCGCTGGCTGAAGCGCTCTTCGTCGTGTTGCTGGTGACTTTCCTCAGCCTCGGCCTGCGTACCGGCCTGGTCGTCGCGCTCTCCATTCCGCTGGTCCTGGCCGCCACCTTCCTCGCCATGAACCTGTTCAATGTCGGCCTGCACAAGGTCTCGCTCGGTGCGCTGGTGCTCGCCCTCGGCCTGCTGGTCGACGACGCGATCATCGCCGTCGAGATGATGTGGGTGAAGATGGAACAGGGCTGGGAACGCACCCGCGCCGCCTCCTTCGCCTACACCAGCACGGCCGGGCCGATGCTGTCGGGCACGCTGGTCACCGTCGCCGGCTTCATTCCGATCGCCATCGCCAAATCGTCGACGGGTGAATATACCTTCGCCTTCTTCCAGATCAACGCCATCGCCCTGCTCATCTCGTGGCTGGCGGCCGTCGTGGCGATTCCCTGGCTCGGCTACAAGCTGCTGCCCGACCCGCGCGCACCACGGAAACCCGGCCTGATCGCCCGCCGCTGGCCGGCGCTGGCGCAGCGCCTGGAAAAGCTGGGCATCGGCGGGCTGGCGCACGGCGAGGATCACGATGTCTACGGGACGCCTTTCTACGAACGCTTCCGCAAACTGGTCCAGGCCTGCGTCAGGCGGCGCTGGCTGGTGATCGGCATCACGCTGCTGCTGTTCGTGCTGGCGATCGTCGGGATGGGCAAGGTGCAGAAGCAATTTTTCCCGAATTCGACCCGCCTCGAACTCAATGTCGAACTGCGGCTGCCGGAAGGCGCCTCGCTGACGGCCATCGACGCCGAAACCAGAAGGCTCGAAGCGTGGCTGGACCGTGACAAGGCGGAATTCGACCAGCACGAACACCACATCGCCTACCTCGGTTCCGGCTCGCCGCGCTATTACCTGGGCCTCGACCAGCAGTTGCCGGCCAGCAATGTCAGCCAGTTCGTCATCGTGACGCGCGATGTGAAGGCGCGCGAGGCCTTGCGCGGTCGACTGATCAAATTGTTCGAAAATGACGCCTCCGGCGTGCGCGGCAACATCACCCGCATCGAAAACGGCCCGCCGGTCGGTTACCCGGTCCAGTACCGCGTTTCCGGCGAGGATATTCCGACCCTGCAGCGGATCGCCGGTGAAGTGGCGACAGTAATGCGCGGCAACCCGGAACTGTCGAACGTAAATGTCGACTGGAGCGAGTTGTCCAAGGCGGTGGAGATCGAAATCGACCAGGACAAGGCGCGTCTGCTCGGCGTATCGAGCCAGGATCTGGCCGCGCTGCTCAACATGTCGCTCAACGGCTACACCGTCACCAGCTACCGCGAGGGCCAGAAGACGATCGATGTCGTGTTGCGCGGCGATCGCCAGGAGCGCGCCCGGCTTTCGGCCCTCCCTGATCTGGCGGTGCCGACCAGGAGCGGCAAGAGTGTGCCGCTCAACCAGATCGCCCGTCTCAATTACAGCTTCGAATCCGGGCTGGTCTGGCGCCGCGACCGCCAGCCGACCATCACGGTACGCGGCAATCTCTACGGCACGACGCAGCCGGCAACCATCGTCGCTGCCCTGCAGCCGCAGATCGACCGGATTGTCGCCGAACTGCCGGCCGGCTACCGCATCGTCACCGGCGGCTCGGTCGAGGAATCGGCCAAGGGCTCCGGCTCGGTCATGGATGGCATCCCGATCTTCATTCTGGTCGTCGTCACCGTGCTGATGATCCAGTTGCAGAGTGTCTCGCGGGTCATCATGGTGTTGCTGACGGCGCCGCTCGGGATCATCGGCATCGCACTGTTCCTGCTGATTTTCAGACAACCTTTCGGCTTCATGGCGCTGCTCGGCACCATCGCGCTGTTCGGCATGATCATGCGCAACTCGGTGATTCTCGTGGATCAGATCGAGCAGGACATGGCGGCGGGCAAACCCCGCTGTGCAGCGATCATCGAATCGACGGTACGGCGTTTCCGGCCGATCGTGCTGACGGCCGCCGCTGCCGTGCTGGCCATGGTTCCGCTCTCGCGCAACGACTTCTTCGGACCGATGGCGGTCGCCATCATGGGCGGCCTGATCGTTGCCACCGCCCTCACCCTGCTGTTCCTGCCGGCGCTGTACGCCGCCTGGTACAAGGTCAGGCCCGACAGCGCCTGATCAGCGCAGGCCGGAGATTTCCTTCTGGATGGCCACGATGTTGCGCTCATGCTGCGCGACGCGGTCACGGTAAGGCTGGACGCGATCCAGCGTTGTGGAAGCGCTCTCGGCAGGGCGTATTGCCTGCTGTTCGGTAAGTTCGCGCTGTGCCTGCTCGAGACTGCGCTGCTCGCCCGCCAGCTCCTGCTCAAGGATGCGCTTGCGATCCGTGTCGCGGGCCTTCTGGGTATCCTCCTGAACCTTGGGGAACCCCGCCGGTGTCGGATTGGCCGCTGCCCCCGCCGGCTTCCTGGGTGCCGGGATCGTTGCATCCTGCGTTATGACCACCGGCTTGCAGCTCTTGTCGACGCGGGTATTCGAGATCAGCATGCCACCGTTCGCATCGGTGCACCGGTAAATGGTCTGCGCCGATGCCGGCAAGGAAAGCACAACAAAAAAGGTAGCAAGGGCACTGCGTGTCATCGTCATCATTCCTCTTAACCGTTTCAGTTTACCGGAGTTAACGTTCCACGCGCCAAACCGTGGACAAAAAAAGGGCGGGAAGAAAATCCCGCCCTTCTTGCACCGAGGCTTGCCGGATCAGCAGGAGTAATACAGGTCGAACTCGACCGGGTGCGTCGTCATGCGGACCTTGTTGACTTCATCCATCTTGAGCGCGATGTAGGACTCGATCCAGTCGTTGGAGAAGACGCCGCCACGGGTCAGGAACTCGTGATCGTTCTCCAGCGCGATCAGCGCTTCTTCCAGCGAGGCACAGACGGTCGGGATCAGCGCATCCTCTTCCGGCGGCAGATCGTACAGGTTCTTGTCGGCCGGGTCGCCCGGATGGAGCTTGTTCTGGATGCCATCGAGACCGGCCATCATCAGCGCCGAGAAGCACAGGTACGGGTTGGCGATCGGATCCGGGAAGCGCGTTTCGATACGACGCGCCTTGGACGAGGCGACGTGCGGGATGCGGATCGAGGCTGAACGGTTCTTGGCCGAGTAGGCCAGCTTGACCGGCGCTTCGTAGTGCGGAACCAGACGCTTGTAGGAGTTGGTGCCCGGGTTGGTGATCGCGTTCAGCGCCTTGGCATGCTTGATGATGCCGCCGATGTAGAACAGGGCCAGTTCGGACAGGCCCGCGTAGCCGTCGCCGGCGAACAGGTTCTTGCCGTCTTTCCAGATCGACTGGTGAACGTGCATGCCTGAACCGTTGTCGCCGACGATGGGCTTCGGCATGAAGGTGGCGGTCTTGCCGTACTGGTGGGCCACGTTGTGCACCACGTATTTCAGGATCTGCGTCCAGTCGGCACGCTTGACCAGGGTGGAGAACACGGTACCGATTTCGCACTGGCCGGCAGTGGCGACTTCGTGGTGGTGAACTTCGACCGGCACACCGAGGGCTTCGAGGGCCAGAACCATGGCCGAACGGATGTCGTGCAGGCTGTCGACCGGGGGAACCGGGAAGTAGCCGCCCTTGACGGTCGGACGGTGGCCGGTGCCGCCGCCGCCTTCGGTCTTCTCACCGGAGGTCCAGGCCGCCTCGGAGGAATAGATCTTCAGGTTGCAACCGGACATGTCGACGTTCCACTCGACGGAGTCGAAAACGAAGAATTCGGGTTCCGGGCCAAAGTAGGCGGTGTCGCCGATGCCGGAGGACTTCAGGTAGGCTTCGGCGCGCTTGGCGATGGAACGCGGGTCGCGGTCGTAGCCACGGCCGTCGGCAGGATCGACGACGTCACAGGTCAGGACGACGGTGGTTTCGTCGAAGAAGGGATCGACGTAGGCGGTGGCGGGATCCGGCATCAGCTGCATGTCGGAAGCCTGGATGCCCTTCCAGCCGGCGATGGACGAACCGTCGAAAGCATGGCCGTTCTCGAACTTGTCTTCGTTGAAGGCGGAAACCGGCACGGTGACGTGCTGTTCCTTGCCACGGGTATCGGTGAAACGAAAATCGACGAACTTGGCGTCGTTTTCCTTGACCATCTTCATCACGTCTTGCGGGGTTGCCATAACCGTCAATCTCCTAACTGAACAAAAAACCGGCGCGGCCGGCGACAATCAAAAAAAGCTAACGAATCAGATTTAGCAGAAAGCGTGCCAATGGCTTCCAGCAAAGCGTTTCATTTTGCCACAAAGAGATACGGCAATCACCCACTGGTTTTGCGCACCAACGCAGTGCAAACATGGGGCATTGCGCACTATTCTGGTGCGATACGAAAATTCAACGAGATGCTGCGGATCGCTGGGTGGTCCTTGATCCGTTCGGCGAGCGCGGCCTCGGTCGACCTGAGCGCCGAAATGTCGGCAAACACATCATGGGCGAGAAAAACCTCGACCTCGACCCGGCCGCCAAGATAGTGAAGCACGACATGCTCGGGCGTTGGCAGAGTGACCAGCAAATCCGCCAGTTCCTCAAGCAAAGCCTCGCGGGAAGGCAGACCGGCGGCAGCAAGATCCGGATCGAGATCATCCTCGGGATCAATATGCACCAGCACATCGAGCACATCGTGATGCTCGCGAAGCACGCCGGCACGCGCCGACTCGGCAATCCGGTGTCCTTCGGAGACGCTGATCCGGGCATCGACCAGCACATGAGCATCGACCAGAGCCTGGTGCGCCATGCGCCGGGTGCGCAGTTCGTGCAGCCCGCGCACGCCCGGCGTCGCCAGCAAGGTCTTGCGGATCGCATCGACCTGCGCATCATCGAGCCCGGTATCGATCAGTTCCTTGAGCGCCCCCCAGGCCAGTTCGAGCCCCATGCGCAAGATCATGAAGCCCATCAGCGCCGCCGCCAGCAGGTCGAGAAAGCCCCAGCCGAGCAATGCGCCGCCGATGCCCACGACGACGACCAGCGCCGACGCCGCGTCGGCTCGCGTATGCAGGGCATTGCCGGTCAACAGTTGCGAGCGCAGGCGTTCCGCGACACGAATCAGATAACGGTAGAGACCCTCCTTGACCACCACCGTCGCCACCGCCACCCAGAATGCCAACCACTCGACCGCGGGAAGCAGTTCGACATGCTGCAGGCGCATTCCCGATTCCCACAGAATGGCCCCGCCGATCAGGGCCAGAGAGGCGCCAAGGATCAGCGTGGCCGCCGTTTCGACCCGCGCGTGGCCGTAGGGGTGGGCCGCGTCAGCCGGGTGCGCGCTTTGCCGGGTCGCATAGATGACCAGAAAGTCGGACAGCAAATCGGAAAATGAATGCAGGCCGTGGGCGATCAGCGACTGCGAGTTCCCGATCCAGCCGACCAGCACCTGCGCAATGGTCATCAGCAGGTTCACGGCGACGCTCACCCATGTCGCGCGCTGCGCCTCGGCGGCACGGTCGCCCGGCGTCAATGCGCGCTGCCCTTGATGGTGATGATCGTGACCCATTCGCTGTGCCCTATACTATCGGACTCGGATTCTAACAGTTACAAATTATGGGAAAGTTAATCAGGCTCCCGAGGCTCGCGCGACAGCGTGCCCAAGCCATGAACCAGTCTAATTAGACACACTGACGACACTTCAAACATTCACCGTGTCATTTCCGACAGCGGCGCAAAAAAATTACAAACTGACATTCCAGAGAACAGCATGCAATCCTCCCCGATCGCCTTTGCCCCCTTCAACAACCTTCCGGACGCGGACTGCGCAGAGCGCATCCGTGCCGCCCGCGCCAAACTGGGCAAGAAGGCCATAATCCTCTGCCACCACTATCAGCGTGCCGATGTCTACCAGCACGCCGACCTGACCGGCGATTCGCTGAAGCTGTCCAAGCTGGCCGCGCAAGCCGATGCCGAATATGTCATCTTCTGCGGCGTGCACTTCATGGCCGAAGTCGCCGACATCATGACCGCACCGAACCAGATCGCCATCCTGCCCGACCTCGCCGCCGGCTGTTCGATGGCCGACATGGCCAATCTGGCAAAGGTGGAACGTTGCTGGCGCGAACTGAACGAAGTGCTGAACGCCGATGAAGAGGTCACGCCAGTCACCTACATCAACTCGGCGGCGGATCTGAAGGCATTCTGCGGCGAACATGGCGGCATCGTGTGTACCTCGTCCAATGCCGGCACCATCGCCAAATGGGCGTTCGCGCAGCGGCCGAAGGTGCTGTTCTTCCCCGACCAGCATCTCGGGCGATGGACGGGGCACAACCTGGGCATCCCGATGGACGAAATGGTCGTCTGGGATCCCGACCTCGAACTCGGCGGCCTGACCCCGGAGCAGATCAGAAAGGCGCGCATCCTGCTGTGGAAAGGCCATTGCTCGGTACATCAGATGTTCCGGAAAGCACAGATCGACGCCTTCCGCGCCAAGTATCCGGACGGCCTGGTGATTGCCCACCCCGAGTGCAGTTTCGAGGTCTGCGCCGCGTCCGACTACGTCGGTTCGACCGAGCACATCGTCAGGACCATCAAGGAAGCGCCGGCCGGCACACGCTGGCTGGTCGGCACCGAGCTGAACCTGGTCGACCGCCTGGCGAAAGAGGTTCTGCCGCAGAACAAGATCGTGCAGTTCATGGCCACCACCATCTGCATGTGTTCGACCATGCAGCGCATCGACCCGCAGCACCTGGCCTGGACGCTGGAAAACCTGGTCGACGGCAAGGTTGTGAACCAGATCAAGGTGCCCGAACACGAAGCGGTACTCGCCAAACTGGCGCTTGACCGGATGTTGGCGATTTCCTGAACGTCATGAGCAAGCCCGCCCTGCACGTCACGACCTTCAACATCCACAAGGGCTTCTCGCAGTTCAACCGACGGATGATGGTGCATGAACTGCGCGAGCGTCTGCGCCACCTCAATCCCGACATCGTCTTCCTGCAGGAAGTCCAGGGACTGCATCTTGGCCACGCCGAGAGCCACGGCAACTGGCCGAGCGAACCGCAGTACGAGTTCCTGGCCGAGGACGTCTGGCATGCGGCGGCTTATGGCCAGAACATGGCTTATGACCACGGCCACCATGGCAACGCGATCCTCTCGCGCTTTCCCATCCTGCACACGCACAATCAGGATGTGACCCACCTGCAGTTCGAGAAGCGCGGCCTGCTGCACTGCCGGATCGAATTGCCGGACGGTCCGGCGGCGCACTGCGTCTGTGTGCATCTCTCGCTCTTCGGCTATTCGCGCCGCCGCCAGATGGCGGCGCTGGCCGATTACCTCGACACCGTCGCCGCCAGCAACGAACCGCTGATCATCGCCGGCGACTTCAACGACTGGAGCAACCGCGCGGGCTCCCATCTCGCGCAGCGGATGGGCCTGACCGAGGTGTTCAGCAACCGGACCGGGACCCCGGTGCGGAGTTTCCCCGCTGCCCTGCCCATGTTCCGGCTCGATCGCATCTATGTCCGCGGCTTCAGGATCCAGCGGACCGCGGTTCATTTTGGCCATCCGTGGTCGGCCATCTCCGACCACGCCGCGCTGTCGGCATATCTGGCACGACATGGCCGCTGAGTTCCTGCCCGGCAACCAGATCACCCTGCTCAATTCGGGAAGCGAATACTTTCCAAGCCTGCTTGCCGACATCGAGGCAGCCACGTCCGAGATCTATCTCGAAAGCTACATTTACGCCGACGACGAAATCGGCCACGCCGTAACCAGCGCCCTGTGCCATGCCGCCGAGCGCGGCGTCAGCGTGCACGTTCTGGTCGACGGCTTTGGCGCGCGCAATTTCGAACAGGATTTCATGCCGCGCCTGCTCGCCGCCGGGGCCCACGTCATGGCCTACCGGCGGGAATTCGCACGCTTTCGCCTGCGTCGCCACCGCCTGCGCCGCCTGCATCGCAAACTGGTGGTCATCGATAGCCGCCTGGCCTTCGTTGGCGGCATCAACATCGTCGATGACAACAATGCGCCGGAAGGCATGCGCCCCCGCTTCGATTACGCGGTGCGCCTCGAAGGCCCCGTCTTGCGTCAGGTCCACCATGCCGTGCGGCATATGTGGGAGATCGTTTCGTGGGCCAGCCTGAAGCGCCGCTTCCGGCAGGCGCGCATGGCCCCGGCCGGTGACACGGCTGTCGGCACGCAGGCAGCCGCCTTCCTGATCCGCGACAATATCCGCCACCGCAACGACATCCTCCACGCCTACGTGCACGCCATCGACGCGGCACGCGAGGAAATACTGATCGCCAACGCCTATTTCCTTCCCGGTTTTCGTTTCGCGCACGCCCTTTATTCGGCAGCGCGCCGCGGGGTGAAAATCAGCGTGCTGTTGCAGGGCAAGACCGACCACCCGCTGCTGCGTTACGCGACGCAGGCGCTCTATGCGAACGCGCTGGCCGCCGGGATCCGGGTCTTCGAATACGAAAAAAGCTTCATGCATGCCAAAGTCGCGGTCATCGACCGGTACTGGGCGACGGTCGGCTCGTCGAATATCGATCCCTTCAGCCTGCTGCTGGCCAAGGAAGCCAACGTGGTCATCCGTGACGACCGCTTCGCCGGGGAATTGCATGCCAGCCTGACCCAGGCGATACAGGGCGGGGCGCGCGAGATGTTTGCCGAGGACTTTACCCGCCAACCGCTGCACTCGCGCTTCTTGCGCTGGCTCAGCTACGCGCTGGTCCGCGCCCTGGTCGGCATTACCGGGTATGGTCCCGAACATTGGGAGACCGACAACCAGACCCCGGGCGCCAATCCCTGAAGCATGCCGGCTGCCGCGGAATATCGGCAAACGACCAGTGCTGGAGGGACCAACGCCAGATTTCCCGCAAACCGGCATGCGCCAGCCCCTCAGGCGTTGCCTGCCCAAGGAAGTTGAGCGCCGCAACCAGCGCTTCTGCCGCCTGATCGATGGGCAGCGCAGGCGCCCGGGTCTGCTTGGACAGCTTCTCGCCGGCGGCATTGGTCACCACCGGCAGATGGGCGTAGTGCGGCGTCGCGTAGCCGAGGCAACGCTGGAGCCAGATCTGACGTGGCGTCGAAGCAATCAGGTCGGCCCCGCGCACGACGTCGGAAATGCCCTGAAATTCATCGTCGACCGCGACAGCCAGCTGATAGGCGTACAAGCCGTCGGCGCGCAACAGGACGAAGTCGCCGACATCGCGCTCGAGATTCTGAACTTGCCGCCCCTGCAGACGATCGATGAATGCGGTCTCCTCATCGCGCACCCGAAGCCGCCAGGCGCGCACGGCACGTCCGGGCGGCAAGCCGGCGCGGCAGGTTCCCGGGTAGGCCAGCCCGCCATCGACCGCCGGACGCGACGCCGAGTCGGCAATTTCCTTGCGCGTGCAGGCGCAGCCGTAGGCCACGCCTGCCGCCTTGAGTCTTTCCAGCGCCGCGGCATAGGCATCGAAGCGCCGGCTCTGCCAGAGCACCGCGCCATCCCACTCGAAACCGAAGGCCTCCAGTGTTTTCAGAATGCCGTCCGCTGCCCCCGGGAGATTGCGCGGCGTATCGACATCCTCCATGCGCACCAGCCACTCACCGCCGTTGCTGCGGGCATCGAGATAGCTGCCGACTGCCGCGACCAGCGATCCGAAATGCAGGGGGCCGGTCGGCGAAGGGGCGAAGCGGCCGCGATAGCGGGCGGTATTTTCGGGCACGGCGACAGTTTTTGGCAAAGCGCCGAGCCTAGGCGAGATCATCGCGCCTGACAATACACCGGCCGCCATTCCGCCGAACATGGCGTTAGAATCTCGCCCCATTGGCAACCCGGAATATCAGGCGTGACCAGCAATGCGACTGCTTGTGGTTGAGGACGATCCGATGATTGGCGCCAGCATCCGCACCGGCCTGCGCCAGGAGGGCTATACGGTCGACTGGGTACGCGATGGCGATGCCGCCGATCTGGCGACGACGACCAACGATTACGACGCGATCCTGCTCGATCTGGGGCTCCCCGGGAAATCCGGACTCGAACTGCTCGCGCAATGGCGGCGGCAGCAGAACACGCTACCGATATTGATCATAACGGCCCGCGACGCGGTCGCCGACCGGATCGCCGGTCTAGATACCGGCGCCGACGACTACCTCGTCAAGCCCTTCGACCTGAACGAGCTCGCCGCGCGCCTGCGGGCACTGCTCCGGCGACGCGCCGGGCGGGCGACGCCGGTAATCGAGCACGGCCCGCTGGTGCTCGACCCCGCGACCCACGAAGTGCGCCTCCACGGGGATGAGATCAAGCTCTCGGGCCGGGAATTCGCCCTGTTGCATGCCTTGCTGCAAGACCCCGGTGTGCCGCTCTCACGCAGCCAGCTTGAAGACCGGCTTTACGGATGGGACGAGGAAATCGGCAGCAATGCTGTCGAGGTCCATATCCACGCCTTGCGCCGCAAGATCGGCAGCGATCTGATACGCAACGTCCGCGGCGTCGGCTATATGGTGCCCAAGCGACCATGAATTCCATCCTCCGCAAACTCGTTGTTCTCCTCACCGCGACAATGAGCATCGTCATGCGTCTTTGCGGCCCGCTTTCTGAAGGCTCCAACTCCAATACGCCATGCGAAATCTAATCAGAAATTTTCAGTCTTACTGGTTGGCGGACGCCAGTTTCGTCACCTTGCTGATCATGCTCATCACCGCGGTATTCGTACTTCCGATAATCATGGAAATCAGTGGTCACGGCGTACTACTGTTCAACATACTTCTGCTCAGCGTTTTCTTTTCAGGAATATTCTCGACACGCAGCGTGGGGCTCATCGCCGTCTCCGCAATTCTGTTCAGCATTCACCTGACGCTGCGACTTATTCGTTTCGGAGATAACCCGTATTCATTCTTTGTTCTGGAGAATGTCATCGGCATCGCCAATGCGTTGGTATTCATTTTTATCAACCTCCAGCTGCTATTTCGCGACCGGATTGTGAATACTTACCGGATTGTCGGAGCGGTCAATGTTTACCTTTTGTTGGCGCTCATGGGGGCGCTGGCACTGGAAGTCATTCATGCTGCTACCGGCGTTTCTCTGGGCGGCAATGTCGTGCTGAGCGGGAAGGACGATGACTATGTTCATTTCATTTACTTCAGCCTGGCTTCACTGACTACCGTGGGCTTCGGAGACATTTATGCGGTGAGCACTTCCGCCAAGATGCTGGCCATTTTTTTATCCACTCTGGGCGTCCTGTTTCCGGCCATAGTCATCGCCCGCCTGGTCGGACTGGCTTCCAGCCGGAGCTGACCGGCGTTAAAAAAGGATAGACCGGTAGCGGACACACCGAGCGCAATCGGACGCAGCTCTGCGAGGCCATCGACGACGGTGCGAAGAAGCCGTGCGCGACATCCGAGCCGGATTGTGCGTTAGCCGGTCACGTAATCAGAAGACTATGCGGACAGCTCCCCGACGAGAACGCTCCGTGGCAGTACCGAGATCGCCATGTGCTCAGCCACACTGTAGAGGCGCCGCAGCCTGTCGAGTATCTCGAGTTGCACGCGGAGCTTGAGCAGGCGATCCGGTTCGTTGCCGGCGAGACGCACGGCCTGTTGCCGGTGAAACTGGGAAGTGAGTTCCAGAATCGCGTCGCGACTCGCGACGACTGTCTGAGCCGCTTGCTCGTCATGCTCCACCAGTGCCCGCAGCGCGGAATGCGCTGACGCCTGTATCGTCTGGAACAGCCGCTCCAGCAAGTCGGTGGTTTCTTTCGAAGGGGTGGTGTTCCCCTCCTTCAGGGTCTGGGCCAGCGGGATCAGTTCGTAGCTGAGCGCCGCGCTCATGTTCTCGATTTCGCCGGTGGCGGCAACCAGCCGTGCATGCTCGTCAGCTTCGGCGTCGTTCAACTCGGCACGCCCGACCTGCTGCAAGTAGCTGAGCAACGCCTCTCGCAGCACCACGATCCGGTCATGTTGCTGCGACAGTTCGCCGAGATCCCTGGATTCGAGAACCGGCCTGACCCTTGCCAGCATCCCTTCGGTCAGTTCCGCCATGTGCCCGAGCTCCATCCGCGCAAGCTCCAGGGCCATCGACGGTACCTGAATCAATTCGTCATCGAGATACCTGGGGCGGATGATCGCCTTTTCCTCGACTGGCCGGTCCGGGATGATCTTGATGGCGATCGTCGCAAACAGGCCGGCGAACGGCAGGAAGAGCAGCGTGTTGGCAGTGGCCCAGATGGTTGCGGCATTGGCGATCTGGCGTGGCACCTCCTCGGCGAGCCGGTCCACGCCCTCCAGATGCGCGGTCACCGGCGAAACCGTCTCGGCGAGTCCCGCGAGCTGAGCGATGAACGGCAACCAGATCACGGCGCCCAGCACATTGAACAGGACATGCACGGCGGCCGCGCGCTTCGCATCCCTTGGCTTGCCGATCGCCGCGAGTATCGCCGTGATCCCGGTGCCGATCTTGGCACCGAACAGGATCGCGATGCCCGCCGGCAGGGAAAGCAGCCCTTGGGTTGCCATGACGACCGACAGGCCGATGGTTGCCGAGGACGACTGCACCAGTGCGGTGAACAACGCCCCGGCGAGCATCCCCAGTACCGGATTCTGCAGGGATTGCAGCAGTTGAGCGAAGCCCTCGTGCGTGCGCAACGGCGCCATGGCCGAACCCATCGCCGCCATGCCGTAGAAGATCAGACCCAGCCCCATCAGCATGGCGCCATAGTGGCGGACGACGCCTTGCTTCCAGACGAAGCTCATGAAAAAGCCGATGGCGATGAGCGGGTAGGCCAGGGCGGTCGTATTGAACGCCACGATCTGCGCCGTGACCGTGGTGCCCACATTGGCCCCGAAGATCACCCCGACCGACTGCACCAGGGTCATGATCCCGGCGCTCACGAAGCCCACCACGAGTACCGTGGTCACCGACGAGGACTGGATCACTGCAGTCACGATGGCGCCGGTGATGGCGCCCAGAACCGCGTTGCCGGTCAGTTTCGCCAACAGCGCATTCATCTGCTGACCGGCGGCCGCTTTCAACCCGTCGGTCATCTTCTCCATGCCGTAGAGGAAGAGCGCGAGCCCGCCGAGAAGCTCGATGGTCATCGTCAGTGGGTTGAGTTCAGTCATGATCGGCCTCGCTGTGACTGGAACCCATACTACAACAAGGAAGGGCAAGGATAAAAGGACAGGAAATTCAATGCCTTTTTCCCTGTCAGGGAGCCAGCTGCATCGTGCCTGAGGCCGTGTGAAGCGCATTCGTCGGTTGGAGGAGTGGACACCACTCCTCCGGACATGGCGCTAGAATCACGCCTCATTGGCAACCCGGAATATCAGGCGTGACCCGCAATGCGACTCCAGGAGGTTGAGGACGATCCGATGATCGGCGCCGGCATCCGCAGCGGCCTGCGCCAGGAAGGCTCTACGGTCGACTGGGTTCGTGACGGCGATGCTGCCAAGCTGGCCACGGCGACCAACGATTACGATGCGATCCTGCTCGATCTGGAACTCCCGGGAAAAACCGGGCTCGAATTGCTCGCGCAATGGCGGCGCAAGCAGAACACGCTACCGATATTGAGCATCACGGCCCGCGACTCGGTCGAGGTTCATATCCACGCCCTGCGCCGCAAGATCGCCAGCGAACTGGTATGCAACGTCCGCAGAGTCGGTTATATGGTTCCCCGGCACCCATGAATTCCATCCGCCGCAAACTCGTTGTTCTCCTTACCGCGACGATGAGCATCGTCATGCTGCTCGGCGCCTGGGCGACCTACAGCGCGGCAAAGGAAGAGGCCAACGTCATCTTCGACTACCATCTGGAGCAGATCGCGCTGGCGCTGCGCAACCAGAGCTTCCACGGTGTGACCGAGGACTTGGTTGGCGAGCAAAGCTTCGAATTCGTCGTCCGCGTCTGGGATCGTAACGGACTAACGATCTATTCATCCCGCCCCTACCGCATCCTGCCCGATGTCGTCCGCCTGGGCTTCGCCACCGAACAGACCAGCACCGGCGCGTGGCGCGTCTATGCCCTGCAATACCAGGGCGAGATCATCGCCGTCGCCCAACCGACCAGCGTGCGCGCCCGGCTCGCAGCATCCGCCGCCTTGCGCACGCTGACGCCGTTCATGGTGCTCCTGCCGCTGATCGCGCTGCTGATCTGGATCGTCGTCAGTCGCGCGCTGCGCCCGCTGACCGACCTCGCCCGCTCGGTCAGCACCCGCACTCCGGATGCGCTGGAGCCGTTCAGCGAACGCGGCGTGCCCGAGGAGGCGCGCCCGCTGGTGCATTCGCTCAATGAACTGCTGCTGCGCTTGCGCGCGGCAATCCAGACGCAGCGGGAATTCATCGCCGATGCGGCGCATGAATTGCGGACGCCGCTGACCGCCCTGCAACTGCAGGCTGAATTGCTGCAACGCGCGGATGGCGAGGCGGAACGCACGCTGGCCCTGGGGAATCTCAAGGAAGGCCTGGAACGATCAATTCATGTCGTTCAACAGCTTCTCGCGCTGGCGCGCCACGAACCCGGCGCCAGCCAGCCCGAATTTGCCGAAGTTGCGCTGGAAGGGCTGCTGCGGCAGGTAGTTGCCGACCAGTTCGCGCTCGCCGAGGCAAAGTCGATCGACCTCGGCGTCAGCGCGCTCGACCCCGCCGCCATCGTCATGGGCGACGCCGACGCCTTGCACATCCTGCTGGCCAACCTGGTGTCCAATGCCTTGCGCTATACCCCGCCGGCAGGAAGGGTTGACATCAGTTGCGGTCGCGGCGACGGAATGGTCTGGCTGGAAGTCGCCGACAACGGGCCGGGCATTCCGGCGGCGGAACGCGAACGCGTATTCGACCGTTTCTATCGACGCAGCGGCCAAGACATCACCGGCAGCGGTCTCGGCTTGTCCATCGTTCACAGCATCGCACAACGGCACAAGGCCGACATCCGCCTCGATGACACGCCAGGCGGCGGACTCCGGGTGCACGTGGCGTTCCCCGCTGCGGCCGCCGGGACGACAGACCACTGACCGGGGCACCAGCGCTGTCAAGGGATGGCATTCAACGCATGGTCTTAAGTCAGATTTAAGTTTCGGCGAGGCATTCTATTGCTGTCAGCAGGCATCTGCCTGCCCAAAATCAAGACAGGAGAACGCCATGAACATGAATGGACTCAAACTGACCGCGGGTGCAGCCGCCGTCGCGGCGGCGCTTACCGGCGCCTATTCGCTGGGTCATGCCAATACGCCGGCCGCCCCCCAGAGCAGCCCAATTTCCCAGCCCGTGACGGCAGCCGCCGCGCTGCCGGACATGAGCGGCATCGTCGCGCGCAACAGCCCATCCGTGGTCAATATCAGCGTATCGGGGACGCGCAAGGGAAGCGCGGTCGACCCCAAGCATCCGCAACTCGATGACGACGAGTCGGTTCAGGAATTCTTCCGCCGCTTCCGCATTCCGCAAAACCGCGGCGAATCCCCCGCGCGCGGGCTCGGCTCCGGCTTTATCGTCAGCACCGACGGAACCATCCTGACCAACGCCCACGTCGTGGAGCACGCCGAGGAAGTCATTGTCAAACTGACCGACAAGCGGGAATTCAAGGCCAAGGTTCTCGGTCTCGATACCACCAGCGACGTGGCGGTATTGAAGATCGACGCCAAGGATCTGCCGGCAGTAAAAATCGGCACCGCCGCCAACACTCGGGTCGGTGAGTGGGTGCTCGCCATCGGTTCGCCGTTCGGCTTCGAGAGCAGCGCCAGCGCCGGCATCGTCTCGGCCCACTCACGATCGCTGCCCGACGGCAGCTACGTGCCGTTCATCCAGACCGATGTCGCCGTCAATCCGGGCAACTCGGGCGGGCCGCTGTTCAACATGGCCGGCGAGGTGATCGGCATCAACTCCCAGATTTACTCGCGCAGCGGCGGCTATCAGGGGCTCTCCTTCGCGATTCCGATCGAGGTCGCGATGAATGTCGAGCGCCAGATCCTCACGCACGGCAAGGTTCAGCGCGGCAGGCTCGGCGTCAGCATCCAGGAAATCAACCAGTCGCTGGCCGACTCGTTCGGCCTCAAGAAACCCGCCGGCGCGCTGGTCGGGTCGGTGGACAAGGACAGTCCCGCAGCCAAGGCCGGCCTCGAACCCGGCGATGTCATTCTCGCCATCAACGGCAAGGACATTACCTCCTCCAGCGAACTGCCGGCCATCGTCTCCTCGATGACGCCAGGGGAGCAGGCCAAGCTTCAGGTCTGGCGCAAGGGCGGAACGCGCCAGATCGATGTCCAGGTCGGCAAGTTCGGCGACGAGCAGCTGGCCAGCAACGACACGCCGGAAGCCGCCAAAGGCCGCCTCGGCGTGGTGGTTCGTCCGCTGACGCCGGAAGAACAGCGGCGAGCCGATGTCAGCAACGGCGTGGTCGTCCAGAATGTCGCCGGCGCGGCGGCAAAGGCCGGCATCAAAGCGGGCGATATCGTGCTTTCGGTCAACGGGGAAGCGATCACCAGCACGGAACAGTTGCGCAACCTCGTCACCAAGGCTGACAAGCGCATCGCGATCCTGGTCGATCGCGGCAATGCGAGGATCTTTATCCCCGTCGATCTGGGCTAACGCCATAAAAGCAGGGACTGGCGCTAGTCCGGAGCCGCTGGCGCAGCCTTGCCGATCTTCGCCGCTCGTCACATAATCGGTTCGCTTGAGTCGGAAAACCCGGCTCAAGCGTGACCCGTTTCGACTGAAGGGAAGGTCTTCATGATTGACGCACGCCGTTATCTGGCCAGCGAAACCCTGCGCAACGGACTCGAAATCCGCATCAGGGCCCTGCGCCCCGATGACGGCGAGCGGATCGTCGAGGCATTCAGCAAACTCGATCCGGAATCCGTCTATACGCGCTTCTTCAGATACAAGAAGGAAGTGAGCGAAGCCGATCTGCGGCTGATCCGCGAACTGGATTTCGAAACCCGCGTCGCGCTGGTCGCCACGCTGATTGACAATGACCGCGAGATCGTCATCGCCTCGTCCAGCTATTCCGTGTACGAGGACAAGACTGCCGAAATCGCCTTCGTCGTCGAAGAGGACTATCAGGGACTCGGGATTGCGCGGCGCCTGCTCGGGCATCTCGGCAGGATCGCCCGCGAGCGGGGAATCACCACCTTCACTGCGGAGGTTTTGTACCAGAACCTGGCGATGCTGAAGGTTTTCACGGCCAGCGGATGGCCGATGAAGCGCACGACAGAAGATGGCGCCGTGCTCATCAGACTCGCCCTGGATGGTTCGCCGGGCGGATGACAGCCAGCAGCGAAACCGGGGCGCCAAGCGCCAGCTGCGCCAATTGCGCGGCCTGTTGCTGCAGGCTGGAAGTGATCCTGATGGGGGACGACGACGTTCCGCCAAGATTCGTCGCCGAGGATGCGTGGGGCGGGTCGGTCATGCGTCGCCTCGACGACGGCTGGTGCGCCGCGCTTGACCGGGATACGATGCGCTGCACCATCTACGCACGCCGACCCGACGTCTGCCGCGACTACCTGATGGGCGGCAGCGAGTGCATCGCCGAACGCCTTGAATATTTTGCCCAGCCATGAACATGAGCCAGCCAAACAATCCCCTGCACGGCCTGACGCTGGAAATGATCCTGAACGACCTGACGGCGTATTACGGTTGGGAAGAACTCGGGCGGCGAATCGACGTTCGCTGTTTCAACCAGGATCCCAGCATCGCCTCCAGCCTCAAGTTTCTGCGCCGCACACCGTGGGCGCGGGCGCAGGTCGAGGCGCTCTATCTGGAGACGGTGAGAAACCTGCCAAATACGGCGTCGACCGCGACAAACAGGAAAAATTGATAGGACGGAATGCGGACGCTGGCTATCATGCGCGTCCCCTTCGAAAGTTCCGCTCATGATCATCCTCAAGAACGTCACCCTGCGCCGCAGCTCGAAAGTGCTACTCGACAAGACCTCGGTCACCATCAATCCTGGTGAGAAGGTCGGCCTGGTCGGCCGCAACGGTACCGGCAAATCGACGCTGTTCGCGCTGCTCAACGGCACTCTGCATGAGGATGGGGGCGATTATTCGATTCCCAAGCAATGGCAGATGGGCCAGGTCTCGCAGGACATGCCGGAAACCGAGCAGAGCGCGACTGACTTCGTCATCGACGGCGACACCCGATTGCTCGCCGCCCGCAACGAGGTGCACGATGCTGAAGCCAGCGACGACGGCATGCGGATGGCCGAAGCCTACATGGCGCTCAACGACGCCGGCGAACACGATGCCGAAGCGCGTGCCCAGTCGCTGATCCTCGGCCTCGGCTTCAAGGTGGCGGAGCTGCACAACCCGGTCAACAGCTTCTCCGGCGGCTGGCGCATGCGTCTGCAACTGGCGCGCGCCCTGATGTGCCCGTCCGACATCCTGTTGCTTGACGAACCGACCAATCACCTTGACTTGGACGCCCTCGTCTGGTTGGAGGCGTGGCTCAAGCGCTATCAGGGCACGCTGGTCATGATCAGCCACGACCGCGAATTCCTCGACGCCATTACCGGCGTCACGCTGCATATCGACAACGCCAAGCTGGTCCGCTACGGCGGCAACTACAGCAAGTTCGAAGACATGCGCGCCGAGCAGATGCTGCTGCAACAGGCGACGATGGCCAAGCAGGCCGAGAAGATCGCCCACCTGCAATCCTTCATCAACCGCTTCAAGGCCAAGGCCAGCAAGGCCAAGCAGGCGCAGAGCCGGGTCAAGGCGCTCGACCGCATGGAAAAGATCGCGCCGGTGCTGGCCGATGCCGAATTTACTTTCGAATTCCAGGAGCCGCAGAACCTGCCCAACCCTATGCTGTCGATGATGGATGTCACCATCGGCTACCCGCCGGCCGAAGAAGCGCCGGCCGGCACGCCGCCGACCGTCATCGTGCGCGGCATCAACCGTTCGGTGATGGCCGGCCAGCGCATCGGCATC
>Ga0209507_1001003_pt1 | contig 24716 bp, 15 predicted proteins | sample AD_UKC028_MetaG_FD_184414 | JGI IMG/M metagenome (GOLD analysis project Ga0209507, IMG submission 184414) | Active sludge microbial communities of municipal wastewater-treating anaerobic digesters from USA - AD_UKC028_MetaG (SPAdes) (version 2) | ecosystem: Engineered > Bioreactor > Anaerobic >...
CAAAGTATCGAGGGATTTCTAAACCAGGCCCTGCAAATCACCCCGCAACAAATTGAGGTTCAACTCAGAGCAGAAGAGTTAGGCTATGTATGACTTTTCATCGCCAAATTTATCGCCAAAATGTCAGATCTAAATGCCCAATTTGCCTCTGTAGGATAGTGAGGCGGCTGACCGAGTCGCCAAAACAGTTATGCCGAAGAATCGAACCTGTCCCGAATGTGGGCAGCGGTTGCCCGAGGACGCTCTGGAGGGTGTGTGCCCGGCGTGTTCACTACGCAGCGCGCTCAAGCCAAGCCCGGTGGTCACCCCGGCTGAATCCCAGGTTCCACCTTCCGCTTCCCGTCCACCCTTTGTCCGCGACTTCGGCGATTACGAGTTGCTGGAGGAGATCGCGCGCGGCGGGATGGGCGTCGTCTATAAGGCCCGCCAGAAAAGCCTCGACCGCATCGTGGCGCTCAAGATGCTCCTGTTCGGACGGCAGGCCACACCGGAGTTCACCAAACGGTTCCGCGCCGAAGCCGTCCTCGCCGCCAGCCTGCAACATCCCAACATCGTCGCCATCCACGAAGTCGGCGTCCACGAGAGCCAGCAGTTCTTCGTCATGGAACATGTGGAGGGACCGAGTCTGGCCCGGCTGGTCGGGCACCAGCCCTTGCCCACCCGGCGCGCGGCCGGCTATTTGAAGACCGTTGCCGAAGCGGTTCACTACGCCCACGAACGCGGCATTCTGCATCGGGATCTTAAGCCATCCAATGTGCTGATTGATCCGATGGACGAGCCGCGGTTGACGGACTTTGGGTTGGCGAAACGTTTTGGCGCGCCGGATGCTCGTCATAGTGCCCCAGATGAAGCCGGAACCCCGAACGAATTGACGCTTTCCGGCCAAGTGATGGGCACTCCCAACTACCTCGCTCCCGAGCAAGCATTGGGGCAACGGGCGGCCGTCGGGCCCGCCAGTGATGTGTATGGGCTGGGGGCGATTCTCTACTTTCTGCTCAGCGCGCGTCCGCCGGTTATGGGGGAGAGCCTGGAGACGACGTTAGACCAGGTGTTGCACCAAGAGCCGGTATCTCCGCGGTTATTGAATGGGAGTGTGCCGCGGGACCTGGAGACGATTTGCCTGAAGTGTTTGGAGAAAGAGCCCTCGCGGCGTTATGGCACGGCACAGGCGCTGGTAGAGGAGTTAGTGCGGTTTCAAAAAGGCGAGCCCATTCTGGCCCGTCCTATTGGCCTGACGGGCAAGGTCTGGCGGTGGTGCGAGCGGAAACCAGTTGTGGCCGGTCTTACTGCGGGTTTGGCCCTGGCCTTTGTTTTGGGCTTTACCGGGATTCTCTGGCAATGGCAGGTGGCGGAAAGTGAGCGCCAACTACAGCGGCGGTATGCCTATGCCTCGGCCATGAAGGCGGCCCAGGTGGCCCTGCAACAAAACAACCGAGGCCTAGCTATGACCCTGTTGCGGCGGTATCACCCGAAACCAGGCGAAGAGGACCTGCGTGGCATCGAATGGCGCTACCTTTGGCAGGAGAGTCGCAGCGACGCGCTGCAGAGCTTCAATCACGCCGAGCCGTGGATCCATGATGTGGCGTTGTCGTCCAATGGGCAATATTTGGCCACGTCAGTTATGGAGAAGATCCGGATCTGGGATACCGTCTCCGGGAAGGTCCCCAAACAATTTCCCCGTGGCGGCACTCTCCCCTTCAAGAAATCACTTGGATTTTCGGCTGATGCGAATTGGCTGGCCATACGGGGACCGAAAGGGATTGAAATCCGAGAGACAACCGGTTGGAGTGTGGTGAAGGAACTGGGACCTCTCAGCGACTTTTCTCCGCTCGTGATGTCGGCCGATGGCCGAAAAGTGGTGGCCTGCAACCTCGACGGCCTGCAAGTTTGGGACTGGGCCTCAGGAAACTGTCGTGTGCTGACCAACTCGTTCGCCTGGTGTAACAATTTAGCCGTTTCACAGGACGGTTCCCGGGTGGCCTTCAGTTCGGCAATACCTCTCTACGATGTCTGGGGTTCGAATGTGGTCTGGGATCTCGAGCGGGGCGCAAGCGACACCATCGCCTCACACCAAGACACGACGTCGCTGGCGATTTCACCCGATGGAGATTGGCTGGCCTCGGGCCACTACTCGGGGAAGGTTTGCTACTATCGGTTGTCCACTCGGGAGCTGATCGGGCCTTTTTCCGCCCATCGCGGGATGGTATATGGCCTGGCCTTTTCACCGAACGGAACCTTGCTCGCATCGGGGGGAAATGATCAGTTGCTGCATCTCTGGCGAACCGGCACGACGAATCAGTTGCGCACCTTGCGCGGCCATGAGAGCGAGGTCTATTGCCTGGCCTTTTCCCGTGACGGCCAAACACTCATATCGGGGGGCAAGGATGGCACAGCCAGGCTGTGGAGCGTCGAACCCGACACGGTTCGCGCCTGTGCTTTTGAACTGCCCACCAACACGGTGCCCGTCGGCCCAATTCCGGACGGAAGCGCGCTACTAACCGTCGATGCGGCTGGGAAAGAAACCCGGCTTTGGCGTCTGCCGCGCGGTGAACTGATGCGAGCTCAGTCCTGGGAGGAGGCCGAGCGCCGAGGTTGTGCATCCCTGCGGTTTTTTCCCAAGAGCCAATTGGCAATCGGGATCACGACCAACGGAACAGCGCATCTCTGGAACCTGGCCACGGGCAGCCATCAGAAGGCGGTTCCATTCGGAGGCGGTGGATTTGACCCGCAACATCTTTCCTCGGACCAGCGATGGTTGCTAGGAACGATGCACGGGGAAGAGGCGGTCTTTGTCCTGGGGGATCTGCAAAAGGGCACAAGAATCGGGAATTTCGCTTTCGGATGGAGGTTCTGCCATGCGGCCGCGTTTTCGCCGGATAACCGCTCGCTGGCCTTCTCCACCTTCGATCGCGGCGAGGCAATCAAGGTTTGGGATTTGGCGGCCCACCGGCTCAAGCAGAACCTCGCAAGGTTGAGCGCGATCGATCCCTTTGGTGTTATGGCCATGGCCTATTCTCCCGATGGCCAATTGCTTGCCTGCGGCGGCTATGCCGGCGAAATCCAAATCTGGTTGGCCAAGACGGGGAAGCCTATTGAGCCAAGGCTCAAAGGGCACATCGTGGCCGTGGGATGCCTGGCCTTTTCTGCCGACGGCAAGACGCTGGTCAGCAGCGGAGGGGATCAGAGTATTCGATTGTGGAACGTTCCGACGAGACAGGAGACACTCCTTTTCCCCGAGGCCTTGATGACCACCGGTGAAGACCGTCTAATCATGGGCATACACGACGCGGGCCAGGCAGAATTAACACCGGGCGACCGGTGGATGTTGTGGCGTCAACCAGGAGGGCGAGTCCGGGTTGCCGAACTACCCTCTCGGGAAGAGATCGACGCGGGAGCCAAGGGTTTGAGCCAAGAACCGGCGGTGATTCCGTGTCCGGATTAGTAAACGATGTTGCCTGTGTCGGTATAGCTGGACGTGATGATTAGATAGGTGCGGAATTGACCTGGAATTAACTCAACGATCACTATCTCCTCGCTTAGGGTAACGGTGGTTTCAATGAAAGACCCAGTAGCGTTTTGGAACTTGCCCGTCCCCCCGGTAATCTCATAGTAGAAAGCATCGTCGGATATCGGAGTCGGTCTGAAGAACAGTTGTTCTTGATTATACGGTTTCTGGGTGGCTGTCGTAATCCAGCACTCTCCCGTGATTTCACCGGTCCAGAGGTTGAGGGTATGCACTCCCCCGGACGTATAGCGACCGACGTGCGTACCCTCTCCGGAGCCATCTGCCCAGAAATCACAAACTGGATCACCTGTGTCCAAGTATCCGGTCAAATCGAGGATCAAGGTTGTGATGCCGTGCGCTTTCCATGGTCTCTGCAACGGCGCTTTTGCGTTGACGGTCGTGGCCGTTACGAGTGCACATACCGCCAAGCCCAATACCAACTGCCAATTCGGTCTTTTCATGCATTAATACCTTGTTGATAAGTTTTCGGCCAGTCATGCTCCACGCCGCCAAGGCCTCATGTGCAGGCATTCGCCCTTCCAACTTGGGCTATGTCCGGAAACCCCGGGATCACGCGTGGTGCATCCAGCTGTCACTCTCTGCTGAAGGGAAAAACGGGGAAAGTTGCAGAAAAAATCGGGGATATGTGAAACAAGATCCTGCCTACGGAGATTCTCCTGCAACTCTTTTCCAGGTTTCCTTCAGTAATCCAGTGCCGACTCAATCATCAAGACCAACAACCTATGAAAACCACGAAAACCCGATCTCTGGGATCTGTGAACGGGGGTGTGCCATCCCTTCTGTTGCACGTGGCTGCCGGCCTCGGGATTGCCGTTATCGGAAATGCCCAACCCACCATTACCCAGCAACCGACAAATCAGTCTGTAAGCCTGGGGGCTGCGGCGTTCTTCCGCGTTACGGCCAAAAGCGCGGGTCCGATTGCGTACCAATGGTGCCACCAAGGTACCCCACTCCTCTGGGCAACGAATGCAGGCCTGGCTCTGACCAACATCCAAGTGACGGATGCCGGCCCTTACACCGTCGCGTTGACCGATGCGACCGGCATTACCAATAGCAAACCGGCGATGCTCGAGGTTAATCCCACGTTCACCAAGATCGCTTCCGGCGACATCGTCACCAACAAGGGCCATTGGCATGGCGCGGCGCGACGAAGGAAAATATCCCTGACCTTGAAAGTTGGTGGAGCCGACAGGGATCGAACCTGCGACCCCCACAATGCCATTGTACTTCCTCCCCTTAATTATCAATTACTTATGACAGCGTTCAGAAACATCGACAGGTTTATCGACAGTTTTTTCTCATGTTTACACCCCATCGCGGTGGAAGCCAGAAATTCTACCAAGATCCCCTTAAGGTTGAAATCCTCGACGTGCCTGACACGCCGGAATGATAACGTCTACCCCATGAGATGAATCGGCGAAACCAGCTCGATCCGTAGGCCGTCGAGTTCCAGCGGGGTGGGATCGGCGAGTTGTGGCACGACCACGAAGTTGCGGCCTGCCGGATAGGCGGCGCGGAAGGCACGCAGGTTCCTGGTCTCCGGCTGCAACGCGCTCCATTTGCACTCATAGGCATCCACAACCTCCCGCATCCGCGGCACCACGAAATCCACCTCGCGTTGCTGGTGGTCGCGCCAAAACCGCACGCGGGCCGGATCCTCCACGCTGAGTAACGTATCCAGAACCAGGTGTTCCCAGAGCCCGCCACAGTCTTCCGGACGCAGATGATCCCAGCCGCGGGCATGACAAATGAAGCCCGTGTCAAAGGTGTAGGCCTTGGGTTGATGCGTCCACTCGCGCGCCTTGCCGGCGTGATAAGGACGCACCAAGCGCACCGTCAGGGTCGTCTCGGCCACCTCCAGGTAATGCATCGCGGTGGGACGCGACAGGCCCGTGTCACGCGCGAGTCGGGTCACATCGAGCAACCCGCCGCTTTGGCGCAAAAGAATCTGCAGGAGCGCCAGGTAGCTGGCGCGCTTGGCCACCCCAAAGAGCTCCTGCACATCGCGGGCAAAGTGCGAGTCCAGCCACTCGCTGTAGAATTCCGGATCGGACCGGTCCGCCAACAAGATGGAGGGGAGGCCACCCCGAACCAAGCGATGCTCCAGCGGCGGATTCCCGAATGCCACCAACTCCGAGTGCAGCACCGGCCGCAGGCTGACCGTGCGCTTACGCCCGGTCAGCGCATCCCGGAATTTCCGCGCCGCCGCCAGCGTGCTGGAGCCCGTGGCAAGGACCTTGAGCTTGGGAAACTCGTCCGCTGCAATCTTCAGCACACGGGCCGGATCCGGAAGTTGGTGGATTTCATCAAAGACCACAATCGGCCGGCGCACCTGGCTGTAGAAAAACTCAGGATCCGCGACCGACTGAGCGACACGCGGTGAATCGCAGTTGAGGAACAGGCAATCTTCGGCCGGCAGGGATCGGGCGAGGGTGGTTTTGCCGATCCGGCGGACGCCGGCGAGCCAGACGATGGGCGCGTGGGTCCAAACCCGCTGCAGCCGCTGACGCCAGAATTCACGGTCGATCATGGGCCGATTTTACGTTTATCATGATAAATGTAAAGTCCATCTTCAGGTTTCCGGGCTGCTACTCCGGCCACAGGGGCACAGCGGCTCAACACGATCCGAGGGACTGCCATCCGGACTTCCAACCGCCCGCCAAGCGTCCCGGCCTACCGTGATGGCCATTGCGACCGAGGGAGCACAAGCGTTGGACAAGCGGGAAGCTGCCTATGGCAAACGCAAAGCGCGGTGAGATTTGGGCTCCTTACCTGCCCGGCCTCCGGTTTTCTTTTCACCGTGCTTTGTTCTGTCCGTGGAGTAATGTTAGGTCATGGCTCCTTTAGGCAAGGAGGTCGAAAAACCTGAAACGCCAAGAGGTGTGTTCGCCACCACACACTGGAGCGTCGTGCTAGCCGCGGGTAACTCGGAATCGCCGCCTGCAGCCGAAGCCTTGGAGCAACTGTGCCGCACCTACTGGTATCCGCTTTACGCCTATGTTCGGCGGCGCGGTTACAGCGTTGAGGATGCCCAGGACCTGACTCAGGAGTTCTTCGCGCGCGTTATGAAGAAAGGAAGCTTCGGCTTGGCCAATCCGGCGCGGGGCAAGTTCCGCACGTTCCTGCTCCACTCGCTGCAGAATTTCCTGGCCAACGATTGGAAAAGTGCTCAGCGCCTCAAGCGCGGTGGGGGGACTCCCTGCCTTTCCCTGGACGTCGCGGACGCCGAGCGTCGTTATGCGAACGAACCTGCGGCGATGCTGACGCCCGAGCGCGCGTACGAGAAGCGCTGGGCCCTGACCTTGCTGGAAGGGGTGCTGGTGAACTTGCAGCAGGAATACGCTCAGGCTGGCAACGGCCGTGTGTTCGAGGAGTTGGCCGACTTGCTCTGGGGCAAGGACACCTCGAGGTCCTACGCCCATATCGGCGAACACCTGGGCATGACCGAGGGCGCCACCCGTGGGGCGATGCACCGCCTGCGCGAGCGTTTCCGGGAACGGCTGCGCGCCGAAGTCGCTCAGACGGTCGCGGACTTCCGCGAGGTGGACGATGAGCTGCGCCACCTGATCGCTGTGGTCGGCAGAAGGGCTTAGCCGTCGCATTTGCAGTGGCGTCCGGCGTAACGCCGAACGTTTTTCGTTGTAGAACGACGGCGAGTGCCTGAATCGAAGACCGGACTGTTTATGACCGTCAGCCCAGTATGCCAGCGCTGCGGGGCGGAGTTGACTGAACCCACGGCCCGAGGCCTGTGTCCGAGTTGTCTCTTCCGCGAGGGCTTGGCCGGGGCGGTGGATCAGCGGCCCGAGGTCGGAGAGGAGAAGCCAATGGGCGGCGAGGCCGCGGCGTCCGAAATCGCAAATCGCAAATTGGGGATCGCAAATCCCTTCGGCGACTACGAACTGCTGGAAGAGATCGCACGCGGCGGGATGGGCATCGTCTATAGGGCCCGGCAGAAGAGCCTCAATCGCATCGTCGCGCTCAAGATGCTCCTATTCGGACCGCAGGCCAGCCCGGAGTTCGCCAAACGGTTCCGCGCTGAAGCTGTCCTGGCTGCCAGCCTGGGACATCCCAACATCGTCGCCATCCACGAAGTCGGGGTGCACGAGGGCCAGCCGTTCTTCGTCATGGACTACATCAAGGGGCCGAGCCTGGCCCAGCGGATTTCGGATTTGCGATTTCGGATTTCGGATTTCAAACAGTCGGCCCGGTGGATGAAAACGGTGGCCGAAGCGGTTCACTACGCCCACGAACGTGGCATCCTCCATCGCGACTTAAAGCCGTCCAACGTCCTCATCGACGCCCAGGACCAGCCGCGTGTGACGGACTTCGGCCTGGCCAAACGGTTTGAAGGCGACTCGCAGGTAACCTTCACCGGCCAGGTGCTTGGCTCGCCGAACTACATTCCGCCGGAACAGGCGCTGGGCAAGCGCGGCAAGGTCTCGCGGCAAAGCGACGTGTATGCGTTGGGGGCTATCTTGTATCACCTGCTGACGGGGCGGCCGCCGTTCCAGGGCAAAACGCTCACGGACACGCTGCAGCAGGTGCTGAACACGGAGCCGCTGGTGCCGCGGTTGTTGAATCCCAGCGCGCCACGCGACTTAGAGACGATTTGCCTGAAGTGTCTCGAGAAGGAGCTGGCGCGCCGGTATGTGACGGCCCAGGCGCTGGCCGATGAACTGGGGCGGTTTCTAAATGGCCAGCCAGTGCTTGCCCGGCCCATCGGCCCCGCAGGCAAGGCGTGGCGCTGGTGTCGGCGGCAGCCGGTGCGTGCGGGCTTGACCGGCGCGTTGGCGCTGGTCCTGGTGCTGGGGATGGTCGGAATCTCCTGGCAGTGGCGCCGGGCCGAGCGGGAGCGGGGCACCGCGGTCGCCAACGAAATGTTGCGTCAGCAGAACGCCTACGCGGCAGATATGAACCTGGCCCAGGCCGCACTGGAGAAGGGCGACCTGGGAGCAGCCGTGGCATTGCTGGATGACCACGGGCCCGCGCCGGGCCACCGCGACCTGCGCGGCTGGGAATGGCGGTACCTTTGGCAGCGCTGCCGCAGCGACGAACTGTTCGAGCTCACCCGCTCTCAGTCAACCGTGGAACGAGTCGCCTTCTCGCCGCACGGCCGCTTGCTGGCCGCGCGCGATGATCAATCCACCCTGGCTCTCTGGGATATTCACTCCCCGCAGCGGATTGCCTCCTTCGAGATGCACGGCGACCTCAGCCCTTTCGCCTTCTCCCAGCAACGCAACCTGCTCGGTTATTGCGCCTCCGGCGCGCAGGCGGTGAGTATTGTCAGCCTCGACACGCGACAGGAAATAACCCGCCTCCCCAACGCCACCAACGTGGCGTATTTGGCATTCTCCGCCGATGCCACCCGACTTCTCACCTTGAGCGAAGTCGGCACCTTAACCGAGTGGGACATCGCCTCAAGACAACCGCTTCGCAACTCCAAATTCCCCGGGACAGATTTCACGACAGACTTCCGCAGGCTGGTGTTCTCCCCGGACGGCGACGTGGTGGCCTTCGGAACCGCGAACGGCCTCGGTCTCTGGGAGTTGAACTCCGGCAGGCAGACGCTGGTCAGGCTTGCGGGAACGGCCAGTTCCCCGACCGTTCTGCGCTTCTCGCCGGACGGCAAGTGGCTGGCCGCCGGCGTTGAGGAATCTGACAGCGAAGTCTATGTGTGGGCCGTCGAGAGTCTCTGGCGAAGCGCCCAGGCCACGCCGCCACCCCGCGGGAGATTCGGCAGGCACAGGGATTGGATTTGTGATGTCGCCTTCTCTCCGGACAGCCGTGCCCTGGTCTCCGCCAGCGCGGACTCCGTGCTGCGGGTTTGGGAACTCGACCATCCCGAGGCGTGCCGGCGCTACCAAGGCCACCGGCACCAAGTGCTCTCAGTGGCATGGTCTCCGGATGGGCAACGCATCGCCAGCAGCGGTAAAGATGGTTCCGTGCGGGTTTGGGATCCCTGGCGCGAACCGGCGCCCTGCGGGCCGCGCGTTCTTCCGGTCTCCTCCTATCTCTGGTGTTTTGGCATCTCGCCCGACGGCGAGCGCGCCCTGACGCTGGATCCAACCAACGGCACGGCGGTCCTTTGGGACACCGTCAAGCTGCAGCCCACGGAAACCCTCACATTCGCCGGCACGAATAACACCGCTGTTGCCTGGTCGCCGGATGGCACAATCCTGGCCACGGGTGACAAACTCGGGAACGTCAGAATCTGGGACCTGGCCAGCCGGCGAGAGGTCACCAATGCGCTAATCCCGGGTCATTGGATTGGCCATTTCCACTTCTCCTATGATGGGCGGTTCCTGGCTTGCGGTGCCTTTCGTCCGGGGCCACCTGAGCACCGCCTGGCCAAGTTATGGCAGGTGGATGGATGGCACGAGATTCGCCTGCCGCGCGAGGCTGTAGATAATTTCCTTTTTGGGGACTTCTCACCTAAGTCTGGCCTCCTGGTTGTCCTGCATTGGGGAGGAGCCTTGGACGTCTGGGACATTCACAGCGGCCATTGCCGAGCCCGCCTTTCACAACCTCTGGCCAGCCCGAACGAATTAGGGGTTGTGTGGTTTTCACCCAACGGGCGAACCTGGGCTTCCTTAACGCATAAGGGCGTGGTGTGTTTGTGGGATGGCGCAAAACAACGCCCGCCCTTCGTCATCCCTCGTAGCACCCAGGAGCTGTGGAATCTCGCCTTTGCAGCGGATGGCACACGGCTTCTGGTCAGCGGGAAACGCTCCTCGGACGTGGTTAGGCTATTCGATCTTGGCAGCCGTCGTTGTGTGATCGCTCTCCCAGGGCAGTCTGACGTCTATTGGAAGGTCGGGATGTCGGCCGACAACAGCACCGTGTTCGCGGTTGGATCGGAAAGGGTCCTGCTCTGGCACGCGCCTTCCTGGGCGGAGATTGACGCCGCCGACAAAGGTCAAGTGGCTCAGTGAATTCTTACAAAAGACGCAGCCGGTTCGCAGAAACGACAGAAAGTCCATAACGTTCCCCGCGATTCGTTGTAGAAGGAGGGTGAAGCCAACCCGGTGCTCCGCCGGTGATCGCGGGAGTGTCCGCTCCAGGCCGCAACTCTGACGGCGCGAGGCCCCGGATGGCCGCCTAACCAAGGCAGACGAAAGGTCCAGACGAATGAAAACACGACCCGATCCATCGGCTGGCCGCCGCGCGAACTGCCCCGAAATGAGATCCTGGACGCTCGGCCAGGCCATCCGGCTGGCCGTGCTGTGCTTGGCCGTTTGGGCGGTGGGGCCACGGGCCTCTGCCCAGACGTCGGCGGGGCTCGACCTTCAACTGTATGCGGGGCTGACCATCACGGGACCGGTCGACACCGTGTACTCGATTGAGTGCGTCACGGACCTGGCCCTGACGAACAACGCAAGCGCTTGGCGCTGTCTGGAATTCCTGCAACTGCCCGCCAGCCCCTATTCGTGGGCCGACAAGTCCACCCCCGTGACGGGCCAGCGATTCTACCGGGCGGTGGTGTTTGCAGCGCCCACGAACATGGTGTTCATCCCGCCGGGCACGTTCCGCATGGGCAGCCCGACGAACGAGGTGGACCGCTGGGAGAATGAAGGTCCACAGACGGCGGTGACGATCAGCCGGGGGTTTTGGATGGGGAAGTATGAGGTGACCCAAGGAGAGTATCTGTCACTGATGAACACCAATCCGAGCCCGTTTTCCGGCTACACCAACTTTCCGGTAGAGATAGTGAATTGGCACGAGGCCACGAATTACTGTGCGACGCTCACGCAGCGGGAGCGGACTGCGGGACGGATTGCGACCAACAGTGTGTATCGGCTGCCGACGGAGGCGGAGTGGGAATATGCGTGCCGGGGGTGGACCTCGACACGGTTCAGTTATGGGGACGACCCGGGATACACCAACCTGACGAACTACGCGTGGTACTGGAACAACAGCGGTTTCATGGCACATCCAGTGGGGCAGAAGCTGCCCAACCCGTGGGGCTTGTATGACATGCACGGGAATGTCTACGAATGGTGTCAGGACTGGTGGTCGCTCGGCCTTCCCAGCGGGATTGCCCTGGATCCCTTGGGGCCTGCCACGGGCTCGTACCGCGTGTTCCGCGGCGGCGGCTGGGGCCTCTGGCCCGACTTCGACCTCGGGACCTCGAACTGCCGGTCCGCGTTCCGCGGCAGCCTCGATCCGGCCCAAGGGTTCATCTTCCTCGGATTCCGGGTTGTGCTGGCTCCAGGTCTGCCCTGAGCGGATGAACAAGAACCCTGTTCAAACCAAGCTGCACTTCATGACACTAAAGAACCTGTTCCTGATCGGGCTGGGACTTGTGCTCCCGATCCAGCCAAATCTCTGGGCCCAACCTGTACCGCACCATTTCAGCGGCATTGCACCGTCGCCGGACAGAACCGTGGCGCTGAGCCAGGATGGCAGCGTCTCGAACATGTTCAACCTGACCGGCACGATCTCCAACCAGTTCATGCAAATGTTCGACCTCTACGCGGTCGAAGCCTCCACCAATCTGATGGACTGGAGTCCCCTGGCTTTGCTGCTGCGGACGAACAACAATCCCAATCCGCTGATCGTTCAGGACACCAACGCCACCGGCCTGAACCAGCGCTTCTATCGTACCTTCACCAATCACCTGCTCACGGCCTTCCCCAAGCCCAGCGGGCCGTTCGCCGTGGGTACGGTCGATCGGGTGATGATCGATCCAGAGCGGACCAACTCCTACCGGTACAGGCCCGCGACGAACGCCTTCATGGTCACGTTCTGGTATCCGGCGGATCCGCCAGGGGCCGGAGTGGTGCCGACTGCCGCGTGGGGCAAACGCTTCGCGGCAGATTTGAGTTTCTATTCAGCCATCGGCATAGACACCCGGTGGGCATGGATCCTTCCGAAACTGGTGGGACATCGCTTTCGCGGCGTGCCTCTGGCGGCCGGCGCCGCCAAATATCCGGTGGTCCTCCATTCGCATGGGAGCGGGGCGACTCGCACCACATCGTCGCAGACCGCTGAAGAGTTGGCGAGCAACGGGTATGTGGTCGTCGCGATGGATCACACCGATTGCTGGGCCACTGAGTTTCCCGACGGCCGGTATCTGACCGGCAGCAGCTCGGGCGATTTGTCGGGCCGGCTCAAAGATATGCAGTTCTTGCTTGATGAGTTGGCCCGATTGAACAGCGGCGACGCCCTGTTTGCCGACCGGCTGGACCTGGACCGCATCGGCGTCCGCGGCGGCGGATACGCAGGCATGGTGGTTGAGACTTGCCGCAGCGACAGCCGGGTGAAGTGCGCACAGCTCTGGGACGCCACGAATGTTCAGTTAACCAGCGGCGGGCTCCAAAAACCGTTCCTGGTCGCATTGGGGGAGAGCAATGCGTATTACTCCCAAGGCCAATGGCTCTTCAGCAAGGGGACCACCAATGCCATCCTGGTCCAGCTCCGGGGCGCCGAGCACCTGACCGGTGACGACGCTGCTTGGATCTTCCAGACACCCTGGGGCCGGGGACCGGCGCTAGCCTTCGACGCTTGTGTGGTATGGTTTTTCGACACCTACCTCAAAGGCGAAACGCCGCCGTTTCCGACAAATCCCGAAATCTACAACGTGCAAAGGAAATGAGTCTCCGCCATGGCCGGCCAACGCAACTCTCGGGTGCTTTTCTCCCTGCTTCCGCTGAACATGGGTGCAAGCCAAGACGCAAGTTGCCGGCTCATCCTGCCGCAGTGGCGGACTCCAACTTCAATGAAACCATGAAAACGAAAATAGCTACTCTGCTCACCTGGTTGAGCGCGAGCGTGGTGGGACTGGCGCAACCTGTGCCTCACCATTTCACCGGCATTGCCACGTTGCCGGACCGAACCATCTCCCTTAGCCTGGACGGTAAGATCTCGAGCCTGTTCAACCTGACCGGCGCCACTTCCAACCAGTTCATGCAGATGTTCGATCTCTACGTCGTCGAGGCCTCGGCCGACCTGGCCGACTGGACACGCTTGGCCCTGCTGTTGCGCACGAATAGCAACCCCAACCCGCTGGTCTTCCAGGACACTAACGCCGTGTCCTCGAACCAGCGTTTCTATCGCACTCCCACCAACCACCTCATCACGGGTTTTCCCAAGCCTAGGGGACCGTTTGCGGTGGGTACACTTTCTCGAATTCTCACGGACTCCTCCCGCAGTAACCGTTACGGCCTACGGACGAACAGCTCGTTCCTGAGCACTTTCTGGTATCCCGCCGAGCCGCCTGGCGCTGGCAGCTCTCCAGGGGTTTACACCGACCAAGCAGTAGCGGAGGATCGAAACTTCTACAACTACTGGGGCTGGTCGCTCCAATGGACCTCCGCCGCGCCCCGGTTGGTAGCGCATTCTCTGCCTGAAGCGCCGTCGGCCTCCGGCACGAATCGCTTTCCAGTCATTCTCCATTCCCACGGCTGGTCGTGCGACCGCCGGCTCAACTCTCAAAACGCGGAAGAACTGGCCAGTCACGGCTACATCGTCGCCGCCGTGGACCATGAGGACTGTCACGCCACGGTTTATCCTGACGCCCGCGGGGCGCGCTACGTGCCGCCGGGAAGCCGCGCGGATGAGTCCAACCTAGGTCCAAGCCGCCTTAAAGATGTCCAATGCCTCTTGGACGCCCTAGGTACAATGAACAACAGTGACCCGTTGCTCGCCGGCCGAATGGACCTGGAGCGGATTGGCATCATGGGTTTTTCCGCGGGGGGAGCCGTAGCGGTGGAAACTTGTCGGACCAACAGCCAAGTCAAGTGCGCGGCACTCTTGGATGCCTATATCAATTTCACGTTTCTGCCCGCCTTGAACACCCAGGGCCTGCAAAAGCCATTTCTGGCCATGAACCGTACCCTCCTGGATCACGGTTTGGCCGATTACTCACCGGCCGGCCTGCGGCTTTACTCCCTGGCTACCCAGGAGGCGATCTGGGTTAAGATCGACCACACTGGCCATTTTAGCTTCACCGATTTTGCTTGGTCGATCGAAATGACCGCCGAAAGCCGCCAGGCCGCCTTGGCCATCGACGGTTGCCTGGTTTGGTTTTTCGACACCTATCTCAAAGGGGAGGCGCCGCCATTTCCAACCAATGCGGAAATCTACAACGTGCAAAGGAAATGACCCAAAATGAACCGCCAGATCTTTCATCTCGCCAAGTCTGGCGTGCTCAGGCGTGGGTCTCTGTCGCACCTCGGTCTGCTGGTCGCGTTGTGCGGGAACATTCAAGCCGATGGCTGGCTGGAACGGGAGCGTACCTTCTATCAACTGCGCGAGGACGAGGGAGTAGTGCGGGTCGGCTTGGTCTGGGGGGGCGACGGGCCCTCCTCCCCGGTCACCGTTGAATACGCGACGCAAGACCTCACCGCCAAGGCGGGCGAGGACTACGTGCCAACCGCTGGGACGTTGGAATTCGCTGCCAGTGACAAGGTGAAGTGTGTGACGATTCCCATTCTGAATGACTCAGTGGCAGAGGGTGATGAAGAGTTCTACGTGGGGTTCTCCAACGTGAAGGGAGCCGACAACAGTTCGATCGGTGTGATTTCCATCATGATCCTGGATAACGATCGCAGCCCCGGCGTGCAATTCGAGTCCGAAACGTATTGGGTCATGGCCGACGAAGGCACCCTAACCCTCAGGCTTTTCCGGAACAACGACCTGGACCACGGTGCCTTCACTGTTGATTACCGCACGCATGACGGGACGGCTGTGGCTGGACAAGACTATGTTGAAACCAAGGGCACGCTCGCTTTTGCACCAGGCGAACTGGTCCAGTCGGTGACGATACCGGTCCTGACGGATGGATTGGCCGAGTGGGACAAAGAATTCTCCGTGGCGCTCGTTAATCCGACCGGCGGAGCATTCTTGGGAACAAACGCGACTGCCAGGATTAGGCTCGTTGAGTTTTCCCCCAACCCGCTCGTGCCGGAAATCATCGAAAATGTCCACTCAGCGGGCTTGATGGGACTGATGCGGCAGATCACCGGGGAAGAACCGGTCGTGGTCGGCGGCGACGTCCGCACGATCATTTCCCGGCACACGACTTCGGCGACGCTCCGTCAGGCGACACAGTTTGCTTTTGAGCGATTCAGAGCCCTCGGGCTGGAAACTGGCTATCAGCACTGGGATGCCGTCCAACTCAAAGACTGGATGTGGGAAGCTCTCGGGTTCTATATCGGAGTGCCGGGCTTGACCGACCGGAATGTAGTCGGCGTCAAAGCGGGTCGATCCCGGGCGGAGGAAATAGTTGTCTTGGGAGCGCATTTCGACTCGATGCCGGAGAGCGGGCCGGCGCCAGGCGCGGACGACAACGCGAGTGGTTCAACAGCGGTCCTGATGGCGGCGCAGATTCTGAGCCAATACGAGTTCGCCCGCACGCTGCACTTCGTCCTTTTCACCGGGGAAGAGCAAGGGATCGCCGGCAGTGCGCACTACGCCTCCGCCGCGCAGGCTGGCGGCAGCAATATTGTCGCCGCCCTGCTTCCAGACATGATCGCGTTTCACCCATCCGGTCCGGCTCGGGGTTGGCTCTTCGCCCGCACGAATCATACAGGCATCGACGTAGATGGCCCCGGCATACCCATCCGGTTCAGCTACCCGAACGATCTCAGCGTCGCCTCAGTATTCACCAACGTGGTCGCTACCTGGATGAGCAACGACCTGGATCTGGTGATCGCCCAACATAGCGGTGGGTTCTGGGGTCAACCTGCCAGCGATTATGGGTCGTTCTGGGCGGCGGGCTTTCCGGCCGTTTGGGTGCAGGAGGACTCGGGTTCCTCCTATCCCAGCATTCATACGACCGACGACACACTCCAAACCCTGAACGCAGAATACTTCACCGCGATGGTCAAGGCCATCGTGGGAACGGCTGCCCATCTGGCGCATCCCATCGGCAGGAAACCGCTCGACATTATCGAGGTGGCGAACAGCGATTGGACGCCGGGTAGCGGCATCGGAGGCGGTGTCTTCCACGCCAAGCATGAAGAAAGAGCGAGCGAGACTGACGGAGACCCGCGCGACCTGGCGTGGTCCAACGCCCAGACAAACTCGAACCAGAAATGGCTCCGAGTCCAGACCGAGCCGCACGGCGTTGCGCTGCAGACCGACGCTCGTCCCGCCGGTAGCGAAACAATGTTCCAGGCCAAGCTACTTGGTGGCGATGCCACCGGAACGGGCCTCTCGTGCAGCAATCAGCTCCGCTTCAGTTTTCTGACTCCGCCAGATACCAATCGGATTTACCTGGCCCGAATCCGTGTCGATGGGCGCTACGTCCAAAGCTCGATCGATTTCGACTGCGCAACCAACTTGCAGGCGATCGTCGCTGGAGGGGGATTTCTTCAGCTTCCGAACCTCACGAACCTCCCAGACGGAGCTGTTTACGGGACCTGCGACATTACCGCCCGGTTTCTGAATACGGAACCGGCCCACTGTCGGCTCCGGATCACCGGGGTGAGCGAGCGGTCCGTGGCAATGGTGGCGACCGCCCAACTGGGGGCTCATATCCTCGACGAGTTGGAGGTCAGCAAGAACCTGGCTTCCGGAAACGACTGGACGCTCGTAAAGTCTTACACCAATTACGTCAGTCCAGATGCGGCCCATTTTGATGCGGGCTGGACCGAAATGGCCCGCGACTTTGATCCCTCCCGGCTGCCAGCGGCTGGGGCCCAGTTCTTCCGGCTGAAGCGAACCTGGATTCATCCTTGAGCAGGGGTCCTGAGTAATAGCACCGGCTTTCTTTTCGCGGTCGTTCCATCCGCAACGTTTGCTCAAGCATCTGAAGCCAGTGTCATCTTCGCCGGTCTGACTCGCGCATGGCTGGCTGGCTGGGCCTGAGGAATGACCTCGTTTCCGCGGCCAATGAGCTTTTTCCACCACAACAATGGGGATGACAGTTTTTCTCGCATCCAGGCAGGTTCTCCCCGAGTTGCCGATCTGGCGATGGGCTGTAAAATTGTTGTTCGCTTTTCAGGACCAGACGCGACGGTTTGATTGAGGAAGTTAAAGAAAATTCAACCCGGCTGATTGGGATTGCCCCTGATCAAGAAGGTTGGTGGAGCCGACAGGGATCGAACCTGCGACCCCCACAATGCCATTGTGCTTCCAGCCATTGATCATCAATCACTTACGATCGCACCCAAAAATATCGACAGGTTTATCGACACATTTTTCCTGGACTCCACCGCTGCGGATCTGATCATACATGTCTGATGCGCGCCCTTCTATTCTTGCTCGTGAACCTGGGGCCGAGTAACCTGTTTCAATGAGCACGGTAACGGGAATCAAACAAGCAGTGATTAAGTTGCCCCAGCGGAAGAAGCAGGCGCTCGCCCGCTGGTTGCAGGCGCTGGTTGACGACCGATTGAGCGACGAGGAAATGATGGCCATTGCCGCCGAGGGAGGACAAAGGTTGGATAAACGGGAAGCTGCCTATGCCAAACGCAAAACGCGGTGAAGTTTGGCAAGTTGACTTTGGTTTGGCCGCCAAAGTGCGCCCGGCTTTGGTGCTCGGCTGTGACGTCGCCGACGAAGACCGAGTCTTGGCTTCTGTCGTTTATCACACAACGGCCTTGCGCGGTTCGCGTTATGAAGTGCGCATGAGAGTGCCTGGCTTGGACGAAGGCGGCTTCGACGCGCAAAGCCTGTACACTGTTCCCGCCGTCAGACTCATCCGTCGAAGGGCGGTGCTTACGCCTCTCCAGTTGAAGGAGGTTGAGGAGCGCGTGAAGTTTTGGCTCGGGCTGACCTAATCAACCAAGCCGCCCCTCGCTCTCCCCCCTACCTGCAAGATCTTTGAGCGCTGGACTGCCAACTAATGGTACACCTTTCAGGACCAGACGCGACGGTCTGATTCAAGAAGTTAAAGAAAACTCAGCATGGTTGCTTGGGATGGTTCCCTGGCCTTGAAGGTTGGCGGAGCCGAGGGGGCTTGTGATGGGGACGGCGTTGGCTTTCTTTTCACCGTGCTTTCTCCGGTTGCCTTGATAACATTAGGTCATGGCTCCATTAGGCAAGGAGAGCGAACAAGCTGAAACGCGAAGCGGCGTATTCGCCACCACCCACTGGAGCGTCGTGCTGGAGGCCGGGGGACCGCAGACGCCACAATCCGCCGCCGCCCTGGAGCAGCTCTGCCGCACTTATTGGTATCCGCTCTACGCCTACCTCCGACGCACCGGCTGCAACCCCGATGATGCAGAAGACTTGGTCCAGGGTTTCTTTGTTTACTTCCTGGAAGGGCAGATCCTGCGGTCGGTGGAGCGTGAAGGAGGGCGTTTCCGCTCCTTCCTCCTGGGCACTCTTAAGCATTTCGTTTCCGACCAAAAAGACAAGGCCTCGGCGCAAAAACGCGGCGGTGGCCGGCAATTGATTTCCTGGGAACTGGCCGAGGCCGAGCATCGTTTTTTTCGCGAGCCCGCAGAGGATGAGTCGCCCGATCGGCTCTATGAGCGACGTTGGGCCTCCGTCCTGCTCGAGCACGCAATGGAGAGGTTGCAGCAAGAGTGGGCCTCCAGTGGCAAGGCCGATGTATTCGCCCAGCTTAAGGGCTTTGTTTCGGGCGAGAAGGGCCTGGCTTCCTATGCCGAGGCGGCCGATCAGGCGAACTTGAGCCCCAACGCGCTCAAGTCGGCGATTTTTCGCCTGCGCCGCCGCTACCATGAATTGGTGCGCGAGGAAGTGGGCCACACGGTGGCAGATCCGGGTGAGCTTAAAGAGGAACTCCGGCACCTGCTGAGCCTCTTCAACTCGGGCTAAGCCTCCTGGCGCTGGCGGCGCAACTTTGCGCCCGCTTTTCCCAGGTACCGGGAGAAGAGATCGATATGGCGTCTGACCTGACATCGAATGCCCGCTGCAAGATATGCGGCGGACTGCTACCTGCCAACGCCGACAACCCGATTTGCCCCCGCTGCGCCTTTCGGGGAGCGCTCGATTCACGGGATGAAACCTCGCCGGCGAACCGGCTCGAGGCCCAAGCCCAGGCACGACCGGATCTATCCCTGGAATCACCGGTGCCGCCCCCGGGCCAGGCGACGGTGCTGGTCGCCCCGCAGGAAGGGCCGGGGACCCTGATCGGCCGCTACAAGCTCCTCGAGAAGATCGGCGAAGGCGGGTTTGGCGCGGTGTATGTCGCTGAGCAGCGCGAGCCGGTCAAGCGGCGGGTCGCCCTCAAAATCATCAAGCTGGGCATGGACACCCGGCAGGTGGTGGCGCGCTTCGAGGCCGAGCGTCAGGCCCTCGCGTTGATGGATCATCCCAGCATCGCCAAGGTGTTCGATGCGGGAGCAACGGACACCGGCCGGCCGTATTTCGTGATGGAGTTGGTCAAAGGGATTCCGATCACCCACTACAGCGACCAGGAGAAGCTGGGCCTCCGGGAGCGTTTGCTTCTGTTCGTTCAGATCTGCCACGCCATCCAGCACGCCCATCAGAAAGGGATCATCCATCGGGACATCAAGCCCTCGAATATCCTGGTCACGCAGCACGATCCCGACTCGTCGGGAGTGCCGAAGGTGATTGACTTCGGGATTGCCAAGGCGACGCATGCGGAGCTGACGGAGAAGACGGTTTATACGCAGTTCCAGCAGTTCATCGGGACACCGGCCTACATGAGCCCGGAGCAGGCGGAGATGACCAACCTGGACATCGACACGCGCAGCGACGTTTATGCGCTGGGGGTGTTACTTTACGAACTGCTGACGGGCAAGACGCCCTTTGATGCCAAGACGCTTGTGGCGGCCGGTTTGGACGAGATGCGCCGGATTATTCGGGAAAAGGAGCCGGTGCGGCCCTCGACACGGCTGACCCAGGAGTTGGTAGGAGCCGACGTCAGGAGGCTCAAATCTTCTGCGGCCGACGAACCGGGAGCAAACGAAGAAATCAGAGCCTCCTCACGTCGGCTCCTACAAACGAAGGAACTCATCGCCACCCTCCGCGGGGACCTGGATTGGATCGTGATGAAGTGTCTGGAAAAAGACCGGACGCGGCGGTACGAGACGGCCAACGGACTGGCGATGGACGTCGAGCGCCACCTGAAACACGAACCGGTAACGGCCCGTCCGCCGAGTATGGTTTACCGGGCACAGAAATTCATTCGCCGGAACAAGGTAATGGTAGGAGCGGCTGGTTTTGTTGCATTGGCGTTGGTGCTCGGGATTGCGGTGAGCACTTGGCAGGCGGTGCGTGCCAGCCGTTTACGCGTGAAGGCCGAGGCCAACGAACAGAAAGCCCTCCAGGCTCAAGCCAATGAATTGAAGCAACGCCAAGCAGCCGAGCAAGCCCAACGCCAAGCGGAAGTAGAGAAACTACTCGCCCACCAACAAGCCTACGCCGCGGACATGAACCTCGCTCAGCAGGCGCTGGCTGCCAACGACCTCGGCCGGGCCAAGCGGCTGTTGAATGGCCACCGGCTTCGACTAGGCGAACCCGACCTGCGTGGTTGGGAGTGGCGCTATCTCTGGCAGGAGTGTCAAAGCGACGCTCTGCGCGTCCTGTGCCGACACTCGAACTCGGTCTGCAAAGTTGCTTACGCTCCCGATGGCAAGACGCTGGCGCTGGCAGGATATATGAATCAAGGGGAGTTTGTCGAAATCTGGGATGTGGCCGCCGGCAAGCGAATCGCCATCCTGCAGACGAACACCGGCCACCGCGTGACGTTCTCACCGCGGGGCGATCTGCTGGCGACCGACACTGCTCAAGGGGAGATTAATATCTGGCGGGCTGGAACTACCAACCTTGTCCGTAAGATTACCTGCAAGGATCGGGTCAAGGCTCTCAAGTTCTCGCCCGACGGCACCCGCCTGGCGAACCTGAACCACGGGGGAGACATCCAGGTCCGGGATGTGCTCCGCTGGGACATCCTTAGCCATGTTAAGGGGCCCCAAGGGTTGGATGAGCATTGCGGTGATCTGGACTTTTCACCGGAAGGCAAGAGGCTGGTCGTCGGGCACGGGGACGGCACCCTCTGGGTGATTGCCCTGGAGCCTGGCACCCCCCATCTCAGCCTCGCAGCACACTCCGAGATGATCACGGCGGTGGCGTGGTCCCCCAAGGCTCCCCTCCTAGCCAGCGGCAGCGGCTATTCAAGTGGCCCAATCTTGCTCTGGGACGTGGACTCCGGCCGCCGCATCGGCTCGCTGGAGGGTCACACGGCCTGGATCTGTCAATTGATCTTTTCGGCGGATGGCCGGCACTTGTACTCGGCCAGCGCCGACCAAACCATCCGGATCTGGGATGTGGAGGAGCAGCGATGCCTCACGACTCTCTACGGCAACAGCGATGAGGTTTACGGCCTGGCGCTGAGCCCCGACGGTGCCACCCTGGCGAGCGGCAGCAAGGACGGTCTCATTGCCTTCTGGAGCGCGCTCCCCTGCTCGAAAGAGCGTCAACCCAGATGGCTGTCGATGAAGCAGGGGGTTCGGGCCGCATTCGCCCCGGATAGTCGCGTGGTCGCCGTGCCAAATGAGGGGATCGTCCATTTGTTCGAGTTGCCTGCCTTGAGAAAAACTGAGTCGATTGCCGCGCTGGGCACAAATGTCACGGTCGTGGCTTACTCGCCCGACGGGACATTAGTGGTCAGTGGCAGCACTCATGGCTGGTTGAGGGTTTGGTCTTTTGCCGAACGCCGACTGCTGCAGGAGCGGCTCGCCCACCCAGGATTCATAGGGGGGCTACGTTTCTCGAGCGACGGCATGCGACTGGTCTCAGCGGGTTACTCGGAGGGCGATGGCGTAGAGTTGATCTGTTGGGATGCTGACACTTGGCAGCGCCTCTCTTCGCTCGTGATGAGAAACACCATGCTCTTATCGGCTTCACCGGACGGTCGCCTCGCGCTGGCAGGAAACGACGGAGGCCAACTCAGTTGGTGGGACACTACAAGCGGGAAGATCTTGGCTACCACGTCCAGCCATAGAAAACGTGTCACGGGCGGCGCCTTCTCGTCCGACGGCGCCCGGGCGGCCAGCGTTGCCGAAGACGGTACGGTGGCGCTGTGGGATGGATTTTCGTTCAAGCCGATCACTCCTCCCTTCAAGGGCCATATGAATGCGACTTTTGGCGTGGCATTCGCCCCCGATGGCCGCCGACTCGTGACCGGCGGCGGCACCAGCCGCGATGCGGTCAAGCTGTGGGATGTGTCCACCAGCCGTGAGTTGGTAACGCTGGCGGGACAAGGCACTCTGTTCAGATATGTGGCCTTCTCGCCCGACGGCAACTGGCTGGCGGCCGGGAATCGGGAAGGCCAGCTTCACCTCTGGCACGCGCCGACCTTGGCGCAGATCGAGGCGGCGGAGAAGGCCGAGGCAACGGGTGGGCCTTAGCTTTCGGAATCTGGGCTGAGGCACTGCGCCTTGGCCTAGTTTTCTGGACTTATTCACTCCTGAAAAAGGAGACCATTGCTCCTCGCGTGTGGAGTGTCGCCTCGAACCGACAGGTTTCGCCGAAGGCCGCTGACAGAAATGGAGACACCAACAATACCAAAAACCGGAACTCAGGTGCGGGTCACCTGGTGGTGAAAGGAATCAAGATCATGAAACAAAAAAATGCACAGATGCGTCCAAGGGTTGTGCCCAATTCGAATCTTCCTTCGGTCACGAAGAGAAGGCTGGGTTGGCCCACGTTCGCGCTGGCTCCTCAGCGCGGTCCAAAGACGCTCGTCCTCATGCTGCTCTTGCTGCCGCTCATGCCGGGGATGACCTCAGCCCAACAAGGCCGAATGGAACAGGGTCGGATCACCAGTTCGGCGCTGGCGACGAATCTCTACGGCGACCCATCCACGCGGCCTTATCGCGTTTATCTGCCACCGAGCTACGATACAAGCTCCAAACGCTATCCCGTTGTGTATGCGTTTCACGGTTGGTTTGCCGACGAGAACCAATTGCTTAATGGTGGATCCTCCGTTTTCGGTGTCGTTAAGGGTTTGCGGCCAGCGCTGGACAAGATGATCCGGGAACGGACCATCGGCGAAATGATTGTGGTTTGCCCTAACACCAGTAATAAGCTCTGCGGATCGTTTTACCTGAATTCCCCAGTCATCGGTGATTACGAAACCTACATCGTAAAGGATCTTGTCACACTCATCGACACTCGCTATCGCACTCTTCCCGCCCGCGAAAGCCGTGGGGTGACTGGTTACTCGATGGGAGGATGGGGTGCCATGCACCTGGCGCTGAAGTTCCCGAACGTATTCTCGGTGGCAGTGGCACAGGCCGGCCGTTACGATTCGCGTTCCCAACAGGCCGACGCGCTCTCACGTCAGATAGCGCGTTACCATCCGACCAATTTCACACAATTCATGGCCATGGGAGATGTCGATTCCATGCTCTGCGCGTTTCAAGCCCTCTTTGCCGGCCTTCTGCCGAACCCACAGCGACCGCACCTCTATACCGACTACCCCTACGAGTGGATCAACGGCCAGCCCGTGCTTAGCGAGTCGGCTGATCAACGGTGTCGACAGGGGGACGTGCAGAACGGCGATTTACCCCGCTACCTCGTGCAGTCGTTCCGCCTCAATGGCATCCAGATCGTTCACGGCCGGGCCGATGCAGCAAGTCCTGTGGCTGCTGCGCGCCGATTCACGAACGCACTCTACGCGGCCGGTGTCGAGTTCGATTACCAGGAGCACTCGGGCCAGCACGATTATCTCCCCGAGTTCGCTCTGCCATTCCTCTCGAGCCATTTGCAGGGCGCTGAATCCTATATCGCGCCTCCGCGGTTGACCCTGAGCCTGGCTACAAATGGTCTCCAACTGGTGTTCCCCACCCAAACCAATGTGCAGTATAGCGTCGAATCTGCCGCTGGGCTGGATACCTCAGGTGCGAACTGGACCGAAACCACCCGAGTGATTGGGGACGGCCAGGCGGCCAAGGTGGAGTATCCATGCCATGGCAAGGCTCAATTCTTCCGAATCAAGGCGGCGAATCTGCCGTAGTAGCCATTTTGTTTTTCAGGAAAAAGACGCCCCACGAACGCCCGGGAATGAAACTTCTTTCTGGCTCGATTCTGGTTCTCCGCGAGTTACCGAGCTGAGGCAATGGTACAAAATAATTGTTCGTTTTCCAGGACCAGCCGCGACTGTCTGGTAAAAGAACTTAACCTAAGTTCCTGGAGAAATGAGTCAAAACATCAACTTTGTTGGGGTTTTGGCGAAATATGTAGCAAGTAATATTTGTTATAGTGTCCATATCTATATTGACATAACAGTAGAGGTGGTGTCAGACTG
>Ga0209507_1001014_pt1 | contig 24565 bp, 20 predicted proteins | sample AD_UKC028_MetaG_FD_184414 | JGI IMG/M metagenome (GOLD analysis project Ga0209507, IMG submission 184414) | Active sludge microbial communities of municipal wastewater-treating anaerobic digesters from USA - AD_UKC028_MetaG (SPAdes) (version 2) | ecosystem: Engineered > Bioreactor > Anaerobic >...
GCAAAGGCCTCGGTGATCTGCGTGCCGATGGAGGCGATCTGCACCATCGGCGCCGCCATCAGGCCGGTGAAGAACACGTACATGATGAGGTCGCCGACCGTCATCCGTCCCGCCAGCACGTCGCCCCCGCCCACCATGATCATCAGCACGCCGATCCCGCCCACGATCGCGGTAGCGAACGCCCCCGTCCCCGAGATGGCGGTCATCGACTGCGCCACGTTGCGGAAGAGGCGATGCGCCCCGGCGGCGAACACGTATCGCTCGCGCCGCTCGGCACTGTACGCCTTGACGATGCGGATCCCGCCCAGCGTTTCGGCCAGCCGGCCGGTCACCTCGGCGTTGATCTTGCCCCGCTCGCGGAAGAGCGGCCGGAGACGCTTGAAGAAGACGGCCATCCCGCCACCGAACAGGATCAGCGCCGTGAGCGTCACGGCGGTCAGCATCCAGTTGAGCCAGAAGAGCACGCCCACCGCGATCAGCGCGGTGACGAACCCGCCGACCAGTTGCACCAGCCCCGTGCCGACCAGGTTCCGGATTCCCTCTGCGTCGGACATGATGCGCGAGATGAGCACGCCCGTCTTGGTCGAGTCGAAGTAGCTGACGGGGAGCCGCGCGACATGGGCCTGCACACGCTTGCGCATGTCGGTGATGGCGCGCTGGGCGGCCACGCCGAGGACCTGGGAGAGGGCGAACCCGGTGGCCGCCTGCACCAGCGTGGCGACCCCGACGGCGAGCGCGATCAGCGGCAGCAGCTCGGTCCGCTGCTTCCCGATGACGTCGTCGATCAGGAACTTGGACGACGCCGGGAGGACGAGGCCCGCCAGGCGGCTGGCCAGCATGAGGACCAGCCCCAGCGCCAGGCGCCAGCGGTAGTCCCAGACCACCTCGCGGGCTTCCGCCCACGCGTTGCGGTAGTCGACCTTGGGCTTCGGCGGTGTCGTGTCGGCCATGCTCCGTTACGACGCCTCGGGCGGGAGGCCCCGCCAGGCCGAGCGCGGCACCCACACCTTGCCGTCGGGTTGGGTCTCGAAGTGCGGGGACATGATCTGCACCCCGGCCTCGTTGAAGGCGTCCTGGATTTCGGCGTGCAGCGCCGAGAGGATCGGCAGCCGCTCGGCCGGGTCCGTGATGTGCGCCCGGAGCTCGTACTCGACGTAGAAATCCGAGAGCGAGCGCTGGTAGACGAACGGTGCGGGCGTCTTCTTGATGTCCGGCGTGCGGTCTGCGGCCCGGATCAGCAGTTCGTGCACCTGGCGCCACGGGGCGTCGTAACCGATCGTCACCGTGGTCGAGATCATCGCCCCGTGCTCCCGGGCCAGGCGGGTGTAGTTGGTGATGGAGGTGCCCACCAGCACCGCGTTGGGCACGGTGATCTCCTCCCGCTTGCGGGTCACGATCTTGGTGGAGAGGACGCCGACCACCGTCACGAGGCCCTCGATCTCGCCCGCCCGGATCACGTCGCCCGGTTTGCACGAGCGCGAATAGACGATGACCAGCCCGCTCACGAGATGGTTCACCACACCGGCCGACCCGAAGGTGGCCATTACGCCCAGGAAGACGCTGACCCCCTTGAAAACCGGGGACGCCGACCCCGGGATGTACGGATAGGCGACGATGATGGCAAAGCTCCAGGCCAGCACGACGACCAGCTGCCGGGTGGCCCGCGCGGTTTCCGGCTCCAGCCAATCCAGCTCTATCTGTCCCGATTCCACGCTCTGGAAGAACCCGCTGATCGCCCTCACGGTCAGCCGGGCGAGGAGGAAGATGAGCAGGACGGCGAACAGCCCCGGCATGGCCCCGAGAATGCCGGTGCCGAATTTCAGCAGGAGCTGGCTGAGATGCTGGCCGAGTTGGCGACCCCAGGGCTGGGTGAATGGAAACTGCCCGAGCACGAAGGTGAGCCAGATGTACAGCGCGACGATCATGGCGCCCAGCGCTGTCAGCTTGCTGAGGCCGCGCTCGATGGCGGTGAGCGCCTGGCCGAGGTCGACGCCAAAGATCTTTGCGCGGCCCGAAATCTTGGTGGTGATGGGCCGCTCCTGCGCGCGGCGGCGAAACTTGCCGATCAGGCGCAGCGCGAGGAGGAGCAGGAGGGTGGCGAGGACCGACAGGGACAGCCCCTGGATGATCACGGGCGCGCGCCGCTGGTCGGCGCGGGCCTGGAGGGCGGCGGTCAGCTGCGCCACGGCCGTTTGGCCGGCGGACTCGAGCGTCTGGCCGGACTCCGGCTCGAGGTCTTCCGGGAGGATGGCGAACACGAGCTGCGAGCCGACCGAGACGAACACCCCCTCGACGGTGCCCACCGTGGAGGGAATCGCCTGGATGGGATCGGCGTAGGCGGACACCGGCAGTTCCTCGATGCGGCGCCGCGCGCGGGCCACCCGCTCCTCCGCCGTGGTGCCACCGATGCTGGCCCGCAGCTCGATGATCGGACGGTTCCAGACGACGAGCGGCGCGGCGGCCCCGGCAGTCACTTGCGCATTGGCCGTCGGCAGCGCCACCTGGGCGGGCGCGGCGCGCGCCGTCAGGAGCAGCGCCAGGGCCAGCAATCCTCCGAGGCGCCTCAAAACGTCCATCCCGTCGTGGCCGAGAAGACGAACCCGTCGGGGCCGCCGGCAAAATTCAGTGTCATGATCCCCGCCTTGAGTGCCCGGAACATCAACCCGCCGCCGCCCGTCACCACCATGCCGTCCGTCGTCAGCGAGAGCTCCCCCTCGGGGAACACCCGGCCGACGTCCAGGAAGGCGATCAGGCCAGCCGCGCCGAAGTCTCCAACGTCCAGGATGGTCTGTCGGACCTCGAGGGAAGCCGAGAGCTGGTCCGCGTCGATGAGCCGACCGCCGGCCAGTCCGCGGTTCGTCTCCTGTCCGCCGTACTGCCAGCGCGACTCTTCCCAGAGCTGCAGCTCATAGTCGGCGCTCAGAGGCGGGCTGCCGGCGGTGGTCACGGCGGTGAGGCGGCCAGCCACCACCGTGCTGTAGAACGGGCTGACGAATCCGCGGAAGTCGCCGTAGTACCGGCCGTAGGCGTTGCCCACCAGCGCCCCCGCCTGCAGCAGCGCGCCCGTGGCGGGATTGTACTCGCGGTTCCGGGTGTCGAACACCAGCCGGAGGCTGCCGGTGTAGTCGGTTTCGTCCAGTTCGCTGCCCACTTCCGTGCCGAACAGGGTCGGGGCGGGGAGGGCGGTGAACTCCGTCCCCACGATCCCCGCCGCCACCGCGGCTTCAAGGTGACCGGCGATGCGCCGGGTCACCTCGACCCGCCCGCCCAGCCGCCCGCGCCGCACCCGGTAGTAGTTGCTGTTGCCGTCCTCGATCGCCGCGTCGTACGGGGAATCGTTGCCGACGCCGAAATAGCCCAGCCGCGAATCCTTGATTCCGTATCCCTCGGCGAAGAGCCGCCAGTCCTTCCAGAGCCCCGGCGCGCGGAACACGACGGTGGCCATCTGGCTGCCGTTGAAGCCGAAGGCCACCGTGGCGGCGAGCGAGCCGTCGGAAAGCCAGGGGTCGTCCCAGGCGGCGTCGCGGCGGTAATCGTACCGCGCGCCGAGCAGGGGAAACGTGTTCGGCGCGGAGGCGATGTAGGGATAGTAGTTGCTCAGCCAGCGGTCCTGCGCGGCGAGCGGGGCGGCCGCGGTCGAGAGCAGGAGGGCCAGCGGCCACCAGCGGCGGAGCGCCATCTAGCTCCTCTTGAACATGTACGCGCAGTCCTTGAAGGCGGCCGGGTTCCCCTCGGAGGCCACCGCGTACCGGGCGGGGAAGAGCCCCGCGGCGCCGAACTCCCCCTTCTTGTTCACCGCGTAGAATGTGAGGTCGAACTTCGGCCTGCCGTCCGGGCCCATGAGCCGGTCGGGTGTCATGTGCAGGGTCCGCTTGAGCGTTTCCATGCAGGCATCGGTGGGGCTCATGCCGCGGCGCATATGCTCGACCGTCAGGAACCCGCCGCAGACCATGATGTTGGACTCGCCGCGGCCGGTGGAGCCGGCCGCGCCGACGTCGTTGTCGGTGTACTGCCCGGCGCCGACGATGGGGCTGTCCCCCACCCGTCCGCTGATCTTCCAGGCCAGCCCGCTGGTGGTAGTCACGGAGGAGAGGTCACCGGCGGCGTTCACCACGTTCAGGTTGATGGTGCCGGTGGGCCGGACCACCATCTCGGTGCCCTTCGGTACGTCGAGCCAGTCGTCGTTGGGGCCCCGATTGGCGCGCCAGGTCAGCCAGTGCTGGCGCGACTCCGGCGTCAGGAGGTCCTCGTCCTTGAAACCGTAGGAGAGGGCAAAGCGCTTGGCGCCCTCACCCACCAGCATGATGTGGTTGGTGTACTTGAGGACCAGCTTGGCCACCTCGCTCGGCGTCTTGATCCCCTCGAGGGCGCCGACCGCGCCGGCCCGCCGGGTGGGCCCGTGCATGCAGGAGGCGTCGAGCTGTACCACGCCGTCTTCGTTCGGCAGGCCGCCGTAGCCCACCGAATTGTCCTTGGGGTCGAGTTCCTGGATCTTGACCCCATCCACGGCGGCATCCAGTGTGTCGCTGCCCTGCAGGACGAGTTCGAGGGCCTTGCTGACCGGCGCCAGGCTGTTGGCGGAGCTGATGGCCACGGGGCGGCTGGCGCCTCGGAGGATCACGGCGGGCGCCTCGATGGCGTCGAGGCGGGCCGGAAGCGCGCCGGCCGCGAGCGCGGCGGCGCTGGCGCCGAGGAAATTCCGGCGTGAAAGAGTGTCCGTCACAGGGTCTCCTGGATGTCGTGCAAGGGGGCGTGAGGGTTAGAGTTAGACGCCGCCGGCGCCGCTGTCAACTTGCCCGCCCCTCCCGCGCCTCCTAACTTCCCCGTCTCGCCCTCCCCAACGAGAGAGAGCTTCGGTCTCATGGCCCGCCGTCCCCGGCTCGACCCCCACATCTTCAATCTCCCAGTCGAGAAGATGCGCTCGGGCTATTACTCCGATAAGTACTTCGTCCGGGCCCGCGAGGTGCTGCTGGCCGATGGCTACCGCCCCCGAGTCACGATGCAGGTCTTCGGGAAGCAGCACGCCTTCCTCGGCGGGGTGGACGAGGCCATCGCCATCCTGAAGCTCTGCGCCATCGAGTGGCCCGAGCTGGAGGTGCAGGCGCTCTACGACGGCGACGAAGTGGAGCCGTGGGAAACCGTCATGCTCATCAACGGGCCCTACGACGCCTTCGCCCATCTCGAGACCCTCTACCTCGGCGTGTTGGCCCGCCGCACCCGCGTGGGCACCAACACTCGGCGCGTGGTCGAGGCGGCCCATCCGAAGCAGGTGATGTTCTTCCCGGCCCGGCACGACCACTGGCTGGTGCAGACGGGCGACGGCTACGCGGCGCATATCGCCGGGGCCATCGGGGTCTCCACCGACGCGCAGGCCTCCTGGTGGGGCAGCGAGGGGATCGGTACCGTGCCGCACGCCCTGATCGCGGCCTACGGCGGCGACACGGTGCGAGCCACAGGCAAGTTCATCGAGCATTCGGCCCCGGACATCCAGGTGGTGACGCTGGTGGACTTCGAGAACGACTGCGTGAAGACCTCGCTCGAGGTGGCGCGGGCGTTCGGCTCCCGGCTCTACGGCGTGCGGCTCGACACGAGTGAAATGCTGGTGGACAAGTCGGTGCTGTCGCAGCAGGGCCGGTTCCGGCCCAGCGGGGTGAACCCGCAGCTGGTCCGCAACGTGCGCCTGGCGCTGGACGCCGAGGGGTTCCAGCAGGTGCGGATCGTGGTGTCGGGGGGCTTCAACGTGGACAAGATCCACGAGTTCGAGTCGCAACAGGTGCCGGTGGACGCCTACGGCGTGGGGTCGTCGCTCTTCCAGGGCCGGTTCGACTTTACGTCGGACGTCGTGATGCTGGAGGGGAAGCCCTGCGCCAAGGTGGGGCGGTCCTACCGCGCCAATCCCCGGCTCGAGCGTGTGCTGTGACGCGGGTCCTCTTCTGGGACGTCGACACCCAGCACGACTTCATGAAAGCCGAGGGCCTGCTGTACGTGCCGGGGAGCGAGGAGATCATCCCGGCGCTGAAGGCGCTCACGGAGTACGCGCACACGAATGGCATCCGGATCCTGGCCAGCGCCGACGACCACGTGGCGGGGCACCGGGAGCTGAGCGATACGCCCGATTTCCTGACCACCTTCCCGCCGCACTGCATGCGGGGCACCCTGGGGCAGCGGAAGATTCCGGAGACGGCGCTGGAGAACCCGCTGGTCATCGAGCCGGAGGCGGAGGACGCCGGCCAGGTGAGGGCCCGCGTGGCAGGGCACAGGGGAGACCTGTTGCTCCACAAGCACTGGTTCGACGTGTTCACCAACGGCAACATCGGCCCCGTGCTGGACGCACTGGATCCGGAGCGGGTGGTGCTCTACGGCGTGGCGCTCGACGTGTGCGACAAGTACGCCATCGAGGGGCTCCGCCAGAATCACCCCCAGATAGACCTGTGGCTCGTCACGGATGCAGTGCGCGCGATTCACGTTGAGGCGGGCGGCAGGCTCCTCGAGGACTGGGCCCAGCGTGGGGTGAAGATGGTGACCACCGCCGACGTGCTCCGGGGTGGGGCGTGAGCGCCGGCGATCGTAGTCACGATGCAGGGGCGCACAGCCGTGCGCCCTTTCCGCAGCCGTTTGGCCGGTTCTTCCTTCCCGGCCCCACCGATGTCCATCTCGACGTGCTGCAGGCCATGGTGCGCCCGATGTTCGCGCACCGCGGCCCCGAGATGATCGCCATGCTGCAGCGGATGGAGCCGCAGCTCCAGCGGCTCTTCCGCACCACCCGCCCGGTGCTGATGGCCACCAGTTCCGCCACAGGCTTCATGGAGGCGGCGGTCCGCGGCGGCGTGCGGGAGCGCGTCCTCGTGGTGGATGGCGGTTTCTTCGGCGACCGCTTCGCCCGGATCGCCACCCGGAACGGCAAGGCGGTGGTCCGCCTGCCGGTGCCCCTCGGACGCGCCCTCGAGGCCGACGACCTGGCGCGCGCCCTGGACGAGCATGAGGTGGACGCCGTCGCCCTCGTCCACTGCGAGACCTCGACCGGCACGCTCGTCCCGCTCGAGGAACTCGCCCGGGTCGTGCGCGCGCGGAAGGACACGGTCCTCCTGGTCGACGCCGTCACCTCCGTCGGCGGCTCCCCGGTGGAGACCGACGCGTGGGGCCTCGACTTCGTCTTCACCGGCTCCCAGAAGGCGCTCGCGATGCCGCCCGGCATCTCGCTGGCGGTGGCCTCGCCGGCCATGATGGAGCGCGCGCGCGCCCAACCGGAGCCGGGGTGGTACTTCGACCTCGTCCTCCACGATGAGGCGATCAAGATCCACCAGCCGACGCAGACGCCCGCGCTCCCGCTCTACCTGGCGCTCGAGGCGCAGTTGCAGCGGATCGACGCCGAAGGCGGCGTCGAGGCGCGCTGGGACCGGCACCGCGCGATGCTCACGATGATGGAGGAGTGGGTGGCCGCGCATCCGGCGTGGGCGTTCTTTGCGCCGGAGGGGCGGCGGGCGTGGACGGTGTCGGCGCTCCGCGTGCCCGAGGGGACCACTGGCCGGGCGATCGCGGGGGCGCTGCTGAAAAAGGGATGGACCATCGGGGCGGGGCTCGACGAAATGGCCGATGCGATGATCCGCATCGGCCACATGGGAGATCTTACGCCCGTACACTTTGGCGCGTTGCTGGCGGCGCTGTCGGAGGTCGTCGGCTCCGGGGCCTAGCTTACCCGGAACCCCCCGACCGCATTCGTCAATCGCTCTGCCGCGTCCGCCAGGTGACCCGCCGAGCTGGCAATTTCTTCGGTTGAGGCGTTGAGCTCCTCGGCCGCCGCCGCGATCTGCTGGGCCGCCGCCGCGTATTCCTCGGTGCCCGCCGAGACTTCCTTCATCCGCCCGGCAATCCCGTCGATCAGGATCCGCACGTCGTCCGCCGATGCCGAAATGGCCTGGGTCCACTGGTCGTTGGCGTCCGCGTCCTCCGCCACGGTCCGGAGCCCCTCGGCGGCCGCCTGCGCAGCGTCCCGCGCCACGATGCCCCCCTGCGCCAGCCGGAGCAGCCGCTCCCGCGCCGTGTGCACCCGCGCCAGCACGCTCTGCACCGTTTCGCTGGTGGACGTGGCCGCCTGCGCCGCCTGGCCTGCCAGCTTCCGCACCTCCTCCGCCACCACGCTGAACCCACGCCCCTCGCCACCCGCCCGCGCCGCCTCGATGGCGGCGTTCAGCGCCAGCATGTGGGTCTGCTTGGCGATGGCCTTGGTCTGGGTGATGAACTTCTCGATTTCTTCCGACGAGGTGGCCAGGAGCTCCGCCTCCTCCGCCCCCAGCTCCACCTCCTCGGTCAGCTTGGCGAGCTCCGTGGTGCTCCGGTCGAGCTGCTCCCGGTGACTCCGCGCGAGCGCCGCGAGCGCCGCGTTCCGCTGCGCCGCCTGCGTGGCGCCGGCAGCCAGCGCCTCGGCGATCCCGAGGATCTTCCGGGCATCGTCGGCGGCCAGCCGGACCACGCCGGCCTGCTTGGTGGCCCGGTCCGTCAGGTCGGCGGTGGTGCTCGCCACCTCCTGGGTGGAGGCGGACATCTCCTCGGTGGCCGCCGAGATCTGCTCGGCCATGGCCGCCGCCTCGCTGGAGGCGCCACGGATAGCACCGACTAGGTTCTGCAGCGCCTCGACCATGGCCGCGATGGCCCGGAGCAGGCGGTTCCCCTCCGCGCCGGCGGCATCGATTTGGGAGACGGTGGCGCTGAGGTTTCCCTGCGCCACCTGCGTGGCGACTTCTTCCGCCACCAGCAGCGGGCGCAGGATCCGGTGGTCCAGCCAGCGGCCCAGCAGCCAGAGCGTGACGACGCCGCCGATCGTGAAGATCAGGATGCTGAAGAGGACGAGGCTGCCGGTGAAATCGGCACGCCTCGCGAGCGGCGCGCTGGTCACGACGCGCCAGTTCGAGCCAGCGACAGTCAGGACCGCCGCGCGTGACTCGACGCCGTTGACCTGGAGTGACAGGAGCTGGAGCCCGGATCGTCCCGCCGCCGCCTCCAGGCCGGGCAGGGGAGCGCCGACAGAGGTGGCGGGCCGGCTGCTCCAAAGAATCGTTCCGGTGCCGCCCACCACCGCGATTTCCGCCAGGTCCGCCTCGGTTCTCGAGGTGGACAGCAGCCGGTCGAGGGCGGCGGTGGTCTCGGCGCTCGCTCCGCCGGGGGCGGCCAGCCGGGCCATTTCACCCGGCTGGTATGCAAGCGCCTGCTCGAGGAGCGCCGCGGAACGGTCCGCGAGCCCGATGAGCCGCTCATCGAGGCCCCGCCGGATATGACGCGACTCGTTGCCGTTCATGATCCCGGCCATGAGCGCACCGAAGAGCACCAGCACGGCGGTGCCGTACAGGTAGAGCGATCGGGTGAGGTCTTTCCTGACGCCGGCCATGGGGCTCCGCTGGCGATGTAAGTGGGGAGTGCACGAAAACTTAGGCCCGCAGGCGCCCTCCAGCAAGGCGGCCCGTGGCGCGCTTGGTTCCCCCTGCGGCGGCGGGTAGATTTCCGACACCATGACCGACCAGCATCCGCACCGTTACGATCCGCAGGCCGTCGAGGCCAAGTGGCAGGCCCGCTGGGCCGAGCGAAACACCAACGAGCCGGACCTCGACCGGGCAGCGCGGCCGTTCTACAACCTCATGATGTTCCCCTACCCCTCCGCCGAGGGGCTGCACGTCGGGAACATGTTCGCCTTCACCGGCAGCGACGCCTACGGCCGCTTCAAGCGGCTCCAGGGCTTCGACGTCTTCGAGCCGATCGGCTTCGACGCGTTCGGCATCCACTCCGAGAACTACGCGATCAAGCTGGGAATCCACCCCGCAGAGCTCATCCCCCGTAACATCGCCAACTTCACGAGGCAGCTCACGCGCATCGGGGGGATGTTCTCCTGGCGGCACGCCCTGTCCACCACCGACCCCGCCTACTACAAGTGGACCCAGTGGCTCTTCCTCCAGCTCTACAAGTCGGGGAAGGCCTACCGGAAGCACGGGGCCGTCAACTGGTGCCCCGAATGCAAGACGGTGCTCGCCAACGAGCAGGTGATCAACGGCTTCTGCGAGCGCCATCCCGACACGCGAGTCGAGCAGCGGGCGCTGCAGCAGTGGTACTTCCGGATCACCGAGTACGCCGAGCGCCTGCTGAGCAACCTCGACGACCGCGCCAAGATGGACTGGTCCGACACGACCGCCCAGGCGCAGCGGAACTGGCTGGGGCGGTCGGAAGGGGCGGAAATCGACTTCGCGGTCGAGGGAGACTGCGGGGCCATCCGGGTGTACACCACGCGCCCCGACACGCTCTACGGTGCCACCTTCATGGTACTGGCCCCCGAGCACCCGCTGGTGGCGCAGCTCACCACCGACGCCGAGCGACCGGCCGTCGAGGCGTACCGCGCCCGCGTCGCGGCGCTCGACCTGGTCACTCGCAAGGTGGGCGACAAGGACAAGACGGGCGTGTTCACCGGGGCCTACGCGGTCAATCCCGCCACCGGCGGGAAGATCCCCGTGTGGATCGCCGATTACGTGCTGATGGAGTACGGCACAGGCGCCATCATGGCGGTGCCGGCGCACGACGAACGTGACTTCGCCTTCGCGCGGAAGTTCGGTCTGCCCGTCACCCGGGTGCTCGCGCGCCAGGGGCAGGACGCCGACGCGCCGATGCCCGAGGCGGAAACCGACACCGACGGGTACGCGCTGGTGCATTCCGGGCCGTGGACGGGCCGGCCGGCGAACGAGGCGCTCCGGGACATCACCGCCTGGCTCGAGCGCGAGGGACATGGCAAGGGAACGGTGCGCTTCCGGCTGTACGACTGGTGCATCTCGCGCCAGCGGTACTGGGGCCCGCCGATCCCGATCATTCATTGCCCGAGCTGCGGACCGGTGCCGGTGCCCGAAAAGGATCTTCCGGTCCTGCTCCCGCCGATCGACGACTTCCGCCCCGACGACTCCGGCGTGTCGCCCCTGGCCCGGCACGAGGAATGGTATTTCGTGCCCTGCCCGGCCTGCGGGGCGCGCGCCCGGCGGGAAACGGACGTGTCCGACACCTTCCTCGACTCGGCGTGGTACTACCTGCGGTACACCAGCACCGAGTTCGACGACCGGCCGTTCGATCCGGCGCGGACCCGCCGCTGGTGCCCGGTCACGATGTACATCGGCGGTAACGAGCACGCGGTGCTGCACCTGCTGTACTCGCGGTTCATCGCCATGGTGCTGCAGGAGCTGGGCCACGTCGGGTTCGAGGAGCCGTTCACCACCTTCCGGGCGCACGGCCTCATCGTCAAGGACGGCGCCAAGATGTCGAAGTCGAAGGGGAACGTCGTCATCCCCGACGAGTACATCGCCCGGTGGGGCGCCGACACTTTCCGGATGTACCTGATGTTCCTCGGGCCATTCCAGGAGGGGGGAGATTTCCGCGACTCCGGGATCAGCGGACCGCGGCGCTTCCTCGAGAAGGTGTGGGACCTCGTGGGCCAGTGCGAGCACGTGACGCTGGCCGGCCAGGAGGTGCACCAGTCCATCGTCGTCAAGCGACACCAGACGGTCAAGAAGGTGACCGAGGCGATGGAGGGGCTGAGCTACAACACCGCCATCGCGGCGCTCATGGAGCTGCTCAACGTCATGCGGGAGACGAACTGCTCCGAGCGGCACATCGTCAAGGACATGGTCGTGATGCTGGCGCCCTTCGCGCCACATTTCGCCGAGGAGTGCTGGGAGCGGCTGGGCGGCGTCACGACGGTCTTCTCGGCGGCCTGGCCGGCCTGGGACGAGGGACTCACCATCGAGGACATGATGGAAATCCCGGTGCAGGTCAACGGGAAGACCCGCGGCAAGGTGCGCGTGCCGCGTGGGGCGGAGGAGGCGGCCATCGCCGCCGCGGCGATGCACGAGGAGGCGGTGCGGCGCTTCACGGAGGGGAAGGAACTGAAGAAGCAGATCTATGTGCCAGGGAGGTTGCTCAACCTGGTGGTGGGGTAGGGGGCACGTCGGTTTCCGATGGGGTGGCCGTATGGCCATCCCTATCGGTGGGAACGCAATTTCGTGTGGGTGGGAATTGGCACTTGCCTGACGCCACGAAGTTGTGTCCATCTGGGCTAGGGGTGGGCGTAATCCCACCCCGATTCAACGATTCAACGATTCAACGATTCAACGATTCGACGATTCCACGATCGTGATTCTCGCGCCTACAGCAGCCTGACGATCCAGTCGCCCACGAAGTACCCCACCACCGCCACGCCGAAGCCCACCACCAGCATGTCGAACCCGCTCCGCGCCACCCCTCGGCCGGTGAAGAAGCTCCGCGCCGCGCCCACGGCGAAATGCGACAGCATGGCCAGGGTGAACGAGGTGTACAGGGCCCACGGATCGGTGCTGATGAGGAGCGGCGCCACCGGGATGAAGGCCCCGATGGCGGTGGCGAGGCCGGTCACCCACGCCTCGCGGAACGGGGTGCTGGTGGCGTCGCCGATCTTCAGCTCCTCGCGAACTTTCTCGTCGAGCGCCTTCTCGGGGTCGGACATGACCTGCCGCGCCAGCTCGGCGGATTGATCCTCCGGTATCCCCTTGGCCTGGTAGAGCAGGCTCAGCTCTTCCGTTTCCAGCTCCGGCATGAGGCGGATCTCTTCCCGTTCCATCGCGATCTCGTGCTCGTACACCTCGCGCTCGCTCTTGGCGGCGAGGTATCCCGACGAGCCCATGGACAGCGCGTCGGCCACCATGCCGGCGAGCCCCGCGACCACCACCGCATGCCCGGCCGCGCCCATCGACTCGGCGGCGCCCACCATGCCGGCCACGAGACCGAAGTTGGCGGTCAGGCCGTCGTTGAATCCGTACACCACGTTCCGGAGGAAGCCGCCCGCCTGGGTTTTGTGCCACGGTTCGCCGACCGTCCCGGCAATCTTCGAGAGCGTGTCCGCGTGCTCCTTGGACTCGCGGGCCAGCCGGAGGGCGGCGGGACCGGTGGCGCCGTCCGGCGCGGACTTGTACAGCTGCAGGTAGCCCTTTACCTCCTGGCCCTCCTCCTCGAGCAGCATCGGGAGAAGCCATTGCGGGCCGAACCGCCGGGCCAGCCACGCCATCATCCGGGCCTTCGCCGATACCCGGACCACGGGGACGGCGTGCCCATGCTCCGTCAGGAGCTTCTGCCACACGCCGACGTGCCGGTTCTCGACCTCGGAGAGCCGGGTGTAGAGCGCCGACTTCTTGGGATCGGACTCGCCCGCGGCCAGCTCGCGATAGAGGAAAGCCGCGTCGGCCTCGTCGGCCAGGTGGTGGAGCCAGAGCTTGGGGCCATGGGTAGGGGAGGGCATGGGGCAAAGATATCAGGGGTCTGGGAAACGGGGGGTGCGCCGGGGACGTAAGGGACTGAGGACTGAGGACTGAGGACTGAGAGTGATCAGTCGGTGGATGGTCTGTAAGTCAATAAATGCCAACGAGTTGACTTAAGAGCCTTGTTCGGCCTCAGTCCCCAGTCCTCAGTCCTCGTTTCCCCCCTGCAACGTTTCGGGCCGCCCCGGCATCTTTAACGGACCTATGACAAGGGCACTGGCAGTGGACTCCTATCTCGCGGGCGACGCCGAATCGGTGGTCGCGCGAGTCCGGGTGGGCGACCCGGCCGCGTTGGAGATCCTTTACCGCGCCTATGAGACCCCCGTCTTCAACCTGGCCCGCCGTATCTGCCGCACCGTGGAAGACGCGGAAGACGTCCTCCAGGAGACCTTCTTCGAGGTGTACCGCAGCATCGGCCAGTACCGGGGCGACGGACCGCTCTGGGGCTGGGTGCGCCGCGTCGCCTCGAGCAAGGCGCTGATGCGGCTCCGGCGGAACAAGTACCGGGAGACGGACGAGCTCTTCGACGACGCGCACGCCATGCGCCGCGAGGACACGCCGCTCCGGATGGATCTCGAGGCCGCGCTCGAACGCCTGCCGGAAACCTCGCGCGCCGTGGTGTGGCTGCATGACGTCGAGGGCTACACCCACGAAGAAATCGCCGAAATGATGGACCGGACGCCGAGCTTCTCGAAGTCGCAGCTGTCGCGCGCGCACGCCAAGCTGCGGGTCTGGCTCGGCGAGGAGGCGCACGCATGACCCACCTCACCATGGAACAGCTCGTGGCGCTTCGCGACGCCGGCAGCGAACCGGGCAGCGCGGCGAGCCAGGCCCACGTGGCGGCCTGCCCCAGGTGCGCAGCGGAGCTCGACCGGCTCCACCAGCGCGTGGCACGGCTGCGCGCCCTGCCGACGCTGCGGCCCCCGCGAGATCGCTTTGCGATCGTGGCGGCGCGGGTGCGGCAGGACCGCCGCCAGCTGTACGTCCGTCGCGCCGGCATCGGGGCGCTGGCGCTGGCCGCTTCACTCCTGCTGGTGGTGGTCGGTGGGGACCTCCTGGCGCCGCCGGCCGCCAGCGCGTCCGACCAGCTCACCGCCGTCATGGCGGAGTCCGCCACCCTCGAGCAGGCGCTGCGGCAGATCCGGAGCAGCCAGCGGGTCACCGACGCCTACACCACGGGCGCCGCCACGTCGCTGGAAGACCGGATCGCCGAACTCGACCGGCAGCTCGAGGCGGCGCAGATGGACGGCACCACGGACGTGGATGTCGAGCTCCTCCCGCTCTGGCGCGAGCGGGTGGGCCTGATGGACGCGCTGGTCGACGTGCACGTGACGCGCGCGCAGAACGTGGGGCTCTGATGTCCCGCCTTCGTTGTGCCGCCCTGGCAGTCTCTCTCGCCGCGCTGGTCGCCGCCCCGCTGATGGCCCAGGGCGCACCGGCGCCGGCGCCCCGCTCTCCCAAGCCGCCGAAGTCGGACTCGATGGTGATCGTCATGGACTCGATGCGGATCCGGCTCGACACCATGCGCACCCGCGGCTACTACTTCCGCGATTCGATGCAGCCGATGATGGCGCAGGCCTTCGCGCTCCGCCGGGTGCGGATCGGTGTCGTCGTGCGGACCCGCCCCTCGGAGACCGACTCCCTGGGGGCGATGATCGACGCGGTGACCCCGGGCGGCCCCGCCGCCGCGGCAGGGCTCCAGGCCGGCGACGTCATCACGAGGTTTGGCGCGACGCCGCTGGCCGTGTCGCTCGCGAAGGTCCCGGCTGGCACGCGAGTGCCCAGCCCCGGCTTCCGGCTCGTGGAGCTGGTGGCCAAGCTGCCGCCCAACGACACCGTGGCCGTGGAGTATCGCCGCGGGAAGTCGCGGATGAAGACCCGGGTGGTGACGGCGGCGGATCCGGAATCCTTCACCGTCGTCGTCGGCCCCGACGGCGGCACCGGCGTGCCTGGCATGCCCGGGGCGGAATATTGGGTCGGTGGGGGCGAGGGGATGGAGCAGCGCGCTCTGGACCTGGCGCTCCGCCGCAGCGAGATGGCCCGCGGCTCGCGCGCCGAGGCGGGGGAATTCACCTTCATGATGGGCGGCCCGCTCCCTGATATCGAGTTGGCGCCGGTCAATCCGCAGCTAGGCAGCTACTTCGGCACCACGGAGGGGGTCCTCGTGGTCGATGTGCCGGACCCTGCGCCCCTCGGCCTCAAGGCCGGCGACGTGGTGCTCGCCGTGGACGGCAGGGCGGTCTCGAGTCCGCGCCAGTTGCTGCGGGTGCTGGGGAGCTACGAACCGGGAGAGCCGCTCCAACTCGAGGTGATGCGCCAGAAGAAGCGCGTCACCCTGAAGGGGGCCCTCGGGCGCTAGGCGGGTGGGGCGGGGGAGAAGAGGTAGGTCTCCATCTGTTCGAACAGGAACTTCTTGGCCTCCGGGCTTCGCAGATCCAGGCCGTAGTGGTTGATGAGTTGCTGCTGGTACTTCAGCCACTCACCCCAGCACACGGCGCAGATCTGTTCGAAGGCCCGGAGGCCAAGCTCGTTCTGGAAAGGCCGGAAGGCCATCTGGTCGCGGACCTGGCCGCAACGCACGCAGGATACGGTCGCCATGCCCGCAAGATATCCGGGGGCGGGCGGCCTAACCATCTCCCCGGCGGAGCGCCTTGACGCCGCTCGCGGTGCCGACCCCGGCGCCGATCCCGAAGATGGCGGCGGTCCCCATGGTCACGATCGGCAGCAGCGCCGCCGGAAGGGCGACGACGGCCGCCAGGAGCCCCGCGGCGATCGGGAAGACGGGGTTGTTCACGCCGTCCACAAACCGAAGGCGGCGGCGGACGAAATTCTTGGCGACGACGAAGCCGCCGACGGCGGCCGCGATGGTGATGCTCAGGGCGATGAGGCCCATGTTGTCCTCGAAGGTTGGAGCCGTGTTTCAGTACGAAACACCACCCCCTGATGTTTCACTAGGCCGGTCCTGTCGTGTTTCCTCCCCGCTTCCCCGCTTCCCCGCTTCCCCGCTTCCCCGCCTACCACCGGATGACCGCGCTCCCCCACATAAAGCCCGACCCGAACGCCGTCAGGACGAGCAGGTCGCCGCGCTTGAGGCGCCCGCTGCGGACGCATTCGTCCATCGCGATCGGGATCGTGGCGGAGGTCGTGTTGCCGTAGCGCATGATGTTGTTGTAGACCTGGTCGTCGCGGAGCTTGAGCGACTTCTGCACCGCCTCGGAGATTCGGAGGTTGGCCTGGTGGGGGATCAGGAGGCTCACATCGTTCCAGGTGTACCCCGCCTTGGTGAGCGCCGCGGTGGCCGATTCCGGCATCCGGGTCACGGCGTGCCGGAACACCTCCCGGCCATCCATCTGCAGCCACTGGCGCCCCGCCTCCAGCTGCCCGACGGAAATCCGCGGGTGATACATCGAGCCAGGCGCATCCACCCAGAGCTTCTCCGCGTGGTCCCCGTCGGAGTGCAGGTCGAAGCTCAGCAGGCCCCGCCCCTCGGAGGGATCCACCGGCCCGAGGACGGCCGCCCCCGCGCCATCGGCAAAGATCACCGCCACGTGCCGGCCGTCGGTGCTGACGTCCATGCCGGTGGACTGGATCTCCTGGCCGACCACGAGAATCCGCTCGAATTGCCCGGACCGAATCCACGCGTCCGCCACGGAGAGCCCGTACACGAACCCGCTGCACTGGGTCCGGATGTCCAGCGCGGGCAGCTGCCCCGCGCCGAGCGCCCGCTGCAGGTACACGCCATTCCCGGGACAGAAGTGGTCGGGGGACGACGTGGCAAACACGATCGCGTCGATGTCCTTGGCGGTGAGGCCCGCCGCCTCCAGCGCCCGCTGGGCCGCCGGCAGCGCCAGGTCCACCGAGGTCTCTCCCTCGCGCACCCAGTGCCGCTGCTCGATGCCGGTGCGCTCGCGGATCCACTGATCGGAGGTGTCCATGAGGCCGGCCAGGTCGTCATTGGTGACGATGCGGTCCGGCACGCAGAAGCCGGTGCCCAGGATGGCGGAGCGGCGCACGAAACCTCCGGCTAGCGGCGGAAGAGGTAGGCCAGTTTCACGAAGAACCCGTCGGTCTGGCGCTGCAGCGAGCCGAAGTCCCACGCGTCGGCCGAGGCGGAGATGGAGCCGTACCCGAGGAAGGCGACGGTACCGGGGCTCGGTTCATAGGAGGCGAGGACGTCGAACCGGAGGCCGTGATTGTCCAGCGGGCTCGACAGCTGCCCGTTGAAATAGAGAATTTCGCCCGTGACCGGATCGCGGAGCTCGGCGCGGCGGGTGGACTGGTACTCGGTGATGACCCGGAAAAAGAGCGGCACCGTCGGCTGGTACTCGACCTTGAACCGGGGGATCACGCTGTTGGCGAATTCGGAGCCGTCGGCGGAGCGATTCAGCGTCGCGTAGGCCAGCCGCCCCTCGAACCGGAGCGTCTTGCTGGGCCGAAAATTGACGGTTGCGCTCAGCGCCACGCCCTGCCCCTCGCTCCCCTCGGCGTAGAGCGGCGTGTGCCCGAACTCATAACTGGCGGCCGCATCGAAGAGCCGGTAGGTGGGCGTGGTGACGGACAATTGCCCGGCCCAGAGATTGTCGAGGCTCGGCGGCGGCGCGAACGGCACCCCCGGGGCGGTCTCCAGCCCATCGTAGAACTCGGGGGCGAAGGTGGTGAATTCCCTCCCCGTCTTGGCGCTGAGCTCCCACCCGCCGCGCAGGGTGAACTGGAAGGTTACTTCCTGGTTCCCCTCGATCGGGGCGTTCTGGGTGAACCCGTCGTATTCGTACAGCAAGGTCGGCCCGAAGAAGGTGGTGAAGTTCTCCAGCAGCGCGCCCTTCGCGCCATAGAACGAGAGGCGATTGAAGATGTGCGCCGTCACGATGTCGTTGCGCGGCACGAAGCCCGACCCGGCGATGAAATCGGTGCCGATGCCGTTGATCGTGTAGTTGAACCCCCACGTCCGGCCGGTCCGGTCGAAGGTCAGCTTCCAGATCGGATCGGTGACGGTCCCGTCGCCGTCGTCGAGGCTGGTCCACGACTGGCCGTACTGGGCCTCGACGAAGTAGAGCTTGGCGAAGACGATGTGGGCGTCGCCCTCCACGAGGCGGTTGTAGGCGCTGCCTTCGATGCGGTCGGTGTAGGTCAGGCCGGCCACGCTATTTTCGCCGAGGTCCCGGCGGACGCGGAGCAGGCTGAACCAGGCATCGGTGGCGCCCAGGTCGTCCACGGAGCCGAGGTAGGCGATGCTGTTGCGGCCCAGCTTGCCGGTCACCTTGGCGCCGCCGATCGGGTCGAAGATGCGGCGGGTGTAGATCAGCTGGCCGGGCGTCGAGAAGAGGTCGATTCCCTTGAGGAAGAAGGGGCGCTTCTCGGGCACGTAGAGCGCAAAGCGCTCATTGACGGTGATGAGTCCCTGGTCGCTCTCGACCTGGCTGAAGTCGGGGTTGACGGTGCCGTCGAAGGCCAGGGTCGTGGTGGCGAGCTGCAGGTTGATGCCGGCGCTGGGCTCCGGGTCGTCGCGGTGGAAATTGCCCTCTGCGTCCTGGGCGCCGGCCCACCCCGCCGTGACGAAGGGCTGTGCCTCGAAGACGAGTCCGCGCTGCATCCCCTCCAGGCCCGTGAGCACCCCTTCCTGCGCCAGGAAGCTGGAGTTGGCTCGCCGCACGTCAGTCCAGGTGTCCTGGTACCCGCTGCGCTGCACATAGCGGACGGCGTTGAACCCCCAGTCCTGGGGCCCCGAGCCCGCGTACTGCAGGCTCTTGAAGGGGATCCGGACCTCGACTTCGTAGCCCTGCTCGGTGCGCCGCCCCTTGGAGTCCCAGAGGTAGTCCACGTTGAGGTCGTCCTGGCCGCCGAAGAGATTGCCGGCGCTGGTGCCCGTCTCGCTCCGGAGGCCGTCCTCCTGCACGCCGAGTCCGTTCACGCCGAAGAAGGCGGCCCGGCGTCGATCGTTGAAGGTGTCCAGGTAGAGCCGCACCCGGTCCTCGCCGTCGATCTTGTCGCGGTCGGTGAAGGTGGCGCGGATGCTGGAGGGGTCGCGATCGTGTCCGATGATCCCGAAGTGAATGGCGGTCGGCGAGAACCAGACGAGGACGATCGTCTCCTCCTCGGCCGGCCGGCCGTCCACCGGGCGCCACTGGTGGAATCCGTCGAGCCGAGCGGCCTGGCCCCAGACCGGTTCGTCGAGGACACCGTCGACGGTGACGGTGGCTTCGATCCTGGGAATCGTGACCGTGGGCGGAGGAGCCTGGGTCGGTGTCTGGACCAGGGCTGCCAGGAGGGGGAGGAGCATGGCGAGAAACTTAGTGCGGTGCGGCCGCTGGGTCGCGGGTCCGGTCCGGGATCGTCCCCCGCAGGACCGCGACGCCGTCCACGGCGACCAGCATGTCGGGCTCCGGCAGGGCCGCCACGCCGATCATCGTGAGCGCCGCCCCCTCCCCGATCGGGAAGATGCCGGACGCGGCGGTGCGCATCGCGTCGAAGTCGTCGCGTGTGCAGCCGACGCAGTAGATGGTCAGCTTGACGATGTCCGCGGGGACCCCCCGCGCGAACCGGACGATGGCCGTTGCGTTGCCGAGGGCCCGCTTGAGCTGGGCCACGCGGTCGCCCTCCCCGACCAGCAACCCGGTGCTGTCGAGGGGCACCTGTCCCGCGAGGTAAATGGTCTGCCCGATCTTGACCGCGCTGCTGAAGCCGGGCAGGGTCGGCACGTTCGGCGCCTGGATGAACTCGGGCGTCGGCGGCGCCATGGGGTAGATCCGCCCCGAGCCGGGAGGGGCCGCCGGCTGGGGGGGAGCGGACGTGGTGGGCCCGCAGGCGGCCAGGGCGCAGGCGGCGAGGAGCGCCGCGGCGGCCCTACTCATACCGGAGCGCCACGATCGGGTCGAGGCTGGCCGCGCGCCGCGCCGGCAGGATGCCGAAGAAGAGCCCCACCGCGGCGCTGAACACGAAGGCGACGAGGATGGCCGTGAGCGAGATGTAGGTGTTCCATCCCGCGAGGCGGGACAGCGTGATGGCCGCCACGGACCCGAGGAGGATGCCGAGGGCGCCGCCGACGAAGGACAGCACCATCGCCTCAATCAGGAACTGGGTCTGGATGTTGTTGCGCGTGGCGCCCAGCGCCTTCCGGATCCCGATCTCGCGGGTGCGCTCGGTGACGGACACCAGCATGATGTTCATGATGCCGATGCCGCCGACCAGGAGGCTGACCCCGGCGATGCTCGCGAGGAGCGCGGTGAACACCTGCGTGGCCTGCTGCTGGGTGGCCAGGATGTCCTGGAAGTTGCGCACCTGGAAGTCGTTGTCGGCGCCCGGGCGGATCTTGTGCTCCCGGCGCAGCACCCGCTCGAAGTCCACCATGCCCTGCTCCATGGGCACGCCGTCGGCCACCTTGACCGTCATCGAGCGGAGCCGGTCGCTGCCGAAGATCCGGTAGCGCGCGGTTTCCAGCGGGATCAGGATCTGCTCGTCGGGGTTCTGGAACGAGCCGGCCGAGCCCTTCCGGTTCAGGATCCCGATGATCTCGAACGGAATGCCCCGGACCAGGAGCATCTGCCCGATCAGGGCCGCGGGGTTCGCGCCGAGCATTTCCGGCACGTCGAAGCCGAGGACGGCGTAGCGCTGGCGGGATTCGTCGTCGCCGGAACTGAACATCCGGCCGTAGGGGACGGTGTAGTTCCGCACCTCGGCGTAGTTGGCCGTGGTCCCGACGATGTTGGCGTTGATGTTCTTGTTGCCGTACTTCACCTGGAGCGACGACTGCATCTCGGGCACCACCGCCTCGATCAGCGGCGCGTCGCGCGCGATGGCCTCGGCGTCGTCGGTGGTGAGGCTGACGCGGACGTTTGACGCCACTCCCTGCCGGAAGGACTGGCCCGGGAAGACGGTGAGCAGGTTGGCGCCGAGGGCGGCGATCCGCTCCTCGACGGCGCGCTGGGCGCCGGTGCCGAGGGCCACCATCGCGATGACCGCCGCGACGCCGATGATGACGCCGAGCATGGTCAGCGCCGTCCGGAGCTTGTTGGCGCGGATCGACTGGAACGCGACCGCGATCGTTTCGCCGAACTGCATGGCTACCGTCCTCCGCCCGCTGCGGGGGTCGTGGTGGTCTGGCGCACGCCGGGGAGGCCGCCACCCGTCATGTTGCCGATCCGCTGCTTGAACTCCTGCTGCGACTGGATCATGCTGGCGCTGGGCAGGATGAGCACGGAATCGCCGAGCGCCACGCCGCTCATGACCTCGCTGTAGTCGAGGTCGGTGAGGCCGGTCCGCACGTTGACCGGGGTCGGCACACCGTTCCGGAGGACGAACACGATGTAGCGTCCGCCGAACTGGAAGTCGTTGGCCACAGGCCGCGGCCCGCCGCCCGGACGCCCGCCACCCATGCCGGCGAAGACCTGCCGCAGCGTGGCCCGCTCGGCGTCGGTGAGCTCCTTGCCGCTCATCCGCTTGGCGAAGATGGCGCGGACCTGCGCCTCCGTCACGCCCTGAGGCAGCGTGATGGTCCGGCCGTCGGGGGTGGTCATGGTGTTCGCGGCCGGGGTCCCGCCAGCGGCCGGCGCCGTGCCGGCTCCCGGGGCCACCGCCGCCTGCGACGTCTGGCCCACCGCCGTGTCGGTCCTGGCCTTGGCGGCGCTGTCGCTGGCGGCCAGCTGGGCCTCGATCCCGGCGGGATCGAGCCCGAGCACCTGTGCCGCCGAGCCGACGTCCCGCTGGGTACGGAGCGCGGCGTTCGGGATGGCGAGCACGCTGTCGCGCTGGCCGACGTGGATTTCCACTTCGGCGTTCATGCCTGGCCGGAGCCGCCCGTCGCGGTTCGCGATCCGCACGATGACGGGGAACATCGTGACGTTCTGCTGGGTGGTAGCCAGCGGCTCGACCTTGAGCACTTCGCCGTCGAAGGGGGTGTTCGGGTATGCGTCCACCGTCACGGTGGCGCGGAGGCCAGCGCGGATCTTCCCGATGTCGGTCTCGTCCACGAGGGTCCGCACCTGGACCAGGTTCAGGTCGGCCATCTTGAGCAGGACCGTGCCGCCGCCCACGTCGCTGGTGGGCGACGAAATCACCTGCCCGCGCTCCACGTTCTTCTCGATGATGGTGCCGGTGATCGGGGCGCGCACGTCGGTGTCGGCCATGCGGATCTTGGCGTTTTCCACCGCCACCTCCGCGCCGACGACCTCCGCCTTGGCGTTGGCATACCCGAGCACGGCCTGCTCCTGCTCCGTCTGCGTGATCGACTGCGACTTGAAGAGCTCGTCGGCGCGGGCGAGCTGCGAGGCCGCGTTCTTGAGCCGGGCGCGCGCCACCTCCAGCTGCGCCTCCGCCTGGGCGAGGGTGTTCCGCGGGGTGCGCTGGTCCACCTGCACCATGAGGGCGCCGCGCTGCACCAGCTGGCCGGTCTCCACCATCATGTCGAGGATCTCGCCCGACGCCTTGGACTTGACCTCCACGGTGGTGTCGGGCTGGATGGCGCCGGCGGCCTGCGCCGACACCACGATGTTGCGCTTCTCGGCCGGCACCGCCTGGTACACCACGGTCGGCGTTTCCTTCTTGCAGGCCGCGAGGGCCAGGAGGGCGAGGATCAGGGTCTGGGTCCGCATTAGCTGTGCTTCTCCGTCAGGAAGTCCCGCTCGACGCGCCCGTCCTTGAGGTGGACCTGGCGCGCGGCGTGGGCGGCGATATCGGATTCATGGGTGACCAGCACGATCGTCTGGCCCCCGCGGTGGAGGTCCTCGAAGAGCGCCATGATTTCGGTGCTCGTGGCCGAGTCGAGGTTGCCGGTCGGCTCGTCGGCGAGGATGATGCTGGGGCTGTTGACCAGCGCCCGTGCCACCGCCACGCGCTGGCGCTGGCCGCCGGACAGTTCGTTCGGGCGGTGGTGCATCCGGTCGCCCAGCCCGACCTGCCGCAGCGCCTCGGTGGCCTTGGCCACGCGGGCCTTGGCGCCGACGCCGGCGTAGACCAGCGGCAACTCCACGTTGTGGAGCGCCGTGGCGCGCGGCAGGAGGTTGAAGGTCTGGAAGACGAACCCGATTTCCTTGTTCCGGATCCGGGCCAGCTCGTCGTCCGCAAGTTCCGAGACGCGGAAGCCGTTCAGCCAGTACTCGCCGCCCGAGGGGCTGTCTAGGCAGCCGATCATGTTCATCAGCGTGGACTTGCCGGAGCCGGAGGGGCCCATGATGGCCACGAACTCGTTCTTCCGGATGACGATGTCCACCCCGCGGAGGGCGCGCACGACCTCGCCGCCCATGTCGTATTCCCGCTGCAGGTTGCGGGTGACGATCATGGCGTCCCGCGGCACGTCGGGCGGTAGCATGGCCATCCGCTCGGCGGTGGTGCTCATGGTGGCGCTCACAGCGACCTCCCGATAAGGGCTTCGATCTGGGCCTTGGCGACGACGTAGTTGTACCGGGCCTGCACGACATCCACCTCCGCCTGCGACAACGCCTCCTGAGAGCTCAGCACGTCCACGATGGTGGCCGCGCCTACCCGGTAGCGCTCCTGGTTGACGCGCAGGTCTTCGGTGGCCGCCTGGAGGCTCGTGGCGGTGATGTCGATCTGGGCGCGGGCCGATTCCAGTTCGGCCAGGCGCGCGGTGAGCGAGGCGTCCACCTGGCGCCGGGCATCGGCGGCGGTCGAGGCGGCCGCGTCCGCGGCGGTGCTCGCGTTCACGATGGACTGGTCGCGCTGGAACTGGTTGAAGATCGGATAGCTCAGGGCGAGCGTCGCCGACCGGCTGTCGAAGAACTCGTAGTCCTGGCTGTCGTTGCCGTTGTAGCTGTACCGGCCGGAGAGGTTCAGCTGGGGCCACCAGGCCGCCTTGCTGGCCTTGACGCTGGCGCGGGCGGCATCGGCCTGGGCCTGCGCGGCGCGCACCTTGGGCGAGTTGTTCTCCGCCTCCAGCCGGATCGCCGAGGTATCGCCGATCTCGGCGACCGTCAGGAACGAGGAGTCGGGCAGCGCGCGCACCCGGCCGTCCATCCCGACCAGCCGGCCAAGGTTCGCCTCGCTGGTAGCCACCGCCGTCAGGGCGGTGAGCAGGTTGAGCTGCGAGTTGCCAAGCGTCACGAGCGAGCGGAGGGAGTCGGAGCGGGTGGCGCTGCCGGCACGCAGCTTCGCCACCGAGACCGTGAGCTGTTCCTCCGCCCGCCGCAGGCTGGCCCGGCGCACGCGGACCAGTTCGTTCGCGGCGAGCGCGCCGAAGAAGGTCTGCTTGGCGCTCAGGGTCGTCTGGTACTGGGCGTCGAGGAGCCCCGCGTCGGCCGCCGTCT
>Ga0209507_1001017_pt1 | contig 24540 bp, 22 predicted proteins | sample AD_UKC028_MetaG_FD_184414 | JGI IMG/M metagenome (GOLD analysis project Ga0209507, IMG submission 184414) | Active sludge microbial communities of municipal wastewater-treating anaerobic digesters from USA - AD_UKC028_MetaG (SPAdes) (version 2) | ecosystem: Engineered > Bioreactor > Anaerobic >...
GAAAACCAGCAGGCCGCCCAGCGCAAATACCGGAATGATCAGGCGCAGGAAAATATTGAATCCGGCCTCTACGCCATTGGCGCCGCGTCCTTGAAAGGCGTCCAGTCCAAGCCGCCACTCGAATCCGAGTAGCCAGGCATGATCGGCATACAGGTCGATGCGGAACAGATTGAAAACCGGGGCAAAAACGAACAGCAGATAGAAGGCGGCCTGCATCAGGCGCCGCTTGCGCTGCATGCGCCGGGCTGCCGGCAAAGGTTCGGCGATAAGGGGAATGATAGGGTACATCGGTTCGCCGCGAGCTGCGTTGCCGGGTATTTGTTTATAAGCGTTCGATTATATCGCTTGCAACTCGCCAGAGCGGAGCGACGGTCAAGGTTTGCGGTCAACCCGGAAAAATGGCGAAAAAAGTGTTGCCGTGAAGCCATTGCGTTGCCTGTAGATTTTGTGACCGAGATCAATTAATCATCAAAGTAGTTGAGTAAAATGATCAACTAATGTTGCATAAACCGAGACTGCTTATGTCAACGTCACCGCTGATCGATGCCAAGCCGGTTTTTTTAAATCTCCGGAAATGGCGAAGAAGTTTCCCCTGAATCCCAAGCACCCTGAGCGAACGTGCTGGGGATGCGACAAGTATTGCTCGGTTGATTCGCTGGCGTGTGGGAACGGCAAGGAGTTTGCCCAACACGAATGGATTGCTGAATAACTTGACGCTTGCTTCTTCTTCGCGTACCCCTATGCCTCTTGGGAGCGGGACGCAAACGAAAACATGAATGGCCTCATTCATGAGCTCTTTCCGAAGAAGATGTGCTTCGATTCGATCACCCAAAAGGCGATCGCCCTCGCGATGCATCGACTTAATCATCGGCCACGAAATTGCCTCGGCTTCAGAACACCCCACGAAGTCTTTACCGAACAGCCACACTCGCGTCATAACACCATTGCCCTTCAGAGTTGAATCCGCTTTTTTCTATAATAGGGATTCGTGTCTAAAACAAGGTAGGCGAACACCATTGAACGCACACTTCAAAGACTCTGACTGGGCGCAACGCGAGTTGCTGTCTGCCTGTCCGCTGTTTTCCGGGCTGCCCTCCGAGCTTTTCGGTGAATTGATCGCAGCCAGCCAGGTGCTGAGGCTACCGGCCAACCGGGATATTTTCCTGGCCGGCGAACCGATTCGCGCGGCGCATGTCCTTCTCAGCGGCAGTGCCAAGCGGTGGACGACCACGGCGGGTCGTCGTGCGACAAATCTGATCGAACTGGTCGACGCGCAGCAGGTGCTCAGCCTCGGTGAACTGTTCGGCATGCCGCAATACGCCGCGACCTGCACGACGATCACCGCCTGCGTCGTCGTGATGATCGACCTCCGCAAGCTGCGCCACATCATCCGGCACGATGCGGATTTCAGCGGGCGCCTCCTGCAGGCACTGGCGCAGCGCCAGTGCGCAATCGAGTTCGATGTGACGGGTTGCAATGCCGGGCTGACCGGCACCCAGCGCGTTCTCGACTACCTGCTCGATCTGGCGGCCGATCGGGCAGCGCTGGCCGGTGAGACGACGGTCACCCTGAAACCGAGCAAAAAGATGATCGCCGCGCGCATCGGCATGACGCCGGAGTCTTTTTCGCGAAGCCTGCGGGAACTGAGCGAAAGCGGTGTGATCTTTGTCGAAGGCAGCACGGTACATATTCAGAACGCGGCCCTGCTCGACACCGAAAGCGGCGATTCGACCCAACGGCTTTATTTCTCGCGCAAACCCCGGGCTGCAGCGCCCCAGCCAAGAAATCACCTGTCATCCGGCAGTCTGATAAACACCTGCGGCCGATTACGGGTCTTGTCGCAACGCATGGCCATCGCCTGGGCCCTGGTTGCCTCCGAAGTCGATCAGGTCAAGGGGCGCAGCAAACTGCGTCAGCTCGATATCGAGTTTGGCCGGAATCTCAAGCGAATTGCCAAGGCCGTATCCGTGTCCGGGCTGGATGAATTGTTGGGAGCCATTGGCGAAATCTGGGCTCGTTATCAGCAGGCTTTGCTTGCGGAGCCGATGACGCCCGATCATGCAGCAGAGGTCCTGGCCCTGAGTGAAGAGATTCTTGAGGCGACCGACCGGCTGACCCGCCGGGCTGTAGCGTCTGATGCCGGAACCGGAGCGCGTTATGTCAATATTGCCGGGCGTAACCGCATGTTGTCGCAGCGAATCGGCAAGTTCTTCATGTTCCGCGACTGGGCGGGTTGCTCAGTTCTGATTTCGCATTACTCCAGTCCATCGTGTGCCGAGTTCGAGAATAATTTGAATGAACTGCAGCACAGTGGCAAAAACCTCCCGGAGATGACCGCCCAACTCAAGGAGGTCTCGACGCAATGGCAGAAATACATTCGCTCGCTGATACCGGATATCGCTCACCCGGGCAAGCCCCAGCACACAAAGCTCGTTCTGGCTGAAGGTGAGCGCCTGCTGCGGCTGGTCGATACCATAGTGAAGCTCTACGAACGACTTAGCAATTAGAACTGGTGAGTGCGGTGGCGGAACGCGTGCGCTCATTAACGGTGGTTTCCAATTGGCAGAATGCTGCGGTCAACCGGGAAAATCGGCGAAAATTGCAACTTCTGCCGGTTTTCGAGACTTCCCTGACGTGTCCACCATCGTCCTTTTCAACAAGCCCTGGGGCGTTCTCAGCCAGTTCACGCCGGAAGGCAAGTGGCGGGCGCTGGATGCGTTCATTCCGGTCAAGGGTGTGTACGTCGCCGGCCGCCTCGATGCCGACAGTGAAGGGCTGCTGATTCTGACTGACGACGGTAGCCTGCAGGCGCAGATCGCCGATCCGAAACACAAGCTGGAAAAGACCTACTGGGCGCAGGTCGAGGGCGTGCCGGACGAAGCGGCGCTGGATCGGTTGCGCGCCGGCATCAAGCTCCCCGACTTCACCGCGCGGCCGGCCAAGGTGCAGTTGATCGCTGAGCCGGGCGGATTGTGGCCGCGCGACCCGCCGATTCGTTATCGGGCGGCGATCCCGACCTCGTGGCTGGAAATCCGCATTGCCGAAGGAAAGAATCGTCAGGTCAGGCGCATGACAGCGGCCATCGGTTATCCTACGCTGCGGCTGATCCGGGCGGCCATCGGGGTGTTCACGCTGGATGGCCTGGCGCTCGGCGAGTGGCGGAAAATCACTGATGGTCGTGCAGATCTACAAGGAAAATTCAATGTTCAAGACAATTAGCGCGGTCTGCTTCGGGCTGGCCCTGAGTGTGGCCGCCTGGGCGCAGGGTTCGATGCCGGTTATCGAGTTGAGCGCGGGCTTTCATCGCATCGAAGCCGAGGTGGCGGCCAATGACCAGAATCGCCAAGTCGGCCTGATGAATCGCCAGGCGATGCCGGCGCAACGCGGCATGCTCTTTGTTTTCCCCCAGAAAAATACGCACTGCATGTGGATGCGCAACACGCTGCTTCCGCTATCGGTCGCCTTCATCGACGACGACGGCTACATCATCAATATCGAGGACATGCAGCCGCAGACCGAGAACAACCATTGCGCCAGGGTGCCGGCCCGCTACGCGCTGGAAATGAATCTCGGCTGGTTCGCCCAGCGCGGGCTGAAACCCGGCGTCCGGCTGGGCGGCCTCGACAAGGCGCCGCGCCCGCAATAATGGCTGGCAGCCATTGGCATCCCCGCCTTGCAGGGTGGGCCGTGGATCGTGTCTTGCATGGCTGGCTCAGCGAGCCGGATTCGCTGACGGCACGCTGTCAGGCGGCATGCCGGGTCTTCCGCGTGCGTGTCCTGACTTACGGCAAGGCGGCGCCGCTGGCCGACGAAGCGAGGGATCGGCGCAAAACCTGGGTGCGCGAGGTCGTTCTCGAATGTGACGGGGTACCGGTGATTTTTGCCCATACCACGCTGTCGACCGCCAGCAAGGGTCGTCTGACCCGCTGGTTGGCGGGTCTTGGCAACCGCTCGCTGGGCTCCCTGCTGTTTTCGCGACCGGGATTCCGGCGCGGCGCGATCGAATACTGCCGGCTCGATGCGCGCCATCCGCTGTTCCGCCGGGCAGCGGTTCACGGCGAGCACGGAAAATATTTGTGGGCGCGGCGTTCCTGGCATCGTCTTGGCGGGCAGCAAGTGCTGGTAACCGAGGTTTTCCTGTCGGCGATTACCCGGCTCGAATAAAGGCTGGCACCCGCTCAGGTGGCGGCCAGCGCCAGCGTGCCTCTGAGACCTAGCGACTCGTCGGTTATTAGTCGGAGCGGCATGTCCTGCGCCAGATGAGCGTGCTCGCGCTTGGCGAGAAAAGCCTCGACGAACGGACCGGCATCGGTTTTGGGCAGCAGCTTGGCGGCGATCCCGCCGGCCAGATAGACGCCGCCGCGCGCCAGCCAGTGTAGCGCCAGGTCGCCGGCGAAGGCGCCATAGCATTCGAGCCACAGACGCAAGGTGTTCACGGCGAGCGGATCGCTACCGGCGAGGGCGGCGTTGCCGATTTCGTCTGCCCGCCGTTTCCCAAGGGGACTCCCTTCAGGGTGCGGTCGACCGCCAAAAAAGGCATAAATCCCCTCCAGGCCGGGGCCGGAAACGATGTCTTCGGTGGTCACGCGGCCGTTCCGGTCGAACAGCCAGCGCCACAGTTCGCACTGCTCGCTGGTCTGCGGCGCGAAGCCCATGTGGCCGCCTTCGCCGGCGATGACGCGGTAGCGGTCGCCCTGCCAGATCAGCCCGGCGACGCCGAGTCCGGTACCGGCGCCGAGAATGACGCGCGGCGCATGGTCGAGCGGCTGGCCGGCGTGCAGCGAGACGATGTGTTCAGCTTCGACCAGCGCCAGGCCGTGGGCGGCGGCGGCAAAGTCATTGGCCAGCGTGACGTGGGGTATGGCGAAACGGCTGCCCAGTTCGGACGCCGAGAACTGCCACGGCAGGTAGGTCAGTTTGGCGCTCTCTCCGTCGGTCGGCCCGGCGACGCCGAAACAGGCGCCGGATATGGCCGGGCGGTCGGCGAGAAATTCGTCCAGCAGTGCGTCGAAGGCCGGATAGTCGGCGCTGGCGAAGCGTTGCTGGCGGACAATATGAATGCCGCCGGCTGCATCCTTCTCGGCCAGCGCCAGCAGGGTCTTGGTACCGCCGAGGTCGCCGCCGAGGATCACTAAACGGCCACCTGAGCAGCGATATGCGGATGCGGGTCGTAGCCGTCGAGCCGGAAATCCTCGAATTTGAAGGCAAAAATGTCGTCGACCGCAGGGTTGATCCACATCGTCGGCAGCGCGCGCGGCGTGCGGGAAAGCTGCAGCCTGGCCTGCTCGAAGTGATTGCTGTAAATATGCGCGTCGCCGAAGGTATGGATGAACTCGCCGGGCTGGTAACCGCAGACCTGCGCCAGCATCAGCGTCAGCAGAGCGTAGGAAGCGATGTTGAACGGGACGCCAAGGAAGATGTCTGCACTGCGCTGGTAGAGCTGGCACGACAGCTTGCCGCCGGCAACGTAAAACTGGAACAGGCAGTGGCAGGGCGGCAGCGCCATGCTGTCAACGTCACCGGGGTTCCAGGCGGAAACGATGTGGCGGCGCGAATCAGGGTTGTTTTTCAGGCTGTTCACCAGTTGGGCGATCTGGTCGACGAGGCGACCGTCGGCGGTTTCCCAGCGTCGCCATTGCTTGCCGTAAACCGGCCCGAGGTCGCCGTTTTCATCGGCCCATTCGTCCCAGATGCGGACGCCGTTCTCTTTCAGGTAGGCGATGTTGGTGTCGCCCTGCAGGAACCACAGCAGTTCGTGGACAATGGACTTCAGGTGCAGTTTCTTGGTTGTCACCATCGGAAAGCCGTGCGCGAGATTGAAACGCATCTGCCAGCCAAAAACCGAGCGCGTCCCGGTGCCGGTGCGGTCTGATTTATCGTGACCGTTTTCCAGAACGTGACGCATCAAGTCGTGATATTGCTGCATGGGCGTAGGCTCTCGACAAAATAGAGACACAATTTTACTGTACCGGTCGCTTTCGATATACCGCGGTATCAAATCGCGGGCTAAACTCACAACGGTCGGGGAGGAGACAACGAGGTGTTGAATAAATTGCGCGGGCTGGGCGGCTTGGTTGGGCCGAAGGTGGAACATCCGCTGGGCGACCCCAGGGAGTTGCGGCGCATTCTCGACGAGATTCCCGCCGACAACACCTTCAAGGCGCTCGACGAGGTCGTCGGCTGGCTCGAATCCTTGCAGGACACCGCCACTTTCCCCGAAGACCGGCTTTACGAGGCGATTAGCCGGCTTGATGACGTGGCGCAGCCGCACATCAAGCGACTGACCCGGGATTACCTGCATACGCCGCGCATTTCCCGCGCCGAGGAGCGGCGTTTGTGGACCATCAGCCACGGTTTCTGGACCGTCCTCGCTGCCGGTTACGAACGCTGCCTGGCTGCTGCCGGCCGCAAAGACCGGGTTGGCGAGCATCTTCGTCAGCTGCTGCCAACCCTGACGGCGCGGCTGATCGCGGCGCTCGGTGCGGTGCTCAAATGGGAACAGTTTCATTACGGGCCGTCGCTCGCTGCGCTTTGGCAGCGCCTCGGGGCGGCGCTGTTGTTCGCCGAAAATGCCGGTGTCGCCACACGCTCCATCCGGTTGTACGCCAGCGTATCCGGCGTCACCAGCCCGCAACAGGAGTTCGTCAAGGTGGTTGCCTTGCAGGCAGCCTCGGTGGGCAGCCTGTTGCCGCTGGAAATCGAACTCGCCGAGCGGCTGATCGCTCACTTCCAGCCCGGTTTCGTGTTCTCGGCGGCGGTCGAGCACGACAGCGTCTATTGGGTCGATCTCGAACTGGCCCAGCCGCCACAGCGCCTGGCGCGGATGCCGGCCCAAGCGACGCCGACCCAGCGCTTTTTCAAACCGGGTAGCGCGCATGCAGGCATCGAGGCCTTGCTCCACGATATTGAGCGTGGCAGCGATGTGCCGGCCGAGATCAATCTGGGTGGCCAGTATTTCGCCAAGGGATTGATCCCGGTGCTGCATCATCTTGCCACCTACCTGGCGCCGATCCCGCCGCAAAGGCGTCATGACCGGCACGGCGTCAAGCAGCGCGCCAATGTGCTCAACGGTCTGGCGGCCGCCTATATGGCATTTTCAAATCAATTGCGCGGTGCGGTCGATGGCGTGGCGATGGAAAGCTGGGTTGTCGAGGATGTCAGCCAGGGCGGCTTCGGCGCCGTGCTCAATGCACTGCCCGGCGAATGGATCAAGGTCGGTGCTCTGATCGCCATACAGCCGAGTGGCGGCGACAACTGGCTGCTCGGTATCGTCCGCCGCTACCAGCGCAACGGCGAAGCGGAAACGCATGTCGGCGTCGAGACCCTGGCGCGCCAGGCGACACCGGCCGAACTTAAACCGCGTGCTGCGTCGAGCTATGCGGCGCTGCCGGGTATTCGTACCCTGCTGATCCGCGATGGCAATGTGACGGGCGAAGTGCGGGCCGTCATGCTCTTCGGTTCGTTTGATCTGCGCAAGACACTGGAGTGGAACGACGGAGGCAAGTGCGTTCTGTTGATTCCGGTCGCCCTTGTCGAACAGGGCGATGATTACGAGGTGGCCCGCTTTCGTCTGGCCACGGCGGCCTGATCCTTACTTGCGGGTCGCCGTTTTCGGGCGCCAGGCCTTGATGACGGCTTCGTTGGTTTCGGCGTAGGGGCCGCCGATCAGGTCGATGCAATAAGGCACCGCGGCGAAGATGCCGACATGGGTCACCTTGCCGTCGGCGGCGCGGACGCCTTCCAGCGTTTCCTTGATCGATTTGGGCTGGCCGGGCAGGTTGATGATCAGCGCCTGCTTGCGGATCACGGCGACCTGGCGCGAGAGGATGGCGGTCGGTACGAAATTGAGGCTGATGCGCCGCATCTCTTCGCCGAAGCCGGGCATTTCCTTGTCGCCGACTGCCAACGTCGCTTCCGGCGTCACGTCGCGCCGGGCCGGGCCGGTGCCGCCGGTGGTCAGCACCAGATGGCACCGGCTGTGGTCGACCAGTTCGATCAGCGCATTTTCGATGGCTGCCCGGTCGTCGGCGATCAACCGGGTTTCGGCGCGCCACGGCGTCGTCAGCGCGCTGGCCAGCCACTCCTGCAGGGCCGGGATGCCCTTGTCTTCGTAGATGCCGGTCGAGGCGCGGTCGCTGATCGAGACCAGACCGATGACCAGTTCTTCATTCTGCGGCATGCGGCGCTCCTTGCTGGTCGAGTTCCTGCAGAATCTGAAAGATGGCGCGGAAGCTCTTGGGCGGCTTGTTCGCTTCCTGCTCCTTGAGCGCATTGCGCCGCAACTGGCGCAGTTGCTGAAGGTCGGCGCCGGGCCAGATGGCGGCGATGTCGGCCACTGCCGATTCGTCTTCGAGCAGGCGCGTGCGCAGTCGTTCCAGACGATGCAGGCGGGCGGTCTCGGCCGACGATTCGCCACGAATCAGCGCCAGTCCGGCGCGAATCGGCTCGTCGTCGGTACTGCGCATCAATTTGCCGAGATACTGCAGTTGCCGCTTGTGGGCGCCGTGCGCGGTAATTTTCTGGCAGTCACGCACCGCTTCGTAAATGTTTTCCGGCAGCTTGATGCGCTTGAGCTGGCCCACGGAAAGCCCGACCAGTTCAGCACCGAGGTCCTGCAGTTCGTGCATTGCAGCCTTCTGCTTGGTCTTCGATGGGCGTTCGTGGCTGTCGGTGAAATCTTCGTCGTGCATAGTGGGGGGCGAGAAATACGGGTTGCCTATCATAGCGGCTTTTGCCGCCGGGCGGCCCGCGCATGTTTTAGCAGTTTTTCGGCGTTGACCGTAGCGGTGCCGTGCGCGGAACGCGTTGCGGACAGGGGTGGGTATACTGCGGGCTTGGTTTCGCTCAGTGTGATTGAAGGACAGGAGATAAGAAATGAAAACGATCAAAGCAGTTTTGGCGTCGATCGCATTCCTTGCGTCGACATGGGCCGCCGGCGCCGATGCGCCTTCATTGATCTGCTTCGGCAACGAGCCATCGTGGCATCTCGATTTTTCGGGGGGCAGTTCGGCGCGGCTGATACTCCCCGAACAGAAAGCTGTCGAGTACAAGGGGAGCGAGTCGCGCCTTTATTTCCTCGGCGAACGCGCCTGGCGAGGCAAGACTGCCGACGGCAAAGGCGACAGCCTCGTGGCTTTTCTGCGCGAAACGGCCTGCAGCGACGGCATGTCCGACATCAGGCATCCTTTGCTGGCACGTGTTTCGTTGCCGGATGGGCGTTTTCTCGCCGGCTGCTGCCGCGTTCCCGTTGCGCCGGAGGCGCCGGCGCCGGTGATGCTTGAAGGACCGACGTGGCAGCTTGCCGTCCTACCCGGTCATGATGCGGGCTCGCTGGCTGGTCTGCGGCGCCCGGTCACGTTGCGTTTTGCAGCGGGTCGGGTTGAGGGCTTCTCCGGGTGCAACCGGCTTTTCGGAAATTACGCGGTCGACCGCGACCAGATAAAACTCGGAAGACTGGCCGGAACCATGATGGCCTGCCCAGGGGCGGCCATGAAAATCGAGAATGCTTTCAAGAGTGCGTTGGATGGCAGCTTCCGTTATGCGATCAGCAAGGACCGACTGACCTTGACCCCGGAGGGTGGAGCCGCACTGGTTTTTCAGATTGCCCCGGAGCCCAGGCTTGACGGCCCTGTATGGGAAGTCACCGGCTTCAACAACGGGCGGCGTGCCGTCATCAGTCCGTTGCTCGGCAGCCAGTTGAACCTGACCTTCAAGGAAGGGATGGTCGAGGGTTTCAGCGGCTGCAACAAGTTCCGTGCAGCCTACAAGCACGACGGCGATCATCTGAGCATTGCACCGCTATCGACGACGCGCATGGCCTGCCCTGCCGAAGGCGTCATGCAGCAGGAACGGGAGTTCCTGGCGGCGCTCGAAAGCGTGACGGTGTGGTCGATCCGCGATGGCATGCTGGACATGCATCGTGCCGATGGCGAGCGTGTCTTGACCGCCAATGCGGTCAACAAATAGGAAATTTCGATCCTGCGGCGTTTCGGGAGTTTTGCTGGCGGGGTGCGGAAAAGCCCCTGTCGAATGTGGGGTTTTGTATTGGATAGTAATAGTTTAGAATTTCATCTGGTTTGGATGATCAGAAGCCAGGCTGACACAGGATGTGGGGGTGATATATGTTCGGTATGTCAAGCAATCCTATCCGGTGGCCTTCACTGAACAGAGCATCATGACAACAGGGGTGGTGGGTGCTGATTCGACTTTATATCGAGGATGGGTGGAATATCAGTCAAGCGATCGTCCGCAGGAAACATTGTTCTGCTGACAGCCAACGGCAATTGGCGCAACCGGTTTCGGACGGTTCGCGGAGTTTTTCGGTACGTCGGGGCGGCGCATGGTCAGCCCGGTGGAGGTCAATCTCCACAGTCCTTGTATTGGCGCTTGCAAATGTAGCGTTCGCGGCAGATCCCGATCTTGAGCGCGCGGAACGCCTTGTTGCCGAGAAGCGTTATCAGGAAGCCTATGATCTGCTTGCGCCTTTCGGGGAGAGCATGGCGCACAACGGCAATTTCAATTATCTGGCTGGCCGTGCAGCGTTAGGCACCAAACAGGCCGAGAAGGCGCGGACGCTATTGACGCGAAGCCTCGCGACGCATCCAGATTCGGTCGCAGCGCATCTGGCTTTGGGTCGCGCTTATTTCGAACTTGACATGTATGCGGAAGCCAAAATCGCCTTCGAGACGGTTTTGCGCTTCGACAACCTGCCCCCTGATCTGGCGTCGCAGGCGCGAATCTATGCCCGCGCGGCAGAGTCTTACCTGGAGGAGGGGAGTCGTCTGCTGGGGTTTGGCTATGCCGCTACCGGCATCGGGCAGTATCGCGTCAATTCGACTCGCGGAACCAATGCGCTGGGTGGCGGCGATCGGCGCGACACGTTCTACAATGCGCGCGTCGGCGGCGGGCTGAATTATGACCTCCAGGACAATTACGCCCTTGATGCCAGCCTGGATTATCGCTTTCGCTATTACGACAACCCGGATAGCCGCAATGATTCCGATCTGCGCTGGCGTGCCGCCGGCAGTCGTACGTTCGGTGAAAACAATCTGGCGCTCGGGGTGCGCGGGCGGACGAGCTATCGCGGCAACGGGAACCATCGCAACGACTATGGCTTATTCACGGATTACCGCTACCGGCTCGATCCCGACAACCAGCTGACCACCGGCGCCGAACTCAGGCGGCGCCGTTATCCAGAGGCGCTGCCCAACCGGAGCTTTTCTTCCGCCGTCGCCAATATCGGCTGGGTGCATGCTCTGGGCGGGGGCGATTCGAGTATCTCGCTTGTCGCACATGGCGGTTACAACTTTGCGACGAACCGGCCCGATGGCGATTCCGTTGTCTATGGCCTGACCGCGACCTACGATTTCACCATCAACAAAACGCTCGGTGGCTTTTTGTTCGGTTGGTGGGAACACGATTCGTTCGATGCGGATCGCATCCATTTTCATCCGGACGCCGTCGATCAGAGCGTGAACCTGACCCGCAAGGACAACCTGTACGAGGTCGGCGCCGGCTTGGTCTGGGATTTTGCGCCGGGCTGGAGCCTGCGACCGGAAATCCTCTACATTCGCGATCAGAGCAATGCGACCGCATTCAATTACAGTTCGACGGAGGCTTGGATCAATATCCGTACTGATTTTTGACAACCCGCCGAACAACGCAAGATACAGTTGAATGCTTTCGGGATAGAGATAGACTGCGTCGGAAAACCAAGAAAATACAAGGAGACACTATGGCAAATGAACAAAAAATGTCGCGCATGGCGCTGACGGCAATGGTCGTCGGCGGCATGGTCGGGGCAGGCATCTTCTCGCTGCCGCGCACGTTCGCCAACGCCACCGGGCCGCTGGGCGCAGTGATTGCCTGGATCATCGCAGGCACTGGCATGTACATGCTGGCACGGGTATTCCAGGCGCTCGCCGAGCGCCGCCCCGACATCGATGCCGGCGTCTATGCCTACGCCCGCGAAGGCTTCGGCGACTATCCCGGCTTTCTCTCGGCCTTCGGCTACTGGATCGGCAGTTGTATCGGCAACGTGTCGTACTGGGTGCTGATCAAGTCCACTCTCGGCGCCTTCTTCCCGGTCTTCGGCGACGGCAACACCGTCATTGCCATCGGGGTGGCCTCGATCGGCATCTGGTTGTTCCACTTCCTGATCCTGCGCGGCGTGCAGCAGGCCGCGGCGATCAACAAGATCGTTACCATCGCCAAGGTGATCCCGATCATGGTGTTCATCGCTATCCTGTTCTTCGCCTTCAAGATGGACCTGTTCCGCTTCAACCTCTACGGCGGCGACCTGACCACCGGTCTGTTCGAGCAGGTCAGGGCGACGATGCTGGTAACGGTGTTCGTGTTCATCGGTATCGAAGGCGCCAGTGTCTATTCGCGTTTTGCGAAGGAGCGTAGCGACGTCGGCAAGGCCACCATTGTCGGCTTCATCATCGTGACCACCCTGATGGTTCTGGTGACGCTGTTGCCCTACGCCGCACTGCAGCGCGCCGACATCGCCGGCATGCGCCAGCCGTCGATGGCAGCAGTGCTGGAGTCGGTAGTCGGGCCCTGGGGCGCGATCTTCGTCAGCGTCGGTCTGCTGGTGTCGGTGCTCGGCGCCTACCTGGCCTGGGCGCTGATCTGCGCCGAAGTCATGTTCGCCGCCGGCAAGTCCAAGGACATGCCAAAAATTTTCGCGAAGACCAACAAGAACGACGTTCCGCATGTGGCGATGTGGTCGACCAGCATCATCATCCAGCTGATCGTGATCTCGACCTACTGGTCGAACGACGCCTTCGCGCTGATGCTCAACCTGACGAGCGCGACGACGCTGATTCCCTACCTGTTCGTTGCCGCCTACGGCCTGATGATCGCCAAACGCGGCGAGACTTACGACAAGCGGCCTGAAGAGCGCCAGCGCGACCTCGTCATCGCCTCGCTTGCCGTGCTCTATACGCTGTTCATGATCTATGCCGGGGGCCTGAAGTTCATCCTGTTGTCGGCCGTTCTGTTCGCGCCGGGCACCGTGCTGTACTACATCGCCCGACGTGAACAGGGCAAACAGGTGTTCGAAGGCACCAGCGACTGGGTCACCTTCGGCGTGATTCTTGCAGCAGGCATCTACGGTGTTTTCGGTCTGGCGACCGGCACCATTTCCATCTGATTCAACCCACGGAGATCACCATGGCAAAAGCAAAAGCGAAAGCGAAAGCAAACGAAGTCAAGTTCGGCGTGCACTCGGAAGTCGGGCAGTTGCGCAAGGTCATGGTCTGTGCGCCAGGCCGGGCGCACAGCCGCCTGACGCCGAGCAACTGCGACGATCTGTTGTTCGACGACGTGCTCTGGGTCGAGAACGCCAAGCGCGACCATTTCGATTTCATGATGAAGATGCGTGACCGCGGCGTCGAAGTGGTGGAGATGCACAACCTGCTGGCCGAAACGGTGGCCGTGCCCGAGGGCAAGAAGTGGATTCTCGACAACCAGGTGGTGCCCAACCAGGTGGGTCTGGGTTTCATCGACGAATTGCGCAGTTACCTTGAGGGCCTAAGCGATCGCGAGCTGGCCGAGACGCTGATCGGCGGCTTGTCGACGCTCGACTTTCCCGAGTCGGCTGGCGGCAAGGCGCTGAAGGTCGTCAAGGAAGCCGCAGGTGCCACCGAATACCTGCTGCCGCCGCTGCCGAACACGCTGTACACGCGCGATACCACCTGCTGGATCTACGGCGGGGTGACGCTGAACCCGCTGTATTGGCCGGCACGCCACGAAGAGACGATCCTGACGACGGCGATCTACAAGTTCCATCCGGACTTTGCCGGCAAGGTCAATGTCTGGTGGGGCGACCCGACCGAAGATCACGGTCTGGCCACATTGGAAGGCGGCGACGTCATGCCGATCGGCAAGGGCAACGTGCTGATCGGCATGAGCGAGCGCACCTCGCGCCAGGCGATCAGCCAGCTCGCCGCCACGTTGTTCAAGAAGGGCGCCGCCGAACGCGTCATCGTCGCGGCGATGCCGAAGATCCGCGCGGCGATGCACCTGGACACCGTGTTCACATTCGCCGACCGCGACTGCGTGCTTCTTGCGCCTGACTTCATGAACCGGACCACCACCTTCTCGTATCGCCCGAGCAGCCACCCGAGCGGCGTCGAACTGCACGCCGAAAAGAAGCCTTTCGTCGACGTCGTGGCGCAAGCGCTGGGCTTCAAGAAGCTGCGCATCGTCGAAGCCGGCGGCAGCGACTACCAGCGCGAGCGCACGCAGTGGGACAGCGGCGCCAACCTGGTGTGCGCATCACCGGGCGTGGTCTATGCATACGACCGTAACACCTATACCAACACCTTGTTGCGCAAGGCGGGTATCGAGGTCATCACCATCGTCGGTGCCGAACTGGGTCGTGGGCGTGGCGGTGGTCACTGCATGACCTGCCCGATCATTCGCGACCCGGTTGACTTTTGATCCGTTCCCGACAGCCTTCGTGGCTGTCGGTGGGCGTGACGGCGTAGATGATGGGCGCGGCGAATAAGGAGCGGACGATTTCATGAGTTTGAGCGACGTCGAGAGCGAGGCGCAGGCGCCGAAGCTTGGCTTCAAGTTTCCGGGTGCCGTCACCACGCTGGCAATCGTCGTCGTGCTGGTCTGGGTCGCGGCGCTGTTCATTCCGGCGGGGCGCTACCTGACCGATGCCGATGGCTCGCCAATCCCTGGCACCTACGAGCAGACGGCGTCGCCGCTGAGCTTCAGCGAGACGATGCAGCAGTTGGTCCTGGCGCCGATCAACGGCATCTACGGTCTGCGCAGCATCGACACGGAGACCATCGATACCGAGGCGGTGGGCCGGATTTTTGGCCAGATCGGCATCATCGTCTTCATCATGTCGATCGGTGCCTTCATCTCGGTGAGCTTTGCCACGCGCAGTCTGGAAGTCGCCGTCGCGGCGCTGGCCCATCGCTTGCGCGACAAAGGTTGGCTGCTGATTACGTCGGTGATGGTGCTGTTCTCGCTGCTCGGATCGACCATGGGCTTCTCGGTGGAGACGCTGGGCTTTTACGCGCTTTTCCTGCCGCTGATGGCGGCGCTTGGCTACGACCGCCTGGTGACCGCGTCGATGATCATCCTCGGCGCACTGGTCGGCGTCATGGGGGCGACCGTCAACCCGTTCTCGATTGGCGTCGCGGCGGGTGAAGCAGGTGTTTCGATCGGCGAGGGTATCGTGTTGCGGGCCATCCTGTGGGTCGTGCTGACCGCGATGTCGGTCGCCTGGGTATTGCATTACGCGGCCAGGGTTCGCCAGGATCGCAATGCGTCGCTGGTCGGATGGGACGAACCCGACGCCACGGATGCCGCGGTGCCCGATCATGAGTCCGGGGAGGGTGATCAGGAAGTGCCCCAGGGGCGGGAGCAATTGACGACCACACAGAAGTGGGTGCTGGCGATCACGGCCTTTGCCTTCGGCCTGATGGTCTTCTCGGTTATTCCCTGGTCCAGCGTACTCGGCGGCCATGCCGGCCCTGCCGATTATTACGCAACGCACAAGGTCGCCGGCACGCGGCCATTCTGGTTCGAGCTGAACTGGTGGTTTCCGCAACTGGCGATGCTGTTCATCCTGGCTTCGGTGCTGGTGGGCATCGTGGCGGGCAAGGGCGAAAAAGAGACGGTGCGCCTGATCGCCGCCGGTGCTTCGGACATGATGGGGCCGGCCATGGTCGTGCTGCTGGCTGGTGGCGTCTCGGCGATAATGACCAATACCCAGACGCTGGATACCGTGCTCTTTTCCATGGAAAAGATGGTCAGTGGTGCGTCGGCGGCTGTCTTTACCTTCCTGGCGGTGTTGGTGAACATCCCGCTGGGGGTGCTGATTCCTTCCAGTTCAGGGCATGGGGCGCTGGCGATGCCGCTGCTGGCGCCGCTGGCCGACTTTGCGCAGGTCAGCCGCGCCACAACCATCACCGCCTGGATCATGGGTCATGGCTTGGCGCTGATCGTCGCGCCGACCAGCGTCGTCGTCGTCGGAGGTCTGGCCATCGCCAGGGTCGGCTACGACAAGTACTTGCGCTTCGTCTGGCCGTTGTGGCTGGGGATGTTCATCATGGCGACGGCGATCGTTGCAGTGGCCGCAACCATCGGATGACTGCCGCGACCCCCTTGCCGCACTCAAGATGTGCTGGCGGCAGCCACTGGTTTTAATATAATTGCGCCATCAGGGCCAGATGCGGTCGTTGGTGTGAATGGCAGTCGCCTGCTTGAATCAGGCCTGATTTAACGATGGGGACGGAAATGTTACTGACTGACCGGAAGCTTGTACTGGGAAAATTGAATCTGATCGTCGTCGGCTCGGTGCTGACGCTTCTCGTCGCCTGCCGGCCCGCCGAAGAGGCGGTGGCGCCGGAAATCCGGCCGGTGCGGGTGGTGACCATCGAGTCAGGGAACGGTGGCGATTCGGTCTCGCTCACCGGCAGGGTGCAGGCGGAATCCGAAGTCAATCTGGCGTTTCGCATCGACGGGCGCATGATCAGCCGAGCGGTGAGTGTCGGCGACACGGTCACGGCCGGCCAGGAAATCGCGCGGCTCAATCCGGAAAACGAGGAAAACGGTCTGCGCGCGGCGGAAGCTACCCTGCAGGGAGTCCGCGGGCAGCTCATCGAGGCTCGAGCCAACGAGGCGCGCAACCGTTCGCTGCTGGCGCAGAACTTCATCTCCCAGGCGGCTTTCGATCGGATCACGCAGGTCGCAACCAGCGCCCAGGCGCAGGTCGACGCGGCGCAGGCGCAGGTCAGCATCGCCCGCAACCGCCTCGGTTACACGCGACTGCTGGCCGATGCCGGCGGCGTGGTGACCGCGGTTGGCGCCGAACCCGGTGAAGTGGTCCAGGGTGGGCGCATGGTCGTTCAGGTTGCGCGCAAGGATGGTCGCGATGCCGTTTTTGACGTGTCCGCGCGGATCAAGGACATCGCGCCGGCAAATCCGGAAATCACCGTAACCCTGGCGACCGATCCGGCGGTGACGGCCAAGGGCCGGGTGCGTGAGGTTTCGCCGCGCGCTGACCCCGTGACCGGAACCTTCGCGGTTCGCGTCGGACTGATCGACCCGCCGGCCGCGATGCGACTGGGAACCACCGTGACCGGTCGCATGCAGGTCGGCGCACCGCAAGGAATCGAGATTCCCGCATCGGCGCTGGTACGGGCCGAAGGCCGGTCGGCGGTCTGGGTCGTCGACCCGCAGGCCTTGACGGTTTCCATGCGCACAATCGAAGTGAGTGCCTCCGACCCGGCGAAGGTTCAGGTCGCGGCGGGCCTGAACCCGGGCGAGATCGTCGTCGCCGCGGGCGTGCAGGCGCTGCGCCCGGGTCAGAAGGTTCGCCTGCTCGAGACGCAGCAGCCATGATCGGCCCGAATCTGTCGGAATGGGCGCTCGCCAACCGCTCGCTGGTCATCTTCCTGATGATCGTCGCGGTGGTCGCCGGGACATTCTCCTTCTCGCGACTCGGACGTGGCGAGGACCCTGCCTTCACCTTCCGGACAATGGTGGTCAGCGCGGCCTGGCCGGGCGCTACGGTCGAGGAAACCCTGAATCAGGTCACCGAACGTCTTGAGCGAACGATTCAGGAAACCGACTATCTCAACCGCGTGCGCAGCTACACCACGGCCGGCCAGACAACGATTTTCGTCGATCTGAAGCAGTCGACGCCACCGCACAAGGTGCCCGACATCTGGTATCAGGTGCGCAAGAACATTGGCGACATGCGCGGCTCGCTGCCGGCCGGTGTCATCGGGCCAGGCTTCAACGATGACTTCGGCAGCACCTTCGGCATCATCTATGCCTTTACCGCCGATGGCTTCAGCTTCCGCGAACTACGCGATTATGTCGAAGCGGCGCGTTCGCGCCTGCTGCACGTTCCCGATGTGTCGAAAATCGAGGTGCTCGGCGCGCAGGAAGAGCGAATCTTCATCGAGTTCTCGACCGAGCGCCTGGCCGCCCTGCGCCTGGACTATTCGACAATTCTCGCGTCGTTGCAGGCGCAGAATCTTGTGCGGCCTGCCGGCACCATCCAGACCGGACAGGAGCGTGTGTTCCTGCGCGTCAGCGGTTCTTTCGATTCGGAACTCGACATCGAGTCCGTCAATCTCGTTGCCGGCGACCGCATTTTCCGCCTTGGCGACATTGCCACGGTGCGGCGTGGTTTTTCCGATCCGCCGCAGCCGATGTTCCGCGTCAACGGCAAACCCGCGATCGGCCTCGCCATCGCCATGCGTGACGCGGGCGACATCCTGGCGCTGGGCCGCAACGTCCGCAGCGAAATGGCGGACATCAGCGCCAACCTGCCGCACGGCATCGAGCCGACGCTGGTTGCGGATCAGGCAGTCAGCGTCGACGTCGCGATCAACGACTTCATGACCTCGCTCTGGCAGGCGATCGTCATCATCCTCGTCTGCAGTTTCGTGGCCCTCGGCGGACGGCCCGGCGCCGTCGTCGCGCTGGCCATTCCGCTGACGCTCGCGGTCGTGTTTGCCGTGATGGACATCGCCAACATCGACCTCCATCGCATCTCACTCGGTGCACTGATCATCGCGCTGGGATTGCTGGTCGACGATGCGATGACGACCGTCGATGCCATGCTCCGCCGCCTCGGCGCCGGTGACAGCATGGATGAAGCGGCGACCTTCGCCTACCGCACGCTGGCGGCGCCCATGCTGATCGGCGCACTGGTCACGATCGCGAGCTTCGTGCCGATCGGCTTCGCAAAAAGCAACGCCGGTGAGTACACTTTCGACATCTTTTCGGTGGTGGGCATTTCGCTCATCGCGTCGTGGCTGGTCGCGGTGGTCTTCGGACCGCTGCTCGGCAAGGCCATCCTGAAAGCACCCAAGGTTGAAGCGGAACCCAAGCCGAGCAAGATGGTTGCCGTCTACAGCGCCTTCCTGCAAGGCGCGATCCGCGCCAGATGGCTGACCATTGCCCTGACGCTGGCCGCTTTCGTCGCTGCCATGTTCCTGCTGCGCTACGTACCGCAGCAGTTCTTTCCGGCCTCCGACCGGAGCGAGTTGACCGTGGGCATGACGCTGCGGCAGAACGCATCGATCTACGCCACCGAGGCGCAGGCGCTGCGCCTCGAGGCGCTCCTGAAGGACGATCCCGACATCGACCACTACAGCACCTATGTCGGCCGCGGCGCGATCCGTTTCATCCTGACGCTTGATGTCCAGCTGCCCAACCCGTTCTTCGCCCAGTTCGTGATCGTCACCAAGGACCTCGAGGCGCGCGAGCGGGTGCAGGCCAAGCTGGAGAAAGTGCTCGCCGAGCAGTTTCCCGAGGTCGTCGCGCGCGTCTCTCCGCTTGAACTGGGGCCGCCGGTCGGCTGGCCGCTGCAGTACCGGGTAACCGGCCCGGACAAGGACGAGGTGCGCAGAATCGCGCTTGAGCTGGCCCAGTTGATGGGTTCCGACACCCGGACACGTTACATCAACTACGACTGGATGGAGCCGGCCCGGCAATTGCGCGTCAGCGTCAACCAGGATCAGGCGCGGCAGCTTGGCATCAGTTCCGCGGCCCTGGCCAGCGTGCTCAACGCCAAGGTGACCGGCTCGACGGTCACGCAGGTACGCGATGATATCTACCTGGTCAATGTCGTGGCGCGTGCGGTCGAAGAGGAGCGTGCCTCGTTCGGGTCGCTGGCTTCGCTTCAGGTGCCGACGCCGAGCGGACGCATGGTGCCCTTGAGCCAGTTTGCGACGGTGGTCGAGGAGCAGGAATTCCCGCTCGTCTGGCGTCGCAATCGGCTGCCCACCCTCACCGTGCGTGCCGACGTAGACCACAGCGTCCTGCCCGATACGGTAGTCGGCGCGCTGGCGCCTAAGATTGCCGAATTGAACGACAGGCTGCCGCCGCAGTACAAGATCGAAACCGGCGGCATATACGAGGAAAGCGCAATTTCGAGAGCCTCGGTGTTCGCGGTTGTGCCGCTGATGATCGTGCTGATGCTGACGACCATGATGGTGATGCTGGGGAGCTTCCGCCGCCTGGCGATGGTGGTCGCCGTGCTACCGCTCGGGCTGATCGGCGTCGTCCTTTCGCTGCTGCTGTTCAACAGGCCGCTCGGCTTCGTGGCCATCCTCGGCATCCTCGCGCTGATCGGCATGATTGCCAAGAACACGGTGATCCTGATCGTGCAGATCGAGACCGACCGTGCGGAAGGCAGGAACGTTCTCGAAGCGGTCCTCGCCTCGGCAACCTCGCGGTTCCGGCCGATGGTCCTGACGGCGATCTCGACCGTGCTCGGCCTGATCCCGATCGCGCCGACCGTGTTCTGGGGGCCGATGGCCTTCGCCATCATGGGCGGTCTGTTGGTGGCGACGCTGCTGACGCTGATTTTCCTGCCGGCGCTCTATGTGACTGTGTTCGGCGGCAAGCCGTCGGCGGCGGAGGCGGCGGGAGCAAAGTGAGTCACGTGGTGCGCGCCGCGCTGGTTCGCTGGGCCTTGCTCCTGCTGTTCTGGGTGGCCCTGATCGGCTTCTCCCTCTCCGCGCTGGCGGTCGGCATCGTTGCTGCGGGCGGCGCGACCTGGGTCAGCCTGCGATTACTGCCGCCAGCGCCGCAGCGGGTTCGACTCGCGGCGCTCGTCTTGTTGCTGCCGCGATTTCTCTGGCAGTCGCTGGTCGCCGGCTGGGATGTCGCGCGCCGCGCCTTCGATCCGCGCCTGCCGTTGCGTCCCGGTTTTGTCACCTTTCACAGTACCCATGCGCCTGGCCATCTGCGCAATACCTTCGCCACCATTTCCAGCCTGATGCCGGGCACCTTGCCGTGCGACGAGAACGAGAACGAGATCATTTTTCACTGCCTCGATGTCGGGCAACCCGTTCTGGAACAACTGGCGGCAGAAGAGAAAGCGCTGGACCGCGTGCTCGAAAAGGCGCCCGGCAATGGCTGAGTTTCTTGCCGTTGCCACGCTCCTGGTGCTGCTGGCGACAGCCCTCGGCCTGATTCGCCTCCTGCGTGGCCCGGGCGATGCCGAACGCATGATGGCGGCCCAGCTGCTGAGTACCGGCGGGATTGCGGCCTTGCTGCTGGGGGCGACGATTGTCGATCCCTCGATTGCCGACGCTGCGTTGACACTTGCGCTGCTGGCGGCCTTCGCCTCGGTTGCCTTCGTCAAGTATGGCAGCGGACTCGGCAGCCCGTCGACGCCGAAGTCGGGAGGGAGCGAGTGAGCCTGCTGCTCGACCTGTGGACCATCGTCGCGGTTTCGGCCGGCGTTTTTTTCTTTCTCGCCGGTACCGTGGGCTTGCTGCGTTTCCCTGATACGCTGACCCGCCTGCACGCGCTGACCAAGGCCGACAACCTTGGCCTGGGGCTTGTCGTCCTTGGCTTGCTGCCGCGCGTCAGCAGTCCGCTGGCGGGTCTCAAGCTGGTCTGTGTCTGGCTGCTCGTGCTGCTCGCCGGCGCGATCGGTTCACAATTGATCGCGCGCGTTGCACGGCGCTCAGGACCACCGGCATGAACCTGGCGCCACTCGTCGACGGCAGCCTGGTCGCCCTGATTCTGGCAGTCGCCATCTGGACCATCGCCGTCCGCGATTCCTTCGCCGCCGTCGTCGGCTATGCCATTTATGGCCTGATGCTGGCGCTGGCCTGGGTACGTCTGGCGGCGATCGACGCGGCATTGACCGAAGCGGCGATCGGCGGCGGCCTGACTGGCGTGTTGCTGATTCGCGCAGCCGTCCGCCTGCGCCCGACCGAGTCGGTGGTTGCTGAAGAAACGCCCGCAAGGTTTGTCAAGGCGCTGGCGGCAGTGCTGGCGGGAACCGTTTCAGTGGCGCTGGCGGTGGTCGTTCTGTCTCTACCAGTGCCGGCACCCACGCTGGCGCCGCAGGTGGCCGAGCATATCGCCAGCACAGGTCTTGGCAATGCGGTCACCGCAGTATTGCTCGCTTTCCGGGCGACCGACACCTTGCTCGAAGCGGTGGTGCTGGTTTTTGCGCTGATCGCGGTGTGGTCGCTGGCGCCGGACGGCTTCTGGGGGGGGCGCCCAGGGCCGCGCTATCACCTGGAGGCGCACGGAATGCTAGCCTACCTGGCGCGCCTCCTGCCGCCGCTCGGGATCATCGTCGCGATCTACGTTTTCTGGGTCGGGGCCGATCTCCCGGGAGGCAAGTTCCAGGCCGGCACGCTGCTGGCGGCGATGTGGCTGCTGACCATCATGGCGGGGCTGACCAATACGCCGCCGGTCAGCCGGCGCTGGCTGCGCGTCGCGCTGGTGACCGGCAGTGCCGTGTTTCTGGCGATCGGCTTCGCCGGCGTGCCGTTGGCGGGCGCCTTTCTGGCCTATCCGGAGGGCTATGCCAAGCCCCTGATCCTGGTCATCGAGGCGGCATCGATGCTGTCGATCGCCGTCACCCTCGCGTTGCTGGTGCTGGGGCCGCCGGAAAGGGGCGACCAGGCATGAACGCACCCACCCTGTTCGGTCTGTGCGGCGCCGCGCTGGTCGGTCTCGGCCTGTACGGCCTGATCGTCAACCCGCAGCCGCTGCGCAAAATTCTCTCGTTCAACCTGATCGGCAGCGGCGTTTTTCTGCTCTTCGGCGTCGTCGCCCGCCGTGGCGCGGCGCTCGGCATGGGAGGCGATCCGGTGCCGCAGGCGCTCGTCATCACCGGCATTGTCGTCGCCTTCTCGGCCACCGCGCTGGCGGTCGCGTTGCTATTGCGCCTTCAGGAAGCCAGCGGTTCCGCTACCCTGTCGTCGCCGGAATCAGCGGATCGACCCGAAGCATGAGCGCGCTACCGACACTCCTTCCTGAGGCAACGACAGCAGGTGGATATCTCCTCGTCCTGATGCTCGTCCTGCCGCTTGCCGGCGTTTTCGCTGCACTGACCTTGGGTGGGCGCAACGCCCGGCGCGTGGCCATGCTGACAATTCCGGCCGGGCTCGCACTCGCTGTCGTGATTGGCGTCGAACTGGTTCAGTCTGACCGCACCCTGGTTTATCTGCTCGGTGGCTGGGCGCCGCCGCTCGGCATTGCCTTGCGTGCCGACGGCCTGTCGGCGGTCATGCTGCTGACGACGACTGTGGTTCTGCTGGGCGTCGCGCTCTTCGCGCGCGAGGAGTTCAATACCCCGGAAAATGTGCCTGAGTCGCGTGCGCCGTTTATGTTCTGGACGCTGCTACTGGCGGTCTGGGGGGCGCTCAATGCGGTGTTTCTGGCCGGCGATCTGTTTACGCTGTATGTCGCACTCGAACTCCTGACCTTCGCCGGCGTGCCGCTGGTCAGTCTCGAAGGCCGTCCCGAGACCTTGCAGGCCGCATTGCGCTACCTGCTGTTCGCCCTCTTCGGCTCGGTGCTCTACATGCTCGGCGCGGTGCTGCTGTATGGCGCTTATGGAACGCTCGATATCGCCTTGCTGGCCGAACGCGTCCGTCCCGAGGCCGTCAGTTTCGTCGCGGCCGCGTTGATGACGACCGGTTTGCTGGCGAAGACGGCGCTTTTTCCATTTCACCTGTGGCTGCCGCCGGCCCATGCCGGGGCGCCGGCAGCAGCCAGCGCAGTGCTTTCGGCGCTGGTGGTCAAGGGCTCGTGGTTCCTCGTTGTGCGGCTATGGTTCGATGTGATGCCGGGTGTGGTGACGCTGCCCGCAGCGCAACTGCTTGGGGCGCTCGGTACCGCGGCTATCGTCGTCGGCAGTGTTGTCGCACTTCGGCAGGAGCGTTTGAAGCTGCTCGTCGCCTATTCGACGATGGCGCAGATCGGCTATCTGTTCCTGATGTTCCCGCTCGCCTTCGATTCTGCTGGCAGTGAGCTGGTGCACGGAGCCGCGCTGACCGGCGGATTCCTGCAAGTCATATCGCATGCGACGGCGAAGGCTGGCATGTTCATGGCTGCTGGTCTCATTTATGCGGCGCTCGGTCACGATCGCATCGCCGACCTCGCCGGGGTTGCCCGTGCGATGCCCGTAACCGTTCTGGCGATCGCGCTGGCCGGTCTTGCCCTCATGGGTGTCGTCCCCAGTGGCGCCTATCTTGCGAAGAAGTTGATGCTCGATGCCGCCGATGGCTCCGGACAGTGGTGGTGGATCATCGTGTTGCAGGGCGGCGCGGTGTTTACCGCCGGTTATGTGGTGCTGGTGCTGGCCAGCGTCCTGCGCAGCCGCTCCGAACCAATGCCTTTGGTGAAGCGCGTCTCCCGACTGTCCGAGATCGTCGCGCTGGTGCTCTCCACGAGTTCGCTGTTGCTCGCGCTCGCTGCACTGGGGCCGGTTGTTCCGGGCGAACTCATAGCCAATCCGCTCGCGCCCAAGGAATTGGGGATGCTTCTGGCGGTGGTTCTGGGCGGTGCACTGCTGGCGCTTGGGCTGTCTCGCAGGTCATTGTTCGGTGCGCGGACTGATTCTGAAGCAAATGGTGGCTCGCTGCGCCGTTCAGCAGTAGCGGTGGGCAAGGCATTTGAACTGGCCGACCGACTCATTCGCCGCTGGCAGTTCGCGAGCATCAGCTTGCTTGTGATGGTAGCGCTGGTGGGCGGACTCTTGGTTTCCAGCGTCTCGACGTGACTGCATCGTTCAAA
>Ga0209507_1001021_pt1 | contig 24402 bp, 16 predicted proteins | sample AD_UKC028_MetaG_FD_184414 | JGI IMG/M metagenome (GOLD analysis project Ga0209507, IMG submission 184414) | Active sludge microbial communities of municipal wastewater-treating anaerobic digesters from USA - AD_UKC028_MetaG (SPAdes) (version 2) | ecosystem: Engineered > Bioreactor > Anaerobic >...
CCAGCCCCTGCTTCTTGAATTGACGCAGCGCATCGCGGGCGATCTGCTGATCGGCCAGCGTCAGGAAGTCCTCGACCGCTTCCAGCATGACGACTTTGGAGCCGAGCCGGCTCCAAACGCTGCCCAGTTCCAGGCCGATCACCCCGGCGCCGATCACCCCCAGAGTTCCCGGCACTTCGCGGAAATCCAGCGCGCCGGTTGAATCGACGATCAGCCCCTCGCTGTTATCCACCGGGGCCGCACCGATGTCGATGGGCTTGGAACCTGTGGCGATAATGACGTGATCGGCGTTCACTACATCGACCGAACCATCGCGGGCGGTAATTTCCACTTGCCGGTCCGCCAGCAACTTGCCGTGGCCCTTCAGCCATTCGACGCCGTTCGCCTTGAACAACGCGCTGATACCATTGGTCAGTTGCAGAACGATGTCTTCCTTGCGGGCCATCATCTTGTCGAGGTTGAGACTGACGCCGTCAACGTGGATGCCGTGGCTGTCCAGCCCTTCCTTGATGTGATAGTACTGCTCGGAGGATTCCAGCAGCGTCTTGGATGGAATGCAGCCTACATTCAGGCAGGTGCCGCCCAGCGCTGGATCGTCCTTGAAGTTGATCCACTTTTCCACACAGGCAGTTTCCAGTCCGAGTTGCGCGCAGCGAATCGCCGCCACGTAACCAGCGGGACCGCCACCGATGACGACTACATCGTAAGTCTTAGCCATGCTTATACCTATCTAGAACATAGGGAATAGGAAATCGGGAATAGGGAACGGAGAAGAGCCTTTCCCCGTTCCACCGTTTGGCTGCCTTAGACGTTCAGAATGAGCCGGGCTGGATCCTCGATGCATTCCTTGACCGTCACCAGGAAGGTCACGGCCTCGCGACCATCGATGATCCGGTGATCATAGGAATGTGCGACGTACATCATCGGCCGAATCACCACCTGACCGTTTTCCGCTACTGGACGATCCTTGGTGGCGTGCATGCCCAGGATGCCGCTTTGCGGGGGGTTGAGAATCGGGGTGGACATCAGGGAACCGAAGACACCGCCATTGGTGATAGTGAAGGTGCCGCCGGTCATTTCCTCAACGGTCAGCGTCCCTTCCTTCGCCTTCTTGCCAAACTCGCCGATGGTCCTCTCGATGTCCGCCAGGCTCATCTGGTCGACATCGCGCAGGATTGGCACGACCAAGCCGCGCGGCGAAGACACCGCTACGCCAATGTCGTAATAGCCGTGATAAATGATGTCGTTGCCGTCAATCGAACCGTTAACCGCCGGGAAACGCTTGAGCGCTTCAACGACAGCCTTGACGAAGAAGCCCATGAAGCCCAAACGGACGCCATGCTTCTTCTCGAACGTATCCTTGTAGCGATTGCGCAGATCCATCACCGGTTTCATGTTGATTTCGTTGAACGTCGTCAACATGGCGGTGGTGTTTTTGGCGGTCAACAACCGCTCGGCGATGCGGGCGCGCAGCCGGGTCATCGGTACCCGCTGTTCCAACCGGCCCAAGGCATCCGGCGCTAGCGGGGCAGCAGGCGCAGCGACTGGCGCGGAAGCTGGCGCTGCAACTGCCGGAGCTGCGACTGGCGCGGGAGCGCCAGACTTGCGCGCTTCGATGAACGCCAGCACATCTGCTTTGGTCACCCGGCCACTGCGGCCACTGCCGGGAATCTTGCCGATATCCAGGCCATGTTCCGCCGCCAGGCGCCGTACTGCGGGACTCAATCCTTCCAAATCCACTTCGGCAGTGAACGCGGCTGCGGGAGCCGCTGGGGCAGGAACCGCAGCGACCGGCGTTGGCGCCGGAGCGGCTGCGGGAGCGGCTGCTTGGGCGACCGCACCTTCTTCCAGGGTAGCGATGACATCGCCGGTGGTGACGATATCGCCTTCCTGGCGCAGGATGGGGCCGAGGACACCGTCCGCCGGGGCAGGAATATCCAGCACCACCTTGTCAGTTTCGAGATCGACGAGGTTTTCACCGCGTTTCACCGCCTCCCCAGGCTTTTTCTTCCAGTTCACCAGGGTGCCGTCAGAGACGGATTCGGGCAGGGACGGGACTTTCACTTCTACGGTCATGTTAGGGGTTTCCCTTAATTATTCCGGGTTGTTGTTCTATCTGAACCAGGAGTTACTGGCCCAGGGCCTCGTTGACAAGTTGCTGTTGCTGCTCGACATGGACGCTGTGGTACCCGACCGCCGGCGACGCCAACGGATCGCGACCGGCGTATCTCACCTTTTGCTGCGGCTTCAAGCCCCGCTCCAGGTGATGCAGGCTTTGATACCAGGCACCCTGGTTCTTGGGTTCTTCCTGACACCAGACGACGTCGGTCAGATTCGGGTACTGCTCCAGAGTCTGGTTGTACAACGCCTGTGGGAACGGATAGAGCTGCTCAATACGGATAATGGCGACCTGCTCCAGCTTCCGCTCGCGGCGGGCTTCCAGCAGGTCGTAGAAGACCTTGCCGCTACAGGCCACTACTCGGGTAATCTTGGCTGGATCGTGCGCATCGATCTCCGGAATGACCTCCTGGAAATGCCCCTCGGTCAGGTCTTCCAGACTGTTCACCGCCAGCCGATGTCGCAACAGGCTCTTGGGGGTCATGACCACCAACGGCTTGCGGAAACTGCGCTTCATCTGCCGGCGCAGCATGTGGAAACACTGGGCCGGGGTCGAGGGTACGACGACTTGAATATTATTCTCGGCGCAGAGTTGCAGGTAGCGCTCCAGCCGGGCCGAAGAATGCTCGGGACCCTGGCCTTCAAAGCCATGCGGCAGCAACATGACCAGCCCGCACAGCCGACCCCACTTGGTCTGGCCGGAGGTAATGAACTGGTCGATGACCACCTGCGCGCCGTTGGCGAAGTCGCCGAACTGCCCTTCCCAGATAACCAAACCATTCGGCTCGGCAGTCGCGTAGCCATACTCGAAGCCCAGCACCGCCTCTTCAGACAGGATCGAGTCGATCACGATGAAAGCCGGCTGGCCGGGATAAAGATGCATCAGCGGGACGTGGCTGCTGCCATCCTTCTGATTGTGCAGCACCGAGTGGCGATGGAAGAAGGTGCCGCGCCCGCAATCCTGGCCGGAGATGCGCACCTGATAGCCTTCTTTGAGCAGCGTTGCATAAGCCAGATTTTCGGCAAAGCCCCAATCCAGCGGCAACGCGCCTGCTGCCATCTTGCGCCGGTCATCCATGATCTTGGCCACGCGGGGATGCATCTCCAGACCTTCCGGCGTCTTCAACAGGCGTTCGGACAGGTCCTGAATCATCGCCTGCGGTACGGCGGTATGCACCGGAACGCTCCAGTCTTCATTGATAAATGACGACCAGTCGATGGAATACTGTCCTTTGGCGTGCGGCAGCGTGGGCCGCGACACCTGCCGCCCAGCGTCCATATCGTCGCGATACTTCGTCTGCATCTCGGCGAAATCCGTTTCGCTGATGACGCCCTCAGCGACCAATTTCTCAGCGTACAGCGTCGCCGTGGTTTTCCGCGCGCGTATTTTCTTGTACATCATCGGCTGGGTAGCGGCGGGTTCGTCCGCTTCGTTATGGCCCAACCGCCGGTAGCAAACCATATCGATGACCACGTCTTTGTTAAAGGTCATCCGGTATTCGAGCGCCAGCCGGGTGACAAATAGCACTGCTTCGGGATCATCGCCGTTCACATGGAAGATCGGCGCTTGCACCATCTTGGCCACATCCGTGCAGTACAACGCCGAGCGGGTATCCAACGGGTTGCTGGTGGTGAAACCAATCTGGTTGTTGATCACGATATGCACCGTGCCGCCGGTGCGGTAGCCGCGCACTTGCGAGAACTGCAAGCCTTCCATATTGACGCCCTGACCGGCGAAAGCGGCGTCGCCGTGAATCAGCACCGGCATTACCGTATTGAAGGGCGGAGTCTCCGCGCCCGGTTGCCGCCGCCGCTCCATCCGGGCGCGCACTGAACCCTCGACTACTGGATTAACGATTTCCAGATGCGAGGGATTGAAAGCCAGCGCCAAATGCAGCGGCCCTCCGGGCGTTTCGACATCCGAGGAGAAACCCATATGATATTTTACGTCGCCGGCGTTGCCGACCCGGCGCTTGCCCTCAAATTCCTGGAATAATTCGCTGGGCGATTTGCCGATGATGTTAACCAGCACATTGAGTCGGCCCCGGTGAGCCATGCCGATGATAATTTCCTGTATGCCCTGAGCGCCGGCTTGTTGCACCAGGTCATCCATCATCGGGATCAAACTCTCGCCGCCTTCCAGCGAGAAACGTTTCTGTCCGACGTAACGGGTATGTAGATAGCGCTCCAATCCTTCAGCAGCAGTCAGCCAGTGCAATAGTTCCCGGCGTTGCGCCGGACTCAGTTCCAGCCGGGCGCGCTGACCTTCCAGCCGTTTTTGAATCCAGCGTTTCTCGGCGGTTTCATTGATATGCATGTACTCGGAGCCGATGGGGCCGATGTACACATCGCGAATCAGGCTCAGGATCTCGCGCAATGGCCATTGCGAGGGCGCCACCAGCGAGCCGGTATTGAACGAGGCGTTCATGTCGGCCTCGCTCAAGCCATGGTAGCCGGGATCCAGTTCGGGTACGGGCGGGCGCTCGCGCAGGCGCAGTGGGTCAAGATCAGCAGCCTTGTGGCCCCGGTTACGGTAGGCGTTAATAATCCGCAGCACCGAGGCCTGCTTCTCCGCCGCTGCGGGACTGAGCACCGATACGCCGCCACCCGCGATAGCCTGCGGCCGTAACGCCAACTGGGCGAAGGAATCGCGGATCGGTCCATGCGCCACATCCTGGCCGCCGGCAGTCTGCGCTTGCAGGTTGCGAAAATACTGCCGCCAATTTTCGCTGATCGATTCTGGATCGCTCAGGAAATTTTCGTACAGTTCTTCGATAAAGGCCGCATTACCGCCAAACAGCGGCGAACTTTGGCGAAATTGCTCAATAAGTGTGCTCATTGATGGTGATCGACTCTCGGGTATTGTTAGGATTTCCAGGAAACACCTGTCGCAGGGCTATTCCTGGGGCATGGCGCGAACGCGCGAGGGTCATCGGGCATGGTCGCCGAAGATTGACGATGGCGCGAGGTCGTTGTGTCCGAAAGATGAATCGTGATTATAGCGATGGCACGGGCGCGGATAAACCCGCGTTTCCGCCCCCCTTGATTTTTGCCATTAAGAAAAAGCCTACGGTACATTCTTGCAAACAATCCGTCAGGACTTTCGCGGCCAGCGGACGGGGCGAAAATCCTGTCAATCCATGTCTGCTGTTTCATCTATGCCTTCCGTGGACACCATGATCTCAACTCGCCGGGTGCGCGGCCGTTTCGCTCCCTCTCCCACCGGTCCTCTGCATTTTGGCTCGTTGATCGCCGCCCTGGGTAGCTTTCTGGAAGCACGTCGCCAGGGAGGTGAGTGGCTGGTGCGCATCGAAGATGTGGATACTCCCCGCACTATGCCGGGCGCGGCGGACGCTATTTTGCGAACACTGGAGCATTGCGGGCTGCTCTGGGACGGCCCGGTCCTTTATCAAAGCCAGCGCGCTGAACATTACCAGGCGGCGCTGGATCAATTACAACGCGCCAGACTGGCCTATCCCTGTTCCTGCACCCGCCGAGACCTGGCGGGAAGTCCACGCGGACGGGATGGCGCGTCGATTTACCCTGGTCATTGCCGCAACGGCCCCCGCCAACCGGGCCGTTCCTGCGCGGTTCGTCTGCGGCTGCCCGACATCCTGCTCACCTTTCAGGACGCGATTCAAGGCGAGTATCGCCAGTTATTAGCCAGCGAGGTAGGCGATTTTGTTATCCGCCGCGCCGATCATCTGTTTGCCTATCAACTGGCGGTCGTGGTCGATGACGCCGATCAGGGTATTACCGAGGTTATCCGTGGCAGCGATCTACTCGATTCCACCCCCCGGCAAATCTATTTGCAACAGGTGCTGGAATTGCCCACCCTGCGTTATGGCCATCTGCCGGTTGCAGTGGACGAACGCGGCAACAAACTCAGCAAACAAACCCACGCCCCGCCGCTGAATGATCGTCACCCGGGTCCTGAACTGTGGCAAGCATTACGGTTTCTGGGGCAACAACCGCCGCCCGCGTTGACTCATGCGCCACCAGCGGAAATGCTGGCCTGGGCGCTGACCCATTGGCAACTGGCAGGAATACCGGCGACGCTGACGCATCCCTGGCGTCGCTCATCGGCAGGCGAATCCCCATGAGATGCATTGACTCAGATCATTCAGGCTATAGACTTATGAAATTACAAGTTCCTGAACCGGACCCGCACCTGGCCCTCGCAAGCCATCGTTCGGCCCGGCCTGGAGATCACAACCCTATCCCCCACCGAGGAGAATCGTAGTAATGTCCGATGCCAAACTGTATCCGGTCCCTGCTGAAGTGGCCGCCCACGCCTGGATCAACGACGTCCAATATCAGGAAATGTACAAGCGCTCGGTCGACGATCCGGAGGGTTTCTGGGCGGATCAGGCCAACCAATTCCTCACCTGGTTCAAACCCTGGGACAAAGTGCTGGACTGGGATTTCACCAAGGGCCATATTCGCTGGTTCGAAGGCGGCAAGCTCAACGTCAGCTATAACTGTCTCGACCGCCATCTGGAGAGCCGGGGTGATCAGGTCGCCATCATCTGGGAAGGCGATAGCCCCAACGAAGACAAGAAAATCACCTACCGGCAATTGCATACGGACGTTTGCAAGTTCGCCAATGTTCTGAAGAACCTGGGCGTTAACAAGGGCGACCGGGTGTGCATCTACATGCCGATGATCCCGGAAACGGCGGTCGCCATGCTGGCCTGCACGCGCATCGGCGCGGTTCACTCCATCGTGTTCGGCGGCTTCTCTCCCGATTCGTTGAAAGATCGCATCATCGACGCCGAGGCCAAACTGGTCATCACCTCCGACGAAGGTCTGCGCGGCGGTCGGCAGGTGCCGATGAAAGCGAATGCCGACAAGGCGTTGCAGAGTACGCCGAGCGTCCAGAAAATGGTGGTAGTCAAGCGTACCGGCGGGCGCGTCACCTGGACTGAGGGCCGCGATGTCTGGTACGAAGAGTTAATGGCCAAGGCGTCCGCCGATTGCCCGCCGGAACCGATGGACGCCGAGGATCCGCTGTTCATCCTGTACACCTCCGGTTCTACCGGCAAGCCCAAGGGCGTGTTGCACACCACCGGCGGCTATCTGCTGCACACCGCGATCACCCACAAGTACATCTTTGACTATCATGAAGGCGACATCTACTGGTGCACCGCCGACGTGGGCTGGGTGACCGGCCACTCCTACATCGTCTACGGGCCGCTGGCCAATGGCGCGACCTCCCTCATGTTTGAAGGTGTGCCGACCTACCCGGATGCAGGCCGATTCTGGCAGGTGGTGGACAAGCATCAAGTCAACATCTTCTACACCGCCCCGACCGCTATCCGCTCGTTGATGCGTGAAGGCGAAGGCCCGGTCAAGGCAACTTCCCGCAAGAGTCTGCGTCTGCTCGGTTCCGTGGGTGAGCCGATCAATCCTGAAGCCTGGGAGTGGTACTACCACCATGTCGGCGATGGTCGTTGCCCGATCGTCGATACCTGGTGGCAGACCGAGACCGGCGGCATCCTGATCACCCCGCTGCCGGGCGCGATAGCGCTCAAGCCGGGTTCCGCTACCCGGCCGTTTTTTGGGGTGACGCCGGCACTGGTCGATGCCGAAGGCCAATTCCTGGAAGGCGCGACCGACGGCAATCTGGTCATCACCCGCCCCTGGCCGGGCATCATGCGCACCGTGTACGGCGACCATCCGCGCTTTATTGAAACCTACTTCTCGATGTACAAGGGCCTGTATTTTACCGGCGACGGCGCCCGCCGTGACGAGGACGGCTACTGGTGGATCACCGGGCGCGTCGATGATGTGATCAACGTTTCCGGCCATCGGATGGGCACTGCCGAAGTCGAATCAGCGCTGGTGCTGCATCCGGCGGTCGCCGAAGCGGCGGTCGTCGGCTTCCCGCATGACATCAAGGGCCAGGGCATTTATGCCTATGTGACCCTGAAAATGGGTGTCGAACCGACCGAGGCGTTGCGCAAGGAACTGGTGGCTCATGTCCGCAAGGAAATCGGCCCGATCGCCAGCCCCGATGTGCTGCAATGGGCGCCCGGTCTGCCCAAGACCCGTTCCGGCAAGATCATGCGCCGCATTCTGCGCAAGATCGCGGCGAACGAAGTCGATGCTCTGGGCGATACCTCGACGCTGGCCGATCCGAACGTCGTCACCGATCTGGTCGATAACCGGGCGGTAAAGTAGGCGTAGGCATTTTTCCTCCCCACTGGTTTGAAACCCCCTCCCTCTCTCCGGGGGAGGACTGTTTTTTGCGACCCCCTCCCCCTCTCGCTGGGGAGGGTTAGGGTGGGGGGTTAGCCTTTTGCCATCAAAATTTATGCAACGCAGCGACCTCCTGACCTTTCTCATTTCCCTGAGCATCACCGGCCTGCTGATTTGGGGATTAGTGTATTTCATTAATACTTGGTGGGATCGACTGCCCAAGGTTGTCGCGCTGATCATTTGTGTTGTCATGGCGATCATGGTGATTGGCTATCCGATTTACGCCCTAGCCCGCTGGTCAGATCAGTATTTGGCGCGAATCAAAGCCGCACAGCAAAACCGTAAAGACGACGCCTGATGCGCGTCTGGCCCTTTCCCTGCTACTTGCCCGATTTCTAATGTTCGGCTTCCTGCGCCACTGGCGTCGCCGGAAACAACTGGAACACGCCCGGATTCCGGAGGTTGAATGGCGAGCTACGGTCGCCAATTTGCCCTTACTGGAAGGTCTGAACACGGCGGAGCTGGAGCAGTTACGTGATCTGGCGACGCTGTTTCTCCATGAGAAGGTTCTGGAACCCGCGGGCGAACTGGAACTCACCCCGGAAATGGGGCCGATCATCGCCGCTCAGGCTTGCCTGCCCATTCTTCATCTCGGGCTGGATTGCTATCAAGGCTGGAGTTCCATCATTCTCTACCCGGAAGGCTTCCTCACCCACCACGAATACACCGACCCGAACGGTCTGGTGCATAGCGTCCATCGACCGCTGATTGGCGAAGCTTGGGAACGCGGCCCCGTGATCCTGTCTTGGGCGGATATTATCGACAAGCTTGAGGAGCCGGGTTTGAACGTGGTGATTCACGAAATGACCCACAAACTGGATATGCTGACCGGCGAGGTCAACGGCCTGCCGCCGCTGCATCCGGGTATGAAAATTGAGGACTGGAGCCGGGCGTTTAACGCCGCTTACGAACAACTGTGCCGGGACGTTGACCGGGGGCGACCGACAGCGCTCGATCCTTACGCCGCCGAAAGCCCCGGCGAATTCTTCGCGGTGATCAGCGAAGCCTTCTTTGAAACGCCGGACCGGGTCGCTGAGACCTGGCCGGCGGTTTATGAACAACTCAGCGCGTTTTACCGGCAGGATCCGCTAGCTCGACTCCCACTCAGCGCACGCCTTCCAGCCGCAACCGCCCGTCCTGATCGACGACGCGCATTCGATTGAACGCGCTACCTGGCAATTTCACCAACAGGCAGGGATTGGTCATGGCCTGAGTCTGCGCATAGCCAGGCGGCGGTTCGCGCCATTCGACCGGCACGGTCAGCGCGCCGTCTTGTACGGTCGCCGACCTCCCGATCAAACTCAGCCCATATCCCCCGGTCGTCTGCTGGCCCATGGCGATCAGCAATACGCCATCACGGGAAAAATCCACGGTTGGCGGGGGCGGCGGTTCCATCCGCAGGCTCATCACCTGCGCATACCACCGCCGCCAAGCCTCAGTATCGGCAATCCAAACCGCTTCTGGCTGGTTCAGACTGCCGCACTGACTGTTGGCGTACACCGATGCCACCGGCAACGCCTCATCGGACCCGGCAGTTCCAGCGCACCCCTGGAGCGCCAGAACCGCCAGCAGGGCGAAGCGCCGGTTCACTGCCCGGTCCCCAGTTGCCGGGTCTGGCTGCGTTGCAGACCGGTCTCGTCCTCCGCCTCATGCGTAGTCTGAAAATCCGCCAGATTCAACGTATAACTGCTAACGAAATCCAGACCGCTCTGATCCGCACTGACCTCGATGCGGATCGGTTCATTGGTCGTCAGATAAGCGCCGCAGGATTCCCCGACATCGCAAATGCGCAAATTGTTATTGGAATCGGAGCCGGCGAAAATCTCGTAGGTTCCCGCCGGAATATCGCGCAATGTGTAGGCGTAACTCCCATCCGCCTGCCGAGTCACAGTGGCGTCGGCGACCGTCTCGCCAGTTTCGGGATCAGTCAGCAGCACATACTGCTGACCGATGGCGCCGGCGCTCAACGTATTGGCGACCTGCATGATCGCCTTAACCTGAACGGTATTAACACTGGAGGTCAAGGTCAGGGTGGCGCTGTACACGCCATCGGCCAGTCCGGTCCGATTTACTGACACCGTGTAAACGCCGATACCGCTGGCGTTGACCTCCGTCGGCGTTACCCTCAACCAGCCGCCAGAGTCCTCGGTCGGCGAACTCACAGTCAGCTCGCCACTCCCGCCGTTCCGCACGGTCAACGTCTGGCTGCTTAGCACGGTGCCAAAATTCAACGCCTCCGGGCTGACCGCCAGAACCGGCGTCGGATCGACCGGCTGACCGCCGGTGTTCGCGGCGGCGGCGGCCGCTTGATAGGCGTTGACCAGGCCATAACCGAATTGATTGTCCCGGCCTGCAGTTCCCAAATCCTCGGTCAATGCGCCGCTGATTAATAGGCTGTCGACATCTTGGGGCGTCAGATTCGGGGCCAACGCCTTCATCAGCGCCACGACGCCAGCCATGTGCGGAGCAGCCATCGATGTACCCTCCCAAATAACATAATCATTGACCAGCGTACCGTCGGTATCAGTGGCGACGGTGCTCAACACGCCATCCGGTTTGCCATCGCCGTTCAGATCAGTCGCGGTGTTGCCGCCGGGCGCAGCAACGTCGACCCATGAACCGAAGTTGGAATAAGAGGCCAGCGTCTTGTCAATCGTCACCGCACTCACCGCCATCACCCCAGAGTAAGCTGCGGGATAAAACGGGATGCTGCTGCGGCTATTGCCGGCGGCGGCGATGACGACCACGCCCGCAGCGCGCGCCTGTTCGAAGGTGGCCTGTTCCGACGCTGAACTGCCGGTCGATCCCAGACTCAGGTTAATGACATCGGCGCGGCGCGGCGGAACCGTGCCGGAATCGTTGGGCAGACCCGCGGCATAGCGCACCGCCTGTTCAATGTCGTACAGATCGCCGCCAAACCGGCCAATCGCCCGCAACGGCATCACCTTGGCGCCAAAGGCGACGCCGGCGACGCCCAGGTTATTGTTGGTGGCCGCCGCCACCGTGCCGGTCACATGGGTCCCATGGAAAGAACTGCTGCCATCCGGATTGCTCCGGTCGCCGACATCGGTGGGATCGGGGTCAATGCCATCGCCGTCGAGCGCGTTGGCGATATTGCTAATGAAGTCGTAGCCAGCCACCAGTTGTCCCTGTAGGTCGGGATGACTCAACACCACGCCGGTATCGACGACCGCCACGATCACATCGGAACCGGTCGTCAAATCCCAGGCCTGCGGCAGATTGAGCTGCGGATAGTGCCACTGGGTGGCGTAGAACGGGTCGTTAGGGACAAACAGGGATTGGCGGCGATAATTGGGCGTGGCGATTTCTACATCGGGATCCCGGGCCAAGCTCTTGACCATGCACAGCGTGTCCAGCTTGGCCTGAATGTCCTCACTGGCGGTCGCGGCGCTACCCGGCAGCACGGCGGGAAGCGTACAAGCCGTGGTCGCGGCAGACTGAATGCGCTGCCAATTCTCGACGGTGAGCAGACGATTACGTTCTTTCTCCTCATCCTGACTTTGCGCCGTCAACTTCAGAGACTGAGCGCGAGCGCCGAGGCCGTCGGCCGCCATGGCCGTTGCTTCCCGAAACTTCACGACGGCTTCACCGGGCGCAAATTCATCGCTCAACCGCAATCCTTCGCCCGTGGCCGTCAAGGACTGGCCGAGGGTCAGCACATAATTGGAGGCGCCTCTGGTTGCCTGTACGGCAACCAGATAATCGCCGCTCTTTTCGACCGTCAACGACTCTACGCGACTCTGGCTGAGCGAGGCATCGAGCAACTGGCCGGTCAGATCATACAGGCCCAGATCCAGATCATTACGAACGCCGTCGCTGGCGATAAAGAGATTGAGCGACTGGCCGGTCAACAAGCTGACCCGGTAGACATCCACGACATCGCCGACGCTGCGGGAACGGCCCACCGGGCCGCTGCCCGGCTGATTGGCATAGCCACCCAGCGTGACCGGATTCGGGATCGGCTGGGCGTCAGCAACCGTGTCGTTGGCTTGATAGAGCGCGGTAGGGTCGTTCACATCGCTGTCAATGGCGACGCCCGCCGCCGGACGCACCGTACCGCTGAGGGTGTATTTTTGCGCTGGCGGAGGAGAAGGATTGTCACCACCACCGCCCCCACCGCCACAGGCTTGCAGCAGTAAAGCGAATACAGCGCCGGTCAACAATGCGCGTCCAGGCATGGTCAGTTTCATAGGTTGCTCCCGTCCCGTTCAAAAATTGGAAGTTCATTGATTCACCAAAAATCGGTCAACTGCGCCGGTTCCCAGGTCGCGTGTCGAACCTGCCAGTCGTCCTTGCCCCGCCGAATCAGTTCAAGATCGAAGCGATAGACATTGGCGTTCAAGCCCGCCAGTTCGTCGACGCTGGCGACCGGTCGCCCGGCCAGCGCCGCCATCACGATCACTAGCGCTCGTTCCGGTTCGGGAAATTCAATCGCACGAATCCGGGTGAGTACATGGATAGATTGATTACGAAAAACATGCAGGCGGATCAAATTTTCAATCGCCTTATGATCGTTGCCCTTGGCATCGACGTAATCCTCGGCGATCAGCGCCCGGAGGTCGCGGGCGTTGCGCTCCTCAGCAGCAGTCTGTGCTTTGGCGACAAAGGTGCGGATCTCGACCTCGGGCGATTCCGGTTGACCGCTGCAAGCCGCCAGCGCCAACCATAACGCGGCCCACCATCCATTGATGATCAATCCGCGCATTTCGCGGACTCCGGCTTACAATGGCGGTCCATCAGGTCTGATCCGCGCAACAAGGGCGTTTTCCGCATGAACTATCAATTTACTGTCCTCGAAAAAACCATCGGCTATGACGGTTTCTTCCGCATGGAAAAATACCGGTTGCGGCACGAACTGTTCCGGGGCAGCTGGAGTCCCGACATCACCCGCGAATGTCTGGAGCGCGGTCATGCGGTCGCTGTTTTGCTGTATGACCCCGATCAGGATCAGGTAGTTTTACTGGAACAGTTCCGGGTGGGAGCCTTGGAATTTCCGGGCGGTCCCTGGCTGCTGGAGATCGTCGCCGGCATTATGGACGATCCAACTGAAACCGCCGAGGAGGTGGCGCGGCGCGAAACCGCTGAGGAGGCCGGTTGCGAGTTGCTGGATTTGCTTCCCATCTGCCATTACCTGGTCAGTCCTGGCGGCGCGTCCGAAAGTATCACCCTGTTTTGCGGGCGGGTCGATGCGTCCGAAATCAGCGGTCTGAGCGGGCTGGCCGAGGAGCACGAGGATATCCAGTTGCATGTCGTCTCCCGCACCGAGGCGCTGGACTTGTTGCAGGCCGGACGCATCAATTCCGCCGCGCCGATCATTGCCCTGCAATGGCTGGAACTGAATCGGTCCCGATTGTTGGAACGCTGGGGGCTGGCGTCGGGTTAAACGCCCAGTCGCTGCAAATGAGGGTCAGGCTGTGACCGGCTCCAGAGCGCGCGGAACAGTTCCAGCAATTCCTTCATGCGCTCGCTGGGCTGGGGTTCATAGCCACCGATCAGTCGGCGCGGGTCGCTGAAGCGCAATAAGGCCCGCTCGTCGGCAATCGCGAAGGCCTGTCCCAGTTCCGGGCGATCCGGGATCTCTTCCCGATTCAGCGTGTGCAGGAGCATAGCGCTGGTCAACCGTTCACCCAGTCGCACCAATCCCGGACAGTCGCTACGCCATTCGCGGGCGGGCGGGAGCAGCCAATGAAATCGCACTTTCGGCTGGCTGGTGATCCGGTTGCGAAGAGCGGCCAGCACTTCAGCATCGCCGTACAGATCGGGCCGCACCCAGGGCGTGTACAGGTACAGGGTGCGGCGCAGATTACCGAGCAGATCGAGCATAGCGCGCCGACTGTCATCCAGCCCGCCCAGCACTGTCGGGAAAATTCGGTCTTCGTCCGTCATCGCGGTCACCTCGTGGCTGAGTCTCAATGCATTGAAGTTTAGCATCTCGCAAAAACACGACTACCCGATGCGCCCCGGCAAAGCCAGGGACTTTGGGGGGCGCGCCCCAAAGGTGTCATAAACCATTCAGTTCAAGGCGGCAGGGCTACTCTGGTCAACCGACCCGGAAATACGCCTCGCGTTCCGGCAGGTCGATGCCGGTCAAACGCAGCGGCAACACGCTGTCCGGCGCGACGCTGTCCGCCACTTTCACCCGCGTTTCCAGGGCCAGCGCCGAAATGAGCACCGTGCCGCGCGGCATCCGCTTTTCCACCAACACGCCCTCGCCCTGCCAGCCGGGATGTTGCTGGAGATAGACCACCGTCCAATGCTGACGGGACAATCGTTCAGCCCGGCGCACCCCGGACGCGACCGCTTCCGCGGCCCCGACCCGCGCCACGATGGCTTGGGCATCCAGCGGATCGTCGCCGCGTAACCAGGCACGCAATTGTTGATGAACGACCAGATCGAGATAGCGCCGCATTGGACTGGTCGCCTGGGCATACACTTCCAGCCCCAGCCCGCCGTGCGGACCGGGTTGGCTACTGTACTGCCGAGGACGCATACTGCGCCGCAGACCGTGCATCGCCGCCAAACTGACCGGCTGCCGGTCAGCGGCGTCCACCGGCTCCTGAGTGGTGAATGGAAACGGGAGTCCTCGCTCCAGCGCGAAACGGGCAGCGGCTTCTCCCGCCATGACCATCGCCTCGGCCACCAACATCCGGCTGCGCAGCCGGGGCAGGGGTTGAATGTCCACCCGGCCTTCATTGACGCGCATTTTCACTTCGGGCAGGTCGATGAAAATTGCCCCTCCAGCCCGGCGGCGGGCCTGATGGCGTTCGGCTCGTTCGTAGAGGCTGCGAAACGGTTCCTGGTCCAGCCGTGCGTCTACCTGCTCATAGGTCAACCGTTGCACTCGCACCCAACTGGGAACCACCTCCACGTCGATAACCACTCCATTCGTATCCAGGCTCAGGCCGAAGGACAGCGCCGGCGATACGTCCTGCAGCCCCAGACCGAGTTGTTGCAACACCACATCCGGCAACATCGGAATGGTGGTTTCCGGCAAATACAGGGTTGCGCCGCGCGCCCGCGCCTCGACATCGGCGGGACTGTCCGGCGGAACCAGGGCTGCGACATCGGCGACATGCACCCACAGCCGGTCCCCGTCCAGACTCAGCGCGTCGTCGGGATCGAGATTGCCTTCATCGTCGATGGCGAAAGCCGGCAGACCGGTCAGATCGAGCCGCGATTCCTGCGGCAACTCGGCCAATGGAACGGTCGGATGTTCCAAAATGGCCCCCGTTCGGCGCGGCCAGGGGTTGTGCATCTCATTCCAGTAGCCCAGCCGCAGCAACAAGGCGTGAGCGCTTTCCGGGGTCTGGTTGCACTCCAGCGCCTGCAACACGCGACTCTGCTCACGCTGTCCCCAGATCAATTCCTCGACTTCGAGTAGATAGCGGGTGTCCTCCGGAGCGCAGCGACCCGCACGCGCCCGTTGCAGAAAGCCGTTCCAGGCATCCCGCTCAACCGCTTTGGCTTCCCGAACGAGCCGTTCCTGTTCGACTTCCGCTAGAGGCCGCACGTTAATCGCCTCTGGCGTTCCCTGGAAATACAGCCCCTCGTCCACCAGCCGCCAGGCGGCCCAGGCAGTGACCGGGGTATAAGTGCCATAAACCAGCTCCGCCAGTTCCGGCAACGTCGTCTGGCTGCCGTCCAGCAGTTCGCAGGCTGCCTCGACTTCGCCCGTGGGGATTTCCCCCAACTCGCGTGAAGAGCGCAGGGGACCAGGGTGTAGCAACAACACATCCTTGGGCCGGACCCGCAACGACCGACCGTCTTCCAGTTCGATATCCAGCTTGTCACCGAGCGCGGCGACCCGGGCGGGACCGTTTTTGTACAGCACCAGACTATTCTGCGGGATATTCATCGGGCCTCGGGGGAACGTGGGGCGGATCTGTGTTTGAACAATGGAGAAGGCAAATAAATATCATAACAAAGGTTGTCACTGTTCCCGCCAATCACTATCTGACCCGCAACGGGGTGAAGGCGAATCCCGATGAAAATAGCAAACTGCATAGCGCGGAACGCCTAAAAACCTTATTATAACTAGTGAAGCTAAATCCAGCGGTTCGCTGCCGGGCGCCAGCCGAAAAAAGATCAACAACATCAATCGATCAGCCTTGAACACGCCTTCCCGATTCGCCATCCCGGCTTTCATCGGGTCCACCCTGTCGCCGGGGTGGGCCTTCAAGCTCCCACCGTCGCCGGTTCGCTGGCGGCGCCCGATACCTAATGAGGAGTAGAGCGTTTATGCATGACATTATTCACCAATTAGAACAAAAACGCGCCGGCGCCCGTCTGGGCGGAGGCCAGCGCCGCATCGACGCGCAGCACAAGCGGGGTAAGCTCAGCGCCCGCGAACGCATCGAAGTCCTGCTCGATCCGGGCAGCTTTGAAGAATGGGATATGTTCGTTGAGCATCGTTGCACCGATTTTGGTATGGCCGACACCTCGACTCCCGGCGACGGCGTGGTGACTGGCTATGGCACGATCAACGGCCGCATCACCTTTGTATTCAGTCAGGATTTCACGGTGTTCGGCGGCTCACTGTCCGAAGCCCACGCCGAAAAAATCTGCAAAATCATGGATCACGCCATCAAAGTCGGTGCGCCGGTGATTGGCCTGAACGACTCCGGCGGTGCCCGCATCCAGGAAGGCGTCGCTTCACTGGCCGGCTACGCCAATGTGTTCCAGCGCAACGTGATGGCCTCCGGGGTCATTCCGCAGATTTCCGTCATCATGGGTCCCTGCGCCGGCGGCGCGGTCTATTCCCCAGCGATGACCGACTTCATCTTTATGGTCAAAGATACGTCCTACATGTTTGTGACCGGGCCGGAAGTGGTCAAGACCGTTACCCATGAGGAAGTCACCGCCGAGGAACTGGGCGGGGCTATCACCCATTCCACCAAGTCCGGCGTCGCTGACCGCGCTTTCGAGAACGATATCGAAGCGTTATTGATGATCCGGCGGTTCATGAATTTCCTGCCGTCCAACAACAAGGACAAGCCACCGTTCCGCCCGACGCCCGATCCGGCCAACCGGATGGACTACTCGTTGGACACGCTGATTCCCGACAGCGCCAACAAGCCTTACGACATGAAGGAATTGATCCTGAAGGTCGTCGACGACGTCGACTTCTTCGAAGTCCAGCCGGAAAACGCCAAGAACATCATCGTCGGTCTGGCGCGGATGGATGGCTGGCCGGTGGGCATCGTCGCCAATCAGCCGATGGTCTTGGCCGGTTGTCTGGACATCAAGTCCTCGATTAAAGCCGCCCGCTTCGTGCGCTTCTGCGACGCCTTCAATATTCCGATCATCACCTTCGTCGATGTTCCCGGCTTCATGCCCGGCACCTCTCAGGAATACGGCGGCATTATCAAGCATGGCGCGAAACTGCTCTATGCCTACGCGGAATGCACCGTGCCCAAAGTGACCGTCATCACCCGCAAAGCTTACGGCGGCGCGTATGACGTGATGAGTTCCAAGCATCTGCGCGGTGATGTCAACTTTGCCTGGCCCACTGCCGAAATCGCGGTCATGGGGCCGAAGGGCGCAGTGGAAATTATCTTCCGCCAAGACATCGGCGACCCGGCCAAGATTGCTGACCGTACCGAGGAATATCGCAAGAAATTCGCCAACCCGTTCATCGCGGGCCATCGTGGCTTCATCGACGACGTGATCATGCCGCATGGCACCCGCAAGCGCATCTGCCGCTCGCTGGCGATGTTGCGGGACAAGGAACTTGAAAATCCGTGGCGCAAGCACGGCAATATTCCGCTGTAAGGGGTGGGGCGCATGTTTAAGAAAATTCTTATTGCCAATCGCGGCGAAATCGCCTGCCGCGTCATTAAAACTGCCCGCAAGATGGGCATCAAGACCGTCGCGGTCTACTCCGAAGCCGATAAGGACGCGCTCCATGTGGAACTGGCGGACGAGGCCGTTTTCATTGGCCCGCCTCCCACCGCGCAGAGCTATCTGGTCATGGAGCGCATCGTCCAAGCCTGTAAGGATACCGGCGCGGAAGCGGTGCATCCCGGCTATGGTTTCCTGTCGGAACGTGCGGCGTTCTGCGAAGCGTTGGACAAGGAAGGGATCGCGTTCATCGGCCCGAAGGTGCGCGCCATCGAGGCCATGGGCGACAAGATCACCTCCAAAAAGTTGGCCAAGGAAGCCGGGGTCAGCACGGTGCCCGGCTACAACGAAGTCATCAAGGACACCCAGGAAGCCGTAAAGATCGCTCAGGGTATCGGCTACCCGGTGATGATCAAGGCATCGGCGGGCGGCGGCGGCAAGGGCATGCGGGTCGCCTGGAATGATGCCGAATGTGCCGACGGCTTTGAGCGTTCGACCAATGAAGCCCGTTCCTCCTTCGGTGACGAGCGCGTGTTCATTGAGAAGTACATCGAAGAGCCGCGCCACATCGAAATCCAGGTACTCGGCGACAGCCACGGCAACATCGTCTATCTGGGTGAGCGTGAATGTTCGTTACAGCGCCGGCATCAAAAGGTCATCGAGGAAGCGCCCTCACCGTTCCTGGACGAGAAGACCCGCAAGGCGATGGGCGAACAGGCCGTTGCTTTATCGCGTGCAGTAGATTACCAGTCTGCCGGTACGGTCGAATTCATCGTCGATTCCAAGCGGAACTTCTATTTCCTGGAGATGAACACCCGCTTGCAGGTGGAGCATCCGGTGACGGAATACATCACCGGGTTGGATCTGGTCGAGCAAATGATCCGGGTGGCTGCCGGCGAGAAACTGGGCTTTACCCAGGATGACGTCAAGCTCAAGGGCTGGGCCATCGAAGCCCGCGTTTATGCCGAAGACCCCTTCCGCAACTTCCTGCCCTCGATTGGCCGGCTGGTCAAGTACATGCCGCCCAAGGAAACCGAGGTCGTGCGGGTCGATACTGGCGTCTACGAAGGTGGCGAAGTGTCGATGTACTATGACCCGATGATCGCCAAGCTGATCACCTACGGGGCGACCCGCGACCGCGCTATCGCCCACATGCGCGACGCGCTCAATGAGTTCTTCATTCGCGGCGTCGCGCACAACATCAGCTTCCTGGCGGCGCTGATGGTGCATACCCGATTTATGACCGGGCGGATCAGCACCAACATGATCGCTGAGGAATATCCCCATGGCTTCCACGCTCTCGACGTGCCGCATGACGATCCGGCGCTGTTGATCTCGGTGTCCGCCTTCCTGCATCGCCGCTATATGGACCGCGCCGCCCGCATCAGCGGCCAGTTATTGGGCCACGAGCGCAAGATCACCAATGATTGGGTCGTGCTCATGGGTGGTCAGCAGCACCCGGTACGGGTCGATCCTGCGGATGGCGGTTACGACGTGGTGTACATGGGTGAAAACTATCAGGTGCGCAGCGATTGGCAGTTCGGTCAGCCGCTGTTCAAAGGCACCCTGAATGGCACCGACATCTGCATTCAGGTTGAACGCCGTGACATGATTTACCGGTTATTCCACTGGGGTTCGCAGGCGGACGTGATGGTGCTGTCGCCGCGAGTGGCCGATCTGCAGGCATTGATGCCGATTAAGGCGGCGCCGGACATGTCCAAGTATCTGCTGTCGCCGATGCCGGGCCTGTTGACCAAGGTTGCAGTGCAGGTGGGTCAGGAAGTCAAGGCCGGCGAAGAACTGGCGGTCATCGAGGCGATGAAGATGGAAAACGTGTTGCGCGCCGATCATGACGCCAAGGTCGCCAAGATTACGGCAGTGCCGGGTGACAGCCTGGCGGTCGATCAGGCGATCATCGAGTTCGAGTGATCGCTGTCGCTGCGTAAAATCGTCTAACAATGAAGGGGCGGTGATGCCGCCCCGATTTTTGCCTTGAACCGGTTGTGCCAGCACAATCGGTTTTTTATTTCTATCTGTTACCCGTATTCAGGAACCTCGCCCAAACGAGTGCCATAATTTTTGTACCCAGGATTGTTTAGATAGTTCGGGCCGGATGCCTTGTTCCAGAAAGTACGGTGTATAACGCTTGTCGGCTTCCATGATGTGTTTGGTCAGCCAGACTTTGAGGAAATGCGCCAGTTCAAAACTGATAGAACTCTTGCCAGACTCCAATTTGGTGCGGAACCCACTGAGTTGCTCGATGAGTCGGTCATGTTCTTCTTTATGACGTTCATATTCAGGATAGTGCAAAATCCGCATCAGACTTTCTTCGACAGCGAAGTGGATCCGGGTATACTCACCCAGCCGCTCGATGATTTCGCTAGTGGCTTCCGCGCCCTGCCGTTGCTGGATCGCCTCATGAATCTGATTCAATAAATCCACCAGTACTTTGTGCTGAGCATCGATTTCCTCGATGCCAACGCTCAGTTCATTGGACCATTCGACGAATCTGACCATAACCTTAATACCCTCGTTATATATTTATCGAGCCAGGAACTTGAAGAGTCACCTAGTGTGCTAAGGAGATTATACACCGCTTGGAGAAAGGGCAACTGATCGAGTATGACCCGCTATAATGCCCGCAAAATAGAAAAATGCGGCATTTTGGCGAAAGGATTGCCATGCAGACCACCATAATCTTGACCCGGCTGATATGAGGAGGAACGTTATGACCGCGATGGCTTATCCCCAACCACAAGCTGGCGCTGCCCCGCAAACTTCCCGCCGGATCGTTGAACACGCCATGGCCCATCTGGATCATGTGCTGCCGGGTCAGGCACCGATTCTCAACTTTGTCCACCACAATACCCTGCATGGCTATCAGCATCTGCCCTTCGAGCAGGCGCTGGCTGAAGCCGAACAACTCACTGGGATTCGGGCCTGGTGGCCAGAGGAAGAGTTTCGCAAACTTTATCAGGCGGGCCGAATTGATGATACCGATTGGGATGCTGTCTTTGCCCGGCGTTCGGCATTACACGCGGCGGCAACGCTGGCTCAACCGGGTGATCGGCCGATTCATCGTGGTGAAGTATTGCGCATCTCGCTGATTTACGCAGTGGAAGCACTCACTCCAAGCCAGTTGGTCTGGCAGATGGAAGAACTCGACGCTACCGGCCGGTTTCAGCAAGACGTACCGGAAACCGCCCGTCGGCAGTTGCTGAAGGCGGCTGGACAGGAACCCAGTGCGGCGTTGGAGGATCTCTGGCGGGCCTGTCTGGATGCTTTTCAGTTGCCTGCCGCCAGTTTGCACCCGGAAGACCTGGTCGATTTGCAACTGACCCTGGCCAAGTCGCTGCTGGCGCGGTTTAGAACCGAAAGCGCAGCGGATGCGGAAGGTCCTGTCGTGCATCAGCGGATGCAGGCGGAAACTCTCGCACTGATCGAGCGACTATGCGCCCAGGTAGGGGAAAGCATGACCCTGGGTGGTCTGTTAACGACGCTCACTGGTCGGGATTTGTTGGACGATATCCGCCCGGTGCTTGTTCGTTGCTGCGCCGCCTGTTTGGATGAGGGGCTGGCCGCCTGGAGCCTGCCCGGTCGCCATGAAGGTTTGTATTCGGCCTGGCGTCGCCTGGCTGAAAATAACCTGGTCTGGACGTTCGCCGGCGGGTCTGACGAGCGTAAGGCTTTAGCGCGCTGGCCGGAGGAACCGGTGGACGCCATCATTACTGAACTGCGGCGACTCGGTCTGCCCGAATCATGCTGGGCCGGCTATCTGACCCGCTTGGCGCTGGAACTGCCGGGTTGGTCGGGGATGATAAACTGGCGGCAACAGCATCCCGACTATCCCGCCAATCGGGAAACCCCGGTCGCGCTGACTGACTATCTGGCGGTGCGGCTAGGTCTTGATAGCGGGTGGATCGAACGCCTGTGTCGTGAAACCTGGGGGCTGGACGGAACCCTCCCGGCATTGCGCGCTTACCTATTGGCGAACCCGGCAGAGGCGCTGGTTCGGTACGCGCTCTACGAGGGGCGTCTTCCAGAGTATCTGGCCAGTCGGGCGCGGGCGTTGATTGAGAACCCACAAGCGCAGTCAAACCACCTTTCCTTATTCAAGGAAGGGAGGGGGGTCTGGGATACGCTGGCTGATATGATTTGGACGTGGCGGCACAGTCCGGTGGCGGATCAACCAGGAACGCCCACCGTGCATAGCGACGCCTGGCGACTGTTCCGCCTGGCCCAGCATCTCGGATTATCCGGCGACGAACTGCGCACACTGTCCCAAACCGACCTAAAACGCCTGCTGGCGCCCTTGGACGAGCTGTCGCCCGGTCAGCGCGGCGCACTCTGGCAATCGGCTTATGAGCATCATTACCGGGAAGCGTTGATCAACGCGCTGGCGAGTAATCAGGGGCGCTGGGCGGTTCGCAGGCAAAGATCGCAGGCGCAGACCGTGTTCTGTATCGATGACCGCGAGGAAGGTTTCCGCCGTCATGTGGAAGAACTGAACCCGGATATCGAAACCCTGGGCGCAGCGGGCTTTTTCGGTGTGGCGATGAACTGGCGGGGTTTGGATGATGACACCGTGACGCCACTTTGCCCGGTCGTGGTCACGCCCACTCACGAAGTGCGCGAAGTCCCCCGGCCCGGAACTGACCGCCAGCATCTTCACCGCAACCAGCGTCGCCAACAACGTGGCAAGCTTCGCGCCCTCTATCACGAAATTCGCCGCAATCTGCTGTCTTCCGCTCCCTTGATCGCGGCACTGGCGCCGGGCGTGTTACCGATCCTTGCGGGTAAGGTTTTCGCGCCGTTCCGGCAGGGACAACTCGCCGAGGCGCTGGATGCTCGCTGGGTTCCCGATGCGCCGACCGAAACGGTGATTAACGCGGCGAATCCTGATCTCCCGGCGACTCCCGAACAGCCCCGCCTCGGCTTCACTGATACTGAACAGGCGGACCGAGTCGCAGCGCTGCTGCGCAATATCGGTCTGACAAAGCAATTCGCACCGCTGGTGGTCTTAATGGGCCACGGGTCGGTGAGTCAGAACAATCCGCATCTGGGCGCGTATGACTGTGGCGCATGCGGCGGGCGGCATGGCGGGCCGAATGCCCGAACATTCGCCGCCATGGCCAACCGTCCGGAGGTGCGGGCGTTGCTGACCCAGCGCGACCTGATCATCCCGGCGGATACGTGGTTTATCGGCGCGGAACACAATACCTGCGATGAGCAAATCACGTTCTATGACCGTAGCGATCTGCCAGCAGAAGCGAAGCCGGCGTTTCGGGAACTGCAACGGATTCTGGAACAAGCCCGCGCCCTGTCGGCCCATGAGCGTTGTCGACGCTTTGCGTCTGCGCCGCCCAACCCCACGCCAGCCCAAGCCTTGCGCCATGTGATCGAGCGCTCCCGCGATTTTAGTCAGGCCCGACCGGAGTTGGGGCACGCCACCAACGCGGCGGCGCTGGTTGGTCGCCGGGCGATGAGTCAGGGGGTGTTTCTGGACCGGCGGGTATTTCTGGTGTCCTATGATCCCACTCAGGACCCCGACGGCACACTGCTGGAGGGTATTCTATTGGCGGTCGGGCCAGTCGGCGCGGGTATTAACCTAGAATATTACTTTTCCACGGTGAACAATGAGCAGTTCGGCTGTGGAACCAAAACACCGCACAACGTCACTGGGCTGTTTGCGGTGATGGAAGGGGCCAGCAGTGATTTACGCACCGGCCTGCCCCGACAGATGATTGAGATTCATGAACCGCTGCGCCTGCAAATGGTGGTCGAGGCCCACACTGACATTCTCGCCGCTATTTACGGCCGCCAAGCCTCATTACGCGAGTTGATCGGCAATGACTGGGTTCATTTGATCGCCAAAGACCCGGATACCGGAGAGTTCGCTGCTTTTGATCCGGCGCAGGGTTTTATACCCTGGGCTGGACCGGTGAAACCGTTACCCGTCTGTCGTCGTTCCGGTGACTGGTATCGCGGGGAAACGGGTCCATTGCCGCCAGCGCTGATTGGCGAAATGCCAGAAACTTAGAGACTCATGGGATGGTCCGCCCCGCTCCTCCAACGAGCCCCAAGCGGGCAAAATGATGGATGTTGACCACCATCACATCAACCGAGAGTGCGGAGCGGACCCATGAAAGAGCATACCAGCAA
>Ga0209507_1001023_pt1 | contig 24375 bp, 23 predicted proteins | sample AD_UKC028_MetaG_FD_184414 | JGI IMG/M metagenome (GOLD analysis project Ga0209507, IMG submission 184414) | Active sludge microbial communities of municipal wastewater-treating anaerobic digesters from USA - AD_UKC028_MetaG (SPAdes) (version 2) | ecosystem: Engineered > Bioreactor > Anaerobic >...
GAAAACTAATTTCGATACTGATGCTGGCAACGATGGCCGGCGCGGCAAACGCAGAATGGATCAAGACCGTATCCAACGATGACTTGGATATTTACGTAGACCCAAGCACAGTCCATCGCGCGGGCAATAAGGCGAAGGTTTGGGAGTTGTACAACTACGATTCGTCGCAGGAAGCAAACGGCAAGCGCTACCTATCGCTAAAAATCCAAAACGAATACGACTGCAAAGAGCCGAGGCTCAGGTCGCTCGCCGGTGTTGGATACACCAGAAAAATGGGCGAAGGTGATGTGAGATTTACCGACAATGAACCCGAGAAGTGGGCGCCCATCGTTCCCGGCACGATGGGCGAAGGTGTCTGGAAACTCATCTGCGGGGAGAAACAATCATGAAGAAGGTGTTCGCCATCGTCGCGGGGCTTTGTGTCACGCCCCTTGCGCTTGCACAAAACGCACCTTCCGTTCAGGAAATCACGAAGCAGATCATCAAGTCGGCCAAAAGTTACCAGAACGCCATTTCTTGCTCGGATGTAGAAATCAGCCCCAAAGACATCGCAGCATTAACCCCATACAAAACCATTGACGACAGAATGGACGCGAAATATGCCGTCCTTTGGGTAGGCGACGTCGGCTGTGCCGGGGGTTCGGGAACCACGGGAACAAACATCTCTATCGTTACGGTCAGCATAGGCGATTCGTTCGTTGTCGACCCCCACCTGTCTTCGCCAATTATCCAGTTTGAAAGCCCGGTTCGCATGGTCTCCCGCATCGTCGGAAACACGCGGGATACGCTCATTCTGGAAGGCAAGGAATACTCGGACAACGATGCCAACTGCTGCCCATCGATTACGGTTCGTTTCACGTTGCGCGTCGACGAAAAGGGCAACTGGAAACTGGTCGAGAAAAAGGTGTTGCCAGCGAGAAAATGATCCGCTGATTCGCCGGATCGGGGTCCTGATCTCGCTAATCGACTTCCAGCCAGTAGAATGAGGAGCTTTCAGGCTCCCCTTTTTATTACCATGACCCAGCAACTGCTCACCCCCGTCCGCCTCGGCGCCCTCGAACTGAAAAACCGCGTCGTCATGGCGCCGCTGACGCGCTGCCGTACCGACAACCCCGGTTACGTGCCGACTGCAATGACGGCACGCTACTACGCGCAGCGCGCCAGCGCCGGGCTGATCATCTCCGAAGGCACCATCGTCTCGCCGCAGGCCCGCGGCTACCCGTTCACGCCGGGCATCTGGTCGGCCGAACAGGTCGCCGGCTGGCGGCTGGCGACCGATGCGGTGCATGAAAAAGGCGGCCTGATCGTCTGCCAGCTCTGGCATTGCGGCCGGCTTTCGCTGCCGGAATTCCACGACGGCCAGCCGCCGGTGGCGCCTTCCGCGGTCAACCCGAACTGGAAGATGTTTTCGACGACCGGCCACCCGGAAACCGTGACGCCGCACGCGCTGACGCGCGACGAGATCAAGGCTATCGTCGGCGATTTCCGCCGTGGCGCGGAAAATGCCATGGCCGCCGGCTTCGACGGCATCGAGATCCATTCGTCCAACGGCTACCTGTTCCACCAGTTCTTCTCGCACCAGTCGAACCAGCGCGACGACGAATACGGCGGCAGCCATGAAAACTGCGCCCGCTTCTTCCGCGAGGTGCTCGACGCGGTCGGCGAAGTCATGCCGCTCGACCGCGTCGGCTTCCGCCTCAACCCGATGCTCAACCACTTCCACGGCATCACCGTCGATACCGACACGGTGCCGATGTGGGAACACGTCGTGCGCACTGCCAACGGCTACGGGCTGGCCTACCTGCACCTGACCGAGCCGCTGTCGCCGAAACAGGTCGCCAACACGCCGGGCACGCTGCTCGATGTCGGCGCCCACTTCCGCCCCATCGCCACCATGCCGATCATCAGCAACGGCGCTCTCGACCGGGCCAAGGGCGAAGCCCGCCTCGCCTCCGGTCTGTGCGATGCCGTCGCCTACGGCATGGCGTGGATCGCCAACCCGGACCTCGTCGAACGCTTCCGCCGCGGCGCGCCGCTCAACGAACCCGACCGCGACACCTTCTATCAGGGCGGCGAAAAGGGCTATCTCGACTACCCGACGCTCGCCGCATGAAGCGCCTCGTCGCGCTGCTGACCATCGCCGTCCTGAGCCGCGCGGCGCTCGCCGACGGCCTGCCGCCCAACGTGCTCGGCGCGCTGAAGGCGGCGCAGATTCCGGCCGCCAATGTTGCCGTCGTCGTCCAGCCGGTCGATGCCGGAAAACCCCTGGTCGCCCACAACGCCACCCTGCCGATGAACCCCGCCTCGGTGATGAAGCTGGTCACCACCTACGCCGCGCTCGACCTGCTCGGCCCGGCGTGGACCTGGAAGACCACGGCGTGGACCGACACGGCCGCGACCATGGAAACAACTGCTGGCCCCAGGGTCGACGGCGTTTTGAACGGCAATTTGTACCTCAAGGGCAGCGGCGACCCGCGCTTCTCCATCGAGCACCTGTGGGCCCTGCTGCGCCAGTTGCGCGTGCGCGGCATCCAGCACATCGCCGGCGACGTCGTGCTCGACCGCACCGTGTTCAACGTCCCGGCCATCGACCCCGGCGCCTTCGATGACAAGCCGATGCGCCCCTACAACGTCGGCCCGGACGGCCTGCTGATCAACTTCCGCGCGCTGCGCTTCACGCTGCTGCCGGACAACGGGCGCCCGCGCGTGCTGATGGAAACGCCGAGCGACGGCCTGCGCGTGGACAACCAGTTGCGCAGCGGCGAAGGCGGCTGCGGCAGCAACTGGAAGGACTTCATCAACGTCCGCCTGATTCCGGAAAACAACGGCAACCGGCTCGAATTCACCGGCACCTACAGCCCGCTGTGCGGCGAGAAGCCGCTCAACCTGTCGCCGCTGCCCGCCGATGCGCAGGCCGGCGGCCTGATCCGCAGCCTGTGGAAGGAACTCGGCGGTACGCTCGCCGGCCAGGTGCGCGGTGGCACCATTCCAACCGGCAGCAAGCTGCTCGCCCAGCACGAATCGCCGCCGCTGGCCGACGCCGTGCGCGACATCAACAAGTTCAGTAACAACGTGATGGCGCGCCAGGTCTTCCTGACGCTCGGCAACGACACGGCGCCGGCCACCGCCGAGCGCTCCCGGCAGCGCATCGGCGACTGGCTGAACGCACGCGGCCTGCGCTTCGCCGAACTGGAAATCGAGAACGGCTCCGGCCTCTCGCGCCGCGAGCGGATCAGCGCCGACAGCCTTAACCGCCTGCTGCTCGACGCCTGGAAGAACCCGGTGATGCCGGAATACATCTCCAGCCTGCCCATCGTCGGCATCGACGGCACCATGAAGAAACGCCTCAACGGCTCCGAAGCCACCGGCCGTGCCCACATCAAGACCGGCACGCTCGACGGCGTCAAAACCGCCGCCGGCTACGCGCTCGACACCCAGGGTCGGCGCTACGTGGTGGTCTTCCTGATCAATCATCCCAAAGCGCAGGCCGGCAGCGCCGCCATCGATGCGCTACTGGTCTGGGTGGCGCAGCGGCGGGTTGGCGAGAAGAACGTCGTTCTCGAAGACGAGTGAACCAGCCAGCCTCCATGCACGAATTTCAGCCCTTTCCCGCTGTAGCGCTCGATCGTTGCGGGCTGAACCGGCAGTACATTTTCGACCTCGCCGACCTGCCAACCGAGATCAGCGCGACACTGGGCGAAACCGCGCCCTACCGCCAGCTCATCCTGATCGGCCACGGCGGCAAAACCCTTTGGGAATGCGTCAAGGCAGCGCGCATCGGCGGCGACAACCCGATCGACGATTACAGCGTTCAGGCCATCGAACAATGCTTCGCGGAACACCTGCCCGGCAACCGCTACCGGATCATCTACCCCGGCGAACACCCGGTCGGCCTGCAGCAACTCGGCAAGCTTGCCGGCTGGCATCACGCGGCGCCGTTCATGGTCGGCATCGATCCCGAATGGGGTAGCTGGTACGCCTACCGCGCCGTCGTCCTGGCCGATACCGATTTTTGCCCTTCTCAGGCCGTCGACCGCAACAGCCCCTGTGCAAGCTGCCACGCAAAACCCTGCATCACCGCCTGCCCCGCTGGCGCCATGGAAGGCGGCAGTTTCGCACTGGAAAAATGCATCGCCTACCGCAAGCGCGAAGATTCACAGTGCAAACACACCTGCCTCGCCCGCATCGCCTGCCCGGTGGGCAGCGAGCATCGCTATGACGACGATCAGATGCGGCATAGCTATTCGATTTCGTTGGCGATAATCACCGGCATCTTAGGAGAAACAAAATGAAACGCGACCTAGATCTCATTCGAAAGCTCATATTCGCGGTTTAAGATTGCCCATCCGAAAACGTTTCGGGCACCTTGGAAATCGATGGGTACACAACCGAGCAAATTGGCTATCACAGCTATCTGTTGGTCGACGCAGGGTTAGCAAAAGGGGTAGATGCAACAACTTTAGGCGACACCTTACCTAACTGGCTGGTTTTGCACCTTACTTCCGCAGGCCATGACTTCGCTGATGCTGCACGTAACGACTCAATATGGAGCAAAGCAAAAAATGTTGTGATTGAGAAAACCGGCGCAGTTACTATCGATATCATGAAACAAGTGCTGATCAGCGTTGCAAAGAATGCGCTCCAACTCTAAACGCAGTAACACCCAACAATCCGATCCCGCCAATTCGATTTCGCAGCGGACCATCAAAGCGCACTAGTGACTTCCGCACCCGGCGCTCGCACCAGAATCGCCCGAAGCGGTTTAGGATCGCTAATCAAATCATCTAACGTGTAGCGATCCAGAGTCGCGTACAGCGCCGCAAATGCTTCAACCAGAACGGCAGCCAGGCGGCAGGCCGGAACGATCCGGCAGGTACTCGGTTCGTCGGCGAGGCATTCCACTATCGGCGCCGCGCCCTCGCTGGCGCGGACGATCTCGCCGAGCCTGATTTCTTCCGGCGAGCGGGCGAGGCGGATGCCGCCGCCTTTGCCGCGCACGGACTCAACCACGCCCTGACGGACCAGTTGATGCACCACCTTGGTCAGGTGGTTTTCCGAGATGGCGTAGGCTGAGGCGATTTCCGGGATGGTGGCCAGGCGCCCGCGTTCGAGCGCCAGGAACATCAATACCCGCAGCGTGTAGTCGGAAAAGCTGGTCAGTTTCATGGTGCCCTGCGCGTGGTGAAAGGTGTTGCCGGGTCGGATGGTCGATGCTACGATAAAGCTGCATTTATTTTACAGCTTTAAGGCGACCATGCACAGCACACCTCCCGGAACGGACCCGGCCGGCGCAGCCCGACCCGATGCGGATGCCGTGCGCGCCTTGCTGCGCCAGGTGATCGACCCCGAGGTTGGCGCCAATATCGTCGAAATGGGCCTCATTTACGATGTCGCCGTCGGTGCCGACAATATCCAGATCAGGATGACCATGACCTCGCCGGCCTGCCCAATGGGCGAGATGATCCTCGACGATGTGCGCGCCGTGCTGGCCGACAAACTGCCGGACTGGCCGGCAGAAGTCGCGCTGGTGTGGGAACCGCCATGGAACCCGTCGATGATGAGCGAGCGCACCCGCCAGAATTTCGGCTGGTAGGCGGCGTGACCGCCGCCAACGGAACACCGCGATGAACGACCTGCGCCCGGCCGCCCGCTTGCCGCTGCTGTTTCTCGGGATGATCTCGCTGCTCGCCGGCGTCGTTGCAGGTCTGGCGCGTCTGGCCTGGGAGGTGCCGCCGGTCGCCGCTGCCGCCGCCGGCTGGCACGGCGCGCTGATGATTTCGGCGTTCTTCGGCACCGTCATCAGCCTTGAGCGCGCCGTCGCCATTGGCCGCCTGTGGGCTTATGCGGCGCCGGCCGCCGCCGGCCTGAGCGGTTTGTGCCTGCTCGCCGGCGCTCCGCTCGGCGTGGTGCAAGCGCTCGCCATCGTCGCCGCCGGCGTGATGGCCGGCGCCAGCATGCAGGTGCTGCGCCGGCTGACCGCGCCCTTCACCATCGTCCTCGCGCTCGGTGCCGGCTGTTGGCTGGTCGGCAATCTGGCCTGGCCGGCGAGCGGCATGTTGGCGCCGGCGGTCCCCTGGTGGCTGGCCTTTCTGGTGCTGACCATCGCTGGCGAACGGCTGGAACTGACCCGTTTCCTGCCGACGCCGCCGGCGGCGCAGCGGCTGTTCATCGCCATAGCCGGCACCATCCTGTCCGGCGCCGCGCTCAGCCTGTGGTTCGCGGATGCCGGGCTGCGGCTCTTTGCCGGCGGGCTGCTGGCCCTCGCCGCGTGGCTGTTGCGTTACGACATCGCCCGGCGCAACGTCGCGCAACGGGGGCTGACGCGCTTCATTGCCGTTTGTCTGCTCTCCGGCTACGTCTGGCTGGCGCTGGCCGGGGCGCTCGGCATGACCGGCGCCTTGCTGCCGGGCGCCCCTTGGCGCGATGCCGCCCTGCACGCCATCGGCCTCGGCTTCGTTTTCGCCATGGTTTTCGGGCACGCGCCGATCATTTTTCCAGCCGTGGCGCGGGTGAAAATTCCCTATCATCCGTTGTTCTATGTTCCGCTGCTGGTGCTGCACGCCTCGCTGGCACTGCGCGTCGGTGGCGGCCTCGTCGGCGATTTTGCCGTGCAGCGCGCCGGGGGTACGGCCAATGCCGTGGCCCTGCTGCTGTTCATCGCCACGATTCTGGCCAGCGTCGTACGCGGCAAGCGGCAGGCCAATTTACCCGGAAAGGTGGCACCCGATGAAACGCCATGAGCAGTTGCAGGATCTCTCGCGCGAACACCATCTGGCGCTGAAACTGGCGCTGCTCGCCCGGCGTGCGCTCGCCTCGGGCGAGCCGTTGCAGATCCAGGTGGCGGCGACGGCCTGCGCCGCGGCTTTCGTCAGCGACCTCGAGCCGCATTTTGTCCGTGAGGAAAGCGATGTGCTGCCGATGCTGGCGCAGGCCGGCGAAACGGCGCTTGTCGAACGGACGCTGAGCGAGCATGACGAGATGCGCCGCCTCGCCGCCCGCCTGCCCGCCGCCGACCCGACAACACTGGAACGCTTCGGCGAACTGCTCGGCGCGCATGTGCGTTTCGAGGAACGCGAATTGTTCGAGGTGGCGCAGCGTCATCTGGGGCCGGACGACGAGCCCAATGACTGACTCGCGCTGGCAGCGCTTCCGGCACTTCATCGGCTTTCCGGCCAGCGGCCATCACGCCGGCGAGCAGCTGGTCGCCACACTCGGCGGCGCCATCGGCATCCTGCTGATCGTCATCGTCACGCAGGCGGTCGTCGGGCTGCAAGGGGCGCTGATCATCGTGCCATCGATGGGTGCTTCAGCCGTCCTCATCTTCGCCGCGCCGCACAGCCCGTTCGCCCAGCCGTGGGCAGTGCTGGCCGGGCATGTGTTGTCGGCGCTGGTTGGCGTCGCCTGCTGGCAACTGGTGCCCAATCCGACACTGGCCGCCGGCCTCGCGGTCGGCCTGGCAATCGGCGTCATGCACGTGGCGCGCTGCCTGCACCCGCCGGGCGGGGCGACGGCGCTGGCGGCGGTAATCGGCGGCAGCACCGTGCACGAACTGGGGTATCGCTACGCGCTGAGCCCGATCGCGCTCAACTGCGCGATCATCCTGATCGTCGGCATCGTTTTCAATTACGCCTTCGCCTGGCGGCGCTACCCGGCGAGCCTGATGCGCTATCGCGGCACGGCGGCCCGCGCCGGCAACGTCTGGCCCCGGATTTCCGAAAGCCACGTCAGCGAGGCGATGGACCACCTGAACGTCGTAATCGACGTCAGCCCGGAGGAAATGGGCGAACTGATCCGGCAGACGCTGACCATCGCCCAGCGGGAGCAGGACGCCCATCTGCCGGCTGTCCGGCTCGGGCATTACTACTGCAACGATCGCCCGGGACAGCAGTGGTCGGTGCGCCAGATCATCGACGAACGCCCTTCGGAGATGCCGGAATTCGATCTGGTCATCTACAAGATCGTCGACGGAAACGGCTTGAACCGCACCGGCAGCTGCACGCGAACCGAGTTCGCGCGCTGGGTGGGCAGCGAACTGCAGCCGCGCGCCCGGAAGCGCTAGCGCCTCAGCCGACCGGCTGCTCGCGGAACAGCGCCAGCCAGCCGCGAATCACCCGGTAGCCGACCCACAGGCCGAGGAGCGCAATGAGTATCCAGGCGACGGGAATGCCAATGATGGTAATGATCAGCAGGCCATAGACGACCAGCCACAGGAAGGTGAACCAGAAGGTGCGAATCTGCCAGCGGAAATGGCTTTCCAGCCAGGTGCCGTTGACGTCGCTGCGCTTCAGGTAATTGAGGAAAACGGCGACCAGCGACGGCAGGCCGAAAACGAAGCCGCCGGCCACGGTCGCCGCCGAGGTGATGCCGATGAAGACGGCAATCGCATGCAGGCCGTAGATGAAATGGGTGAGCTGGACCAACGACTGGCGGACGCCGTGCACATCGGTGGTGGGGACAGGTTCCTGCATGTTCAGTTCTCCGGAAGGTATTTTTGTAGAAACAGCGCGTGCCCGGCTGCGGGATCGAGTACGTAGGGTGCAAAGCCGGCGCGCTGGTAAGCGACCATCGCCGGCGTGTTGTTGGACAGCACTTCGAGCGTCAATTTACAGCAGCCGAGTTGGCGCGCCTGCTGCTCGGCCCATTGCAGCAGGGCCTGGCCGACGCCCTGCCCGCGCCGGTCGTCGCGAGTGACGATGTCGTGGATGTTTAGCAGCGGTTTGGCGGCGAAGGTGGAGAAACCGGCGAAGCAATTGATCAGGCCGACCGCTTCATCGCCGGCGAAAGCCAGCGCGCCGTGGAAGGTGGGCAGGTCTTTCAGTTGGCGGGCCAGATTGGCCTTGGCGTAATCGGAGAGCCCGGTGCCGCCGCCCATCGGGTCGTGCGCGTAGTGGTCGAGCAGCTCCAGCCAGGCCGTGGAAATGGCCTTGTTTTCGAGGTCGACCGCAACAACCCGTATTGCCATCAAATATCCCCGAGGCCCGGCGCGATCAGTTGCAAACCGGGGAAATAGCTGCGATAGCGCGCGACATCGCGCGTCAACAGGCGCCAACGTTCCACTGAGGCATGCGCACCAATAAGAAAATCCGGCAAAACACCGCTGCGCGAGCCGCCACGCTGGCGATATTGCAGGAAGGCCTTGCCGGCGAGAAACAACGCCTCGCGTGGCATCGGCGCTATCGGTAACGCCACTGCGGCAAGCACGGCTTCAACTTCTTCGATGCGGGCATAGCCAATCGAAAACTCGGCGTAGATTACCGGGTTGATCGTCAGGGTATCGGTCAGTGCCAGATGCTCCAACTGCCGCTGCGACCAGTCAGCCCAAGCGGGATCACTTTCCGCCACATCGAGCAGAATATTGGTATCAACAAGAATCATCGAGGTTCAGACTTCGCCGCGCGTCAGCGCCAGTATCTCGTCCGTACTCATGCTTACTGTCGCCGAGCCACGCAACGCAGCAAACCGCGCGGGCCGGGGCGGCGCTTCTGCGTCACTGCGCACAAGACGCACCGAACCATCGGCCTGCGGAATGAAATCAATCTTGCTGCCAGCGGCCAGCCCAAGCAGATCGCGAATCGGCTTGGGGATCGTGGCCTGGCCTTTTTGGGTGACTACGGTCGACATGGTATTACCAATAAAATTTGAGTATTACCATATTAATGCGCCCCAAGGCTATGCACAAGTCTTCGCTACAACCCTAACTCGCCCCACATTGCATCAACGCGCTTTTTCACACCGTCATCCATGACAATCGGCCGCCCCCATTCGCGCGTCGTCTCGCCCGGCCATTTGTTGGTCGCATCGAGCCCCATCTTGGAGCCAAGGCCGGCGACCGGCGAAGCGAAGTCGAGGTAGTCGATCGGCGTGTTGTCGACCAGCGTCGTGTCGCGGCTGGCGTCCATCCGCGTCGTCATTGCCCAGACCACCTCCTTCCAGTCGCGGATGTCGATGTCGTCGTCCACCACAATGATCGTCTTGGTGTACATGAACTGGCGCAGGAAGCTCCAGATGCCGAACATGATGCGCTTGGCGTGACCGGGGTATTGTTTCTTGATGCTGACGATGGCCATACGGTACGAGCAGCCCTCCGGCGGCAGGTAGAAATCGACGATTTCCGGGTACTGTTTTTGCAGCAGCGGCACGAAGACTTCGTTGAGCGCGACGCCGAGCACGGCCGGCTCGTCGGGCGGCTTGCCGGTGTAGGTGCTGTGGTAGATCGGGTCGCGGCGCATGGTGATGCGCTCGATGGTGAACACCGGGAACTCGGCCTGCTCGTTGTAGTAGCCGGTGTGGTCGCCGTAGGGGCCTTCGAGCGCCATTTCGCCGGGATGAATGACGCCTTCGAGGACGATCTCGGCCGACGCCGGCACTTGCAAAGCCGAGCCGAGGCATTGCGTCAGCTCGGTCTTGGCGCCGCGTAGCAGGCCGGCGAACTGGTATTCGGAGAGCGAATCGGGCACCGGCGTCACGGCGCCGAGGATGGTCGCCGGATCGCAGCCGAGCACGACGGCGAGCGGGAACGGCTGGCCGGGATTGGCCAACTGGTGATCGCGAAAATCCAGCGCCCCGCCACGATGGGCCAGCCAGCGCATGATGACCTTGTTCGGCCCCAACACCTGCTGGCGGTAGATGCCGAGGTTCTGCCGGTTCTTGTGCGGCCCCTTGGTGACGACCAGGCCCCAGGTAATCAGCGGCGCGATGTCGCCCGGCCAACAATGCTGGATCGGCAGTTTGCCAAGATCAACGTCCTTGCCCTCCCAGACAATCTCCTGGCAGGGCGCGTTTGACACCTTCTTCGGCGCCATGTTCATCACCTGCTTCAAGATCGGCAGCTTGTCCCAGGCGTCCTTGAGGCCCTTCGGCGGCTCGGGTTCCTTCAGGTAGGCGAGCAGCTTGCCGACTTCGCGCAGAGCCTGCACCGACTCCTCGCCCATGCCCAACGCCACCCGCTTCGGCGTGCCGAACAGGTTGGCCAGCACCGGGATCGTATGACCCTTCGGCTTCTCGAACAGAATGGCCGGGCCTGCAGCGCGCAGCACGCGGTCGCAGATTTCGGTCATTTCGAGGTGCGTATCGACCTCGACGCCCACGCGCTTCAGCTCGCCGGTCTTTTCCAGTTGCGACATGAAGTCGCGCAGATCGTGGTATTTCATCGGGTGCGATACGAAAAATGACAAGCGACGCAGGCCGCCGTCAGGTTGGGCAGCAGCGCCAGCGCCTTGTCGCGATCGCCGGTCTTGGCTGCCGTCGCGAACTCGCTGGCCGCCTTGTGGCCATCGATGCCGATGCCGTGCATGGCCGGCGGCATGTGCGGGCCGGGCCGCGCCTCGAAGGGTTTGTCGCGGTGCTTGCCCATCGCCGACATGCCGAGCTTGGTTTCGGCCGCCTCGCCCGCTTCCTTGATCTTGCCGGCCGCGATCAGCGACAGGACCTCATTGAGCGCGACGAGATTCCCCTGCATTTCCTCACGCAACGCTTCCTGCGCCGGGGCCGGCAGTTTGACGAGTTGGCGGGTGTCTTCGGCGACTGCTGCGGTCGACACCAGAAAAAGGGCAAAAACCAGGGCTTTCATCCGAAGCTCCTTCCGGAAACCAGAAAGTCGACGACGATGCCGGCGAAAATAGCGGCGCCGACATAGTTGTTATGCAGGAAGGCCTTGAAGCAGGCCATGCGCTCGCGGCCACGGATCCATGTGTAATGGACGCCCATGATCCCCGCCGCGACCGCCAGCCCGGCGTAGAACGGCCAGCCAAGATGCAGCGTGAGACCGATCCAGCCGATGATGACCAGCGTCGCCGCGTAGCACGACATCACCGCCGCCACGTCGAAACGCCCGAAGGTGATCGCCGAGGTCTTGATGCCGATTTTCAGATCGTCCTCGCGGTCGACCATGGCGTATTCGGTGTCGTAGGCGACCGCCCAGAAGACGTTGGCCAGCAGCAGCCACCAGGCTTCGGCCGGCACTTCGCCGAGCTGCGCCGCGTAGGCCATCGGGATGCCGAAGCCGAAGGCGACGCCGAGGTAGGCCTGCGGAATGGCGAAGAAACGCTTGGTGAAGGGGTAGCTGGCGGCGAGGAAGAGCGCCGGCACCGACATCCAGATCACCAGCGGGTTGCCGAGCATCAGCACCAGCGCGAAGGCGGCGAGCGAGAGGAAGGCAAACAGCGCCAGTGCTTCCTTGGTCGTCACCTTGCCGGCGGTCAGCGGGCGTTCTTTCGTGCGCTCGACATGCCTGTCAAAATCGCGGTCGGCGTAGTCGTTGATGACACAACCGGCCGAACGCATCAGCACGGTGCCGAGGATGAACACCCAGAGCACGATGCGGTCGGGCCGGCCAAGCGCAGAAAGCCACAAGGCCCACAGCGTCGGCCACAGCAACAGCAGAATGCCGATCGGCTTGTCGAGCCGCATCAGCTTTTCGTAGAGATCGAGTCTTTCCTTGAGGGCGGGCCAGTTCATAGTGGGCTGATTTTACCTTGGCCGCCCCCTTCCGCACCGCCTGTCACAAGCGGGCCAGTTCGGCTAATACGAGCAGACGCAGTTCCGGCCGTTGCGCTTGGCTCGATAAAGCTTGTCGTCCGCCCGCTCGATCAAGGTGGTGCAGGAACTCTCCTCGCCGGGAACCATCGTGCAGACCCCGACGCTGATCGTAATCACCCCGACCGGCGATGCCGCATGCGGAATGTTCAGCGCTGCCACCAGTTCACGGCACTTCTCCGCGACCAGTTCCGCTGCGTCGGCCGGCGTCTGCGGCAGGACGAGCGCGAATTCCTCGCCGCCATAACGCGCGAACAAATCGCTCGAACGCATGGGCGCCTGGCCGATTGCCTGTGCCACACGGATCAGACACTCGTCGCCCTTCACATGCCCGTAGTGATCGTTGTAACCCTTGAAATGATCGACATCGAGCATCAGCAGCGACAGCGGCGCCCCGCTACGCTTGCCGCGCGCCCATTCGGCGGCCATCGTCTGATCGAACAAGCGGCGGTTGGCAATGCCGGTCAGGCCGTCCTGATTCGACCAGGCTTCCAGCTTGCGATTGAGGTCGGCGACCTCCTGCTCCATCCGCTTGCGCGCCGAGATGTCGAACATGAAGCCGACCAGATCCTGTGTCACTCCATTTTCGTCGCGGATCACATGTACCACATCGCGAATCCAGACGTAGCTTCCATCGGCCTTCAACGCCCGATAGTCGGCTTCGTGATCGACCCCTTCCTCGGACTGGCTGATGCAGAAACTGGCCGTCCTTTCCCGGTCTTCCGGATGAATGCGCTCGATCCAGTCCATCGCCCCGAGCCAACTGTCACGCGGCCAGCCAAGCAAGCGCTCGATTTGCGGGCCGATATAGTCGAATTGTTTAGTCTGCCAGTTGATCTTCCAGGGGATCGCCTTGGTCGACTCAAGCAGCGTTTTGTAAACACCCCAGTCATCGCTGCGTTCAAGGCGATCGATGCCACTAAAGCTTGGCGAGTCTTCCATGTTTTCCTCTGTCGGCCCAACGGCCCATAAGTTTTTTGATTATAAATCGAGCCATATCGGCCAACACCATCATCCAGGCCGGTTGCCAGCTCCTTATCCGTCGCTACCCACAAAATTGCCTAACGATCGGCGCCGCGCAATTCGGCCACCCGCCGTTGCAGGAACTCGGGCCGCGCCTCGGCAGCGGCAATTGGCGCCCCGGCGCGTAGCGTGATACGTGAGAACAACCCGCGCCTGAATGGCCGTTTCATCGCCTCGCCGTCGACCCGCGAAAAGTAGCTGCCCCACAGCCCCGACAGCGCCAGCGGCACGACCGGGACCGGGTTGGCGGCGAGAATGCGGGTGATGCCGGGGCGGAAGGGCTGCAGTTCGCCGTCGCGGGTGATGTTGCCTTCCGGGAAGATGGCGACCAGTTCGCCTTCGTTCAATGCGGTCGACACCTCGGCGAAGGCCTTTTCCATCAGCGCCGGATCTTCCTTCGCCGCGGCGATGGGGATCGCGCCGCTGTGGCGGAAGATGTAGCTGAGCAACGGGATTTTGAAGATGCGGTAGTCCATGACGAAGCGGATCGGCCGCGGCGCGGCGCCCATGATGACCACCGCGTCGACGAAGCTGACGTGGTTGGCAACGATAACGGCAGCGCCCTCTTCCGGGATGTGCTCCAGCCCCTCGCTGCGCAGCCGGTAGGCGGCCTTGATCAGCAGCCAGGCCATGAAGCGCAGCAGGAATTCCGGCACCAGCCCGTAGATGTAGATCGCCACCGCCGCATTGAGCAGCGCGGCGATGCCGAACAGCGCCGGGATCGACAGCCCGGCCGTCAGCAGCGCCGCCGCCCCGAGGGCGCCGACGACCATGAACAGCGCGTTGAGGATATTGTTGGCGGCGATGATGCGCGCCCGGTGTTCCGCCGAACTGCGCAGCTGGACCAGCGCGTAGAGCGGCACGATGAAGAAGCCACCGAAGACGCCGAGCATCATCAGGTCGAACAGCACGCGCCAGATCGCCGGCATGCTCAAGAGCGCCAGCAGTTCGTGGGCGCCATTCCCCGCCAGGCCGACCGGCGAGGCGAAATACATGTCGAGCCCGAACAGCGTCAGGCCGATGGAACCGAACGGGACCAGCCCGATTTCGACGCGCTTGCCCGACATCCGCTCGCATAGAAGGGAACCGAGGCCGATGCCGACGGTGAAGGTAGCGAGCAGCAGCGTCACCGACGATTCGCCGCCGCCCAGCACATTCTTGGCGTAGGCGGGGAACTGGGCGAGGAACAACGCGCCGTAGAGCCAGAACCACGAGATGCCGAGGATGGACAGGAAAACGGTGCGGTTGGCACGGGCGAAATTGATGTTGCGCCAGGTTTCGGTGATCGGGTTGGGGTTGACCGCGAGGTTCGGCGCCGGTGCCGGTGCTGGCGGGATGCCGCGGCTCATGACATAGCCGGCTGCCGCGACGACAAAGCCGCCGAGCGCGATCCACGCCGGATGCTCGACCGAGCCGGCCAGCAGCCCGCCGGCCAACGTGCCGATCAGGATGGCAACAAAGGTGCCGGCCTCGATCAGCGCATTGCCGCCGACCAGTTCATCGGTATGCAGGTGCTGCGGCAGGATGGCGTACTTGACCGGGCCGAACAGCGTCGAATGGCAGCCGAGCAGGAACAGCGCGCCCATCAGCACCGGCAGGCTGTGCATGAAGAAGCCGGCGCCGGCAACGCCCATGATGACCATCTCCAGCGCCTTGACCAGCCGCGCCAGCCGCGCCTTGTCGTACTTGTCGGCCAGTTGCCCGGCGGTCGCCGAGAAGAGGAAGAAAGGCAGTATGAAGATGCCGGCCGCCAGGTTGGCCAGCAGTTCCGGCTTGAGTGTCGTCCATTGCGCCGACTGGAAGGTCAGCAGGACGATCAGCGCGTTCTTGAACAGGTTGTCGTTGAAGGCGCCGAGGAACTGCGTGCCGAAGAAGGGCGCGAAACGCTTTTGCTTGAGGAGTCCGAATTGTCCGCTCATGGTTACACTGCCTCTGCCAGACGTTTGAGGGTGACGTAATCGACCTTGCCGGTGCCGAGCAGTGGCAGCGATTCGACCCGATGGATCTTGCGCGGCACAGCCAGCTCGGGCACACCGAGTTCGCGCGCCTTGCCGGCCAGCAGCTCGCGGGTCAACTCACCGTCGGTGGTGAACAACACCAGCGCCTCACCCTTGGCGGCATCCGGCTGGCTGGAAACGGCGTGCGCCTTGTCCGGCGACGTCGCGGTCGCCACTTTTTCGGCAACTTCCAGGCTGACCATCTCGCCGGCGATCTTGGCGAAGCGCTTGACCCGGCCGACGATCTTCACGAAGCCCTCATCGTCGATCTGCACCACATCGCCGGTCTCGTACCAGCCCTCCCCGAGTTCGGAAACCGGCGCCTGCAGCACGCCCGGCTGGTCGGCCTTCAGGTAGCCGGACATGACATTGGGGCCGCGCACGTGCAGGATGCCGCCGTGCTCGATGCCGGAAACCGGCAGCAGGCGATGTTCGATGCCCGGCAGCAGGTTGCCGACGGTGCCGGTCTTGTAGGCCATCGGCGTATTGACCGCGAGCACCGGCGCCGTTTCGGTGGCACCGTAGCCCTCGAAGATGCGCAGGCCGAATTTCTCGAACCACTGGCTGCGCACCGCCTCGGAGAGCTTTTCGGCCCCGGCGACGACATAGCGCAGGCGATAGAAATCGTAGGGATTGGCGAACTTGGCGTAGTTGGCGAGGAAGGTCGAGGTGCCGAACAGCACCGTGCAGCCGCGGTCGTAGGCCAGTTCGGGAATCACCCGATAGTGCAGCGGCGACGGGTAGAGGAAGAGGCTGGCACCGTTGAGCACCGGCAGCAGGGCGCCCGCCGTCAGGCCGAAGGAGTGGAAGATGGGCAGCGCGTTGAGCACCTTGTCGTAGACCGAGAAGTCGATGACGGCGCGAATCTGCGCAATGTTGGCAAGAATCGCCCGGTGCGGCAGCACGACGCCCTTCGGCTTGCCTTCGGAACCGGAGGTGAAGAGCACGACGGCCGCTTCCTCGGGCGAAGTTTTCAGTTCGAAGGCGCGCGGGAAGTGGATGGCGTAGAGCATCAGCCACAGCTTGTCGCCGAGGCCGACCCGCTCGCGGATGTCTTCCAGGTAATGCAGTTGCACCCCCTTCAACCCGGCCAGTTTGTCGGTCAGCTTGCCCTGCTCGACAAAAGCGCGCGAGGTGACAATGGTGCGGATTTCAGCGCCGTCGCAGGCGGCCTGCATGGCGTCGACACCGGCCGTGTAGTTGAGCATGGCCGGCACGCGGCGGCGGGCACTGAGGCCGAAGATCAGCCCCAAGGTCGGCACCAGGTTGGGCAATAGCAGGCCGACACGTTCGCCGGGTTGCGTCATGCGCTCGACCTGGCGCGCGAGGATCAGCGCCATCTTCAACAGGTCGGTGTACGAATACTCGATCTGCTTGACGTCCTCCAGCGGGCGACGGCCGCGACCGAAGATCTCCGCCGCGTCGCACAGCGCGGTGTAGATCGTCTGTTCGGGGCGCGAGGCGAAGATCATTTCCTGCATCAACCGGCGCATCTGCTCGCCGGCCTTGCGCCGACGCAGCTTGGCGGTCGCCGCCTCGGGCATCGGGAAATGCGCTTCGGGCAACACGGTCAACCGGATTTTCGGGAAGATTTCCTTCGGGTGGCGCCCGGACAGGCGCGAAAAATAGGAGCGCGAGGCACCGTCGAGGCGCACCGGGATCACCGTCGCGCCGGTCTTGGCGGCGACGAAGGCCGGGCCGTCGTAGACCTTCATCAGCGAGCCGGTCAGGGTGATGCGCCCCTCCGGGAAGATGACCACCGGCCGCCCGGATTCGATCAGCCGGATGACCTTCTTCATCGCCATCGGGCTGGTCGGATCGACCGCCAGATAATCGACCTGCGACAGCAGAATGCGAAACCAGAAGTTGCCGGCGATGCTCGTATGGACCACGAAAACCGGGTCGATCGGCAGGAACAGGCCGAGCAGCAGGCCATCGAGGAAGGATTCGTGATTGGCAACGATGAGCAGGCGCTGATGCGAGAAATCGGACTGCCGGAAACGGATGTCGACGCGGAACAGCAAACGGGCCAGGCCGCGCAACAGCGGCCGCAACAACTTGCGCATCAGGTGTTTTCCTTCAGGTAATCGAGCACATTGCCCAGCGTGCTTTCCAGGGCGTCGCGGTTGATCCAGAACCAGACTTCCTTGCCGATCTTCTCGGAAGCCAGGACGCCGGATTCGTGCAGGATTTTCAGGTGGTGCGAGACGGTCGACCGCGCCAGGGTCGACACCTCGGCGATCTGCCCGACATTGAGTCGCTCGCCCGGCTCGAACAGCAGCAGGATGCGCTGCCGGTGCTCATCGCCGAGAGCGACGAAAATGCGGGACATGGTTTGCCACGCGGGCGGGATGGCTTGGGTGTAATCATTCTTCATGTCGATAATCTTAGTTATATCGATACGTTTTCGTCAAGCGAATTTGTTCACTGTTCGATTTCGGCGCAGGAATCGGCAAAATGTTAAGCTCGTTGTCATTGCTCTCCACCATCTGCGCTGAATGGACAAAAAGTCGCTTTCCGAGCGTGACATCTGCACCAAACTCATCACACCGGCCATTGAAGCCGCTGGTTGGGACCGGGCAACGCAGTTCCTTGAAGAAGTCAATCTCACCAGTGGCCGCATCATCGTTCGCGGGAACAAGGCAAAGCGCGACGAGAAAACGATTCGCCGGGCCGACTACGTCCTGTATTTCAAGCCGGGCATCCCCATCGCGATCGTCGAGGCCAAGGACAACAATCACTCGGTTCGGGATGGCATCCAGCAGGCCCTCGGCTACGCGGCAATGCTCGACGTGCCGTTTGCCTTTTCCAGCAACGGCGACGGTTTTCTCTGGCACGACAAGACAGCAGGCAGCGGCCTGATCGAGTGCGAGATCGCGCTCGACGAATTTCCGTCCCCGGCCGTTCTCTGGCAGCGTTACCTGGCCTGGAAAGGCATCGCCCCCGCTGCCGAGCCGGTATTTGCGCAGGATTACCACACCACCGGCAAGCTGCCGCGCTATTACCAGTTGAATGCGATCAACCGGGCGGTCGAGGCCATTGCCAAGGGACAGGATCGCATCCTCCTCGTCATGGCGACCGGCACCGGCAAGACCTTCACCGCCTTCCAGATCATCTGGCGCCTGTGGAAAGCCAAGGCCGCCAAACGCATCCTGTTCCTGGCGGATCGCAACATCCTCGTCGATCAGACCAAGACCAACGACTTCAAGCCCTTTGCCGGGGCGATGACCAAGATCGAAAAGCGCCAGGTGGACAAATCCTACGAGATCTACCTGTCGCTCTATCAGGCCGTCACCGGCAACGAGGAAGAAAAGAACATCTACAAGCAGTTCAGCCCGGACTTCTTCGACCTCATCGTCATTGACGAATGCCACCGCGGCAGCGCCGCCGAGGACTCCGCCTGGCGCGAAATCCTGGATTATTTCAGGACCGCCGTGCATCTCGGCCTCACCGCCACGCCCCGGGAAACCGAGGAAATCTCGAACATCACCTACTTCGGCGAGCCGGTCTATACCTATTCCCTCAAGCAGGGCATCGAGGATGGCTTCCTGGCGCCGTACAAGGTCATCCGCATCGACCTCGACAAGGACCTTGGCTGGCGGCCAACTCAAGGAAAAGTCGACGCCAAAGGCCAACTGGTCGAGGACCGGATTTACAACGCCTCGGACATGAACAAGACGCTGGTTCTCACCCAGCGCGACACCACCGTCGCCCGGCGCATCACCGAATTCCTCAAGGCCACCGACCGCATGGCCAAGACCATCGTTTTCTGTGAGGACATCGACCACGCCGCCCGCATGCGCCAGGCCCTGATCAATGCCAATCCGGACCTCGCCAGCCAGAACCCGAAGTACGTGATGCAGATCACCGGCGACAACGAGGAAGGCAAGCTCGAACTCGACAACTTCATCAACCCACGCAAGCCCTACCCGGTCATCGCCTGCACCTCCCGGCTGATGACCACCGGCGTCGATGCGAAAACCTGCAAGCTGATCGTCCTCGACCGCACCATCAACTCGATGACCGAGTTCAAGCAGATCATCGGCCGCGGCACCCGCATCGACGAGGACTACGGCAAGCTCTGGTTCACCATCCTCGACTTCAAGCGCGCCACCGAACTGTTCGCGGATGAAGCCTTCGATGGCGAGCCGGTCGTAATCTATCAACCCGGCTCCGATGCCCCGGTGGTTCCGCCGGAAGATCCCGAGCCGCCGCCGGGCGCCGACGGCAGTCCGGAACGAATACCCGGCGCGGGCGGTATCATCGAAGACCCGCCCGGCGGCGGCCGGGTCAGGTACGTGATCGACGACGTCACCGTCTATGTGGTGAATGAGCGAGTCCAGTATTACGGCAACGACGGCAAGCTGATCACCGAATCGCTCAAGGACTTCACGCGCATCCTGCTCAACAAGCGGTTCGCATCACTGGATAGCTTCCTGCAAACCTGGAACGACGCCACCAGAAAAGCGGCCATCATTACCGAGCTGGAAGAGCAAGGCGTCCTGTTCGACGAACTGGCCAAGGAAGCCGGCAAGGAACTCGACCCCTTCGACCTGATCTGTCACATCGCCTTCGGCCGGAAGCCGTTGACCCGCCGTGAACGGGCGGAGCGCGTCAGGAAACGCGACTACTTCACCCGATACGGTGACACCGCGCGCAAGGTGCTGGAAGTGCTGCTCGACAAATATGCCGACGAAGGCATCGGCAACATCGAGCAGATGGAAGTCCTGCGGGTCGCGCCGCTCGATCAGTTCGGCTCCCCGGTCGAAATCGTCCAGACCTTTGGCGGCAAGGCCCAATACCAAGCGGCCCTTCGGGAACTCGAACAACACCTTTACCAATAAATCGGCCACCAGCCGGAAAAATAACCGGCAAAAATTTCACAACAAATTGTCGAAAACATCAGGGTAAATAACAAAATTTCACAACAAATTCCGCATGTTGTGAAACAATTCAAAAGCAACTCAATTCGGCAAATAAACCGGCAAAATGAACCCGACAGTCATTCCGCGTTACACCCAGCCCCATCAATTCGAGCCGCTGCTGCCGCAAAACAGGCTGGAAGAATTGCGCCAGCGCAGCCGCGGCATTGTCGAACGCTCCTTCCGCCTCACCGGCAGCGCCCACCCGGCCACCATCACCAGCCTGCGCGAACTCGTCCGGGCCATGAATTCCTACTACTCCAACCGGATCGAAGGCCAGGGCACCCATCCGCGCAATATCGAACGTGCCCTGCACCGCGACTTCTCCGCCAAGCCCGATGTCGCCCGCCTGCAACGCCTCGCCCTGGCCCACATCGAAGCCGAGCGCGAACTCGAAAGCCGCCTCGCAGCCGGCGCCCTGCCACTAAGCAGCGCCTTCGTTCGCGAAGCCCACGCCGCGCTCTACGGCCGGCTGCCGGAAGCCGATCGCCTGAGCTCCGATGAGCACCTTGTCACCCCCGGCGCCCTGCGCAGCGAACTCGAACTGGTCGCCGTCGGCCGCCATGAACCGCCGCCGCCCGAAGCGCTGCCGGCTTTCCTCAACCGTTTCGATCAGGTCTATGGCCGCCAGCCACCGCTGGAAGACCTCCTGTTCACCGTTGCCGCCGCCCACCAGCGCATGGCCTGGATACACCCTTTCCTCGACGGCAATGGCCGCGCCTGCCGCTTGCAGACCCATTGCGCCCTGTGGTCCGTGAGCCACGGACTGTGGTCGGCCAGCCGCGGGCTGGCGCGCCAGCGGGACAGCTACTACGCCCGCCTCGACGCCGCCGACGCCCCCCGCCAGGGCGATCTCGATGGCCGCGGCAACCTTAGCGAAAAAGAACTGCACAACTGGTGCGCCTGGTTCATCGGCATCTGCGAAGACCAGGTCAGCTTCATGGCCCGGATGCTCGACCTCGACAGCATGAAAACCCGCATCCATGCGCTCATCTCCTTTCGCGCCGCCCATGACAAAAGTATCCGCCCGGAGGCCATCGTGCCGCTTTACCACCTCTTCCTGGCTGGCCCCACGCCACGGGGAGAGTTCCAGCAAATGACCGGCCTCGGCGAACGCACTGCCCGCAGCCTGCTCTCCCGCCTCATCGAAACCGGGCTCGTCGCCAGTGAAGGGCATACCGCTCCCGTACGCTTCGCCTTTCCCCTCGATGCCCTGCAATTCCTGCTCCCGGAGCTCTATCCGGAAGCCGCCACCCACGAAGACAGCTTTCAATGACCATCAGCACCACCTTCATCAAATCCATCCAGGACATCATGCGCCAGGATGCCGGCGTCGATGGCGACGCCCAGCGCATCTCCCAGCTCTCCTGGCTGCTCTTCCTGAAAATCTTCGACGATCAGGAAACCGAACTCGAAATTCTGCGCGACGCCTACAAATCGCCCATTCCCGAGCACCTGCGCTGGCGCCACTGGGCCGTCGACAGCGAAGGCATGACCGGCGAGGAACTGCAGGATTTCATCAACAACACCCTGTTCCCCAAGCTCAAGAATCTCAACGCCGACCCGCTGCGCAACCCTCGCGGCTACGTCGTCCAGCAGGTTTTTGAAGACGCCTTCAACTACATGAAGTCCGGCCAGCTGCTGCGCCAAGTGGTGAACAAGATCAACGAGATCGACTTCAACAACCGCAGCGACCGCCACCTCTTCAACGACCTCTACGAAAAGATCCTCAAGGACCTGCAAAGCGCCGGCAACGCCGGCGAGTTCTACACCCCGCGCGCCGTCACCCAGTTCATGGTCGATACGGTCAACCCCAAAATTGGCGAGAAAACCCTCGACCCCGCCTGCGGCACCGGCGGCTTTCTCGCCTGCACCCTCGAACACCTCAAGGCGCAACGCAAGAACGTCGAGGACGACGCCATGCTGCAAGCCGCCATCCACGGCGTCGAAAAGAAGCAGATGCCGCACCTGCTGTGCACTACCAACATGCTTCTGCACGGCATCGAAGTGCCCAGCAATATCCGCCACGACAACACCCTGGCGCGCCCACTCGTCGATTACGGCCCGCGCGACCAGGTCGACGTCATCCTCACCAACCCGCCCTTCGGCGGCACCGAGGAACCCGGCACCGAAGCCAACTTCCCCGCCGACGTGCGCACCAAGGAAACCGCCGACCTCTTCCTCGTGCTCATCATCGAACTGCTCAGGCACAACGGCCGCGCCGCCGTCGTCCTGCCCGACGGCACGCTGTTCGGCGAAGGCGTCAAAACGCGCATCAAGGAAAAACTGCTGACCGAGTGCAACCTGCACACCATCGTCCGCCTGCCCAACGGCGTCTTCGCCCCCTACACCGGCATCAAGACCAACCTGCTCTTCTTCACCAAGGGCACGCCGACCCGCGAAGTCTGGTACTACGAGCACCCCTACCCGCCCGGTTACAAGAGCTATTCCAAGACCAAGCCCATCCGCATCGAGGAGTTCGCCGCCGAAAAAGCCTGGTGGGGCGACGAGGCCGACGGCTTCAAGGCTCGCGTCGAAAACGAGTACGCCTGGAAGGTCGACATCGCGACGCTGAAAGCCGCCAATTACAACCTCGACCAGAAAAACCCGCACAGCCCGGACGCCATCGCCCACGACCCGGACGCGCTTTTGGCCGAATACGGGCGGTTGACCGCAGAAGCGCAGCAACTACGCGACCAGCTCACGGCCATCCTCGCGCAATCGCTGGCAGGACAGGCATGAACGCCAGCCTCACCGCCCGCGAACCCGTCGCCCGCTACCTCGCCACGCCACCGCTGCTCCAGCACTTCGACCGCGTCGCCCAGGCCCCCGGCGGCGTCGCCCGCCTGCGCGAACTGATCCTGACCCTGGCCGTGCAGGGCAAGCTGGTCCCGCAAGACCCAGCGGATGAACCGGCCAGCGTGCTGCTGGAGCGCATTCGTGCCGAGAAGGTGCGGCTGGTCAAGGAAGGGAAGATCAGGAAGGAGAAGCCGCTGGCGGCGATTTCGGAGGAGGAGAAGCCGTTTGCGTTGCCGGCAAGTTGGGAGTGGGTTCGTGGAGCCACTGTGTACTCAATCATCCGTGGAGTGACATACCAGAAAGACGACGCATCCGCCTCGCCCGATGAAAAGCTATGTCCCATTCTCCGTGCCAATAACATTCGTGGCTCTGTGAATTTCGACGATTTAGTCTATGTTCCGAAGCATTTGATTTCTGCCGAACAGCAGCTACTCGAAGGCGACTTTGTAGTTTGCTTGGCGAGTGGCAGCAAAAATCTTGTCGGGAAAGTGGCTGTCTTTCTGGGCAATTTGGAGTGCTCATTTGGAGCTTTCTGCGGTGCAATTAGGCCCGTTTTCCGCATGGATTTCTTGGGCGTTTATTTTGCATCCCCGCTATACCGGAATGCGGTTTCGGAGGCCTCCGCCGGTATCGGCATTAACAATCTCAAAAGCACCTCGTTACAAAGCCTTGCGATACCCATTCCCCCTCTCGCCGAACAATCCCGCATCGTCGCCCGCGTCGAGGAATTGATGGCGCTGTGCGATGCGCTGGAGGAAAAGGGGCGGCTGGCGGCGGCGCAGCATGAGCGGCTGGCCGGCGCCTTGTTCGACGCGCTGGCCAACAGCGCCTCGGCCGAGGAAGCCGCCGACCACTGGCAACGCATCGCCGCCCACTTCGATCTGCTGCTCGACCGGCCTGCTGCGGTCGACCGCCTGGAACAGGCCATTTTGCAACTCGCCGTCCGCGGCCGCCTCGTCCTGCAAAACCCCGCCGACGAACCCGCCAGCGCCCTGCTGCAAAAAATCCGCACCGAAAAGGACCGCCTCATCGCCAACGGCCAACTCAGACGCGACAAACCTCTGCCGCCGATCAGCGACGAGGAAAAGCCGTTTGAGTTA